>JGI24159J19872_10003128_pt1 | contig 20368 bp, 10 predicted proteins | sample Ectturendosymbi4_FD_19872 | JGI IMG/M metagenome (IMG submission 19872) | reverse complement strand
GATTGCTTCAGGCTACAAACAAGCCATAGGACTTTCCACGGGGGCTCAAGAAAATAAGGGGTCCCAGTGTCGGTCTTCGTATCCTCTGGTAAAGTTTCTCTCGCAGGCCCTGCTCTTAGATACATCCATGTTTACGACTAATGGCATGTTGTCGTGGTGGACATTTGACAGTATACCGCTACCACTCTTAATTGAGGCGAAAGTTCTAAAGGGCGATCCGAGCGGCGTGCTCAAGTGCAGAGTTACGTCAATCATACAGAACTGACAAGCGAATTGAACTTCAATTGCAGTTACTTCACTCTTCTTTTCGAAGAACGACTGACGTGAAGAAAAGTGCTAAGATGAACTGATTGCCTTTCTCGCATTTGCAAGCCACAGGCGAAGGCGTATTCTTGTATAAAGGTAATGTCTCGGCGCGATGCAATACACGAAAATAACAGCCTTCACCATGGAACTGCCCAAAGATCCGCCAAAACCCAATTTTATAGTTAATGCATGGATTTGGATGCCAATGCAAACTGTTTTTTACTAATTAGAAAAGTAATGTACACGATTTTACAATTACCACATCACAGATCTAGAAACAATGCATCAACCGCAAAATATAATAACCATGGTTCATTTCTGAAAAAGAAGCATACAGCCGCCAAATACTATGATAAACAGCGACCAGTGTGCTGGATAACATTCATAATTTTTGTGATGCTTAGTCAAGCCGTAGTGCAGCTTTAAAAATGCCCTTCGCGTTAATGTGCGTAGATATTATGTTTATGTGCCCGGAAAGCGGCATTTCTTGAAATGCTTACTAAACCTGTCACGACGATAGCAACCACCGCTACCCGTGCTGGATGTGTTCAGCGCGGGCTGGGTAGGAAACATCCTTTTCTCGGCGACAACCACACAAACCCTCTCTCTCTCCCTTAATTATCCGTCGGATCGACAATGACGCTGCTCAGCGCGTTCCCTTGTGTCGGCGTATTTGGCTCCTTAGTCCGAAGGCTGAGGCGCAAACACGGCCACATATTGCACAAGCGGATCCCTGCCGCGTTGTTGTTGGGGGTGGTGAGTTGCGCTGTTGGTGTCTGCGCATACGCTTTGCTTCTGCCGCATCAATATGTTGCTGTTCAAATGCTGGCAGCCCTTTGTCGCAAACAGCACGCCATTCTTCTTGGTCCCTGGTCAATTCCTCACGTCTGTCGAAAGGGATACCCCATTACTTAACGACGACTTAATGTGGTCTTTAAAACGCTTCTTTTGACCCCCCACCGAACGTCGACCGCAGGAAAGTTCACTGTAAAGCAGGCGGCGGGGAAATCTGTTTCAAGGCATCCTTACCACATGCCCGAGTCACCTCAGTTATCTTCTGAGGAGTATCGTCTCGAGGCATGTTGTGCTTGCTCTTCGGCAAATCTGGACATGAGGTATTTTGTCCCACCAGCGTACATGCAGGATAGTTTGAAGCACCGAATGTGAAGAGCCTCGAGGGTTCTGATGTGACGACGGTACGGTGTCAATCGCTCGCATGCATAGAGCTGTGTCGAAACGCAGATGGCGTTGTAAACGGCCATACTGGTGCGTGTGGAAAGGTTACGGTTTGTGAAAACGCGCTTGGACAGCCTACCGAAGGAAGTGGACGCTGGGTTAACACGATGTTGAATCTTCGCAGTGAGATCACATGTGGAGTGATGCTTCCCAGGTACGTGAACTGTTCAGTGAGGCCACGTTGATCCCTACTGATAAAAAAAAGTCGAGGAAGGCGACGAATCTGATGGAAGGTGAAGGACTTCCTGTTTTTGGAGTTCATGACCAGTTCTGCACAAGAGTATGCAGAAAAGATTGCATCCAGCTGCCGCTGCAGCCCGTCTGGCGTGTGGCTGGGCAGGGCAGCATCGCCTGCGTATTGTAAATCGAAGATGATGTCGTTTGTTGCTTTCGTCACTGCTTGGAAACGGCAGATATTGAACAAGTCGCCACTGAGCCTGTACTTGATGCGAAGGTCATCTGCAGCGGAGATGTTGTGACGAAAGACGAGAGTCACTGCCACAAGAATGAGATTGAAAATAACAGGTGCTAGGACGCAGACCAGTTTAAAACTCCTGTGTTAACGCCACAACACTTCGACATTTCTCCTCCCTGCACGACGCGGGTACTCATATCAGTATAAGATGCTGAGAAAATGTGGAGGGCATCCTAATTTGCCCAGGACTCGCCACAGATCACGATTGACGGTGTCAAAGGCCTTTGCAAGGCCGATGAAGGCAATAAAAACGTCACGATGTTGTTCTCTTTCTCAACATATTTCCAGGACAAGTCTTGCAACGAACCACACAATCCACCTTTCCCGAGTTTCGAACTCCATCCAACTTGATTATGTCTTATGAACATCCCTATTGGCTATCTGCTGGCCTGGACATCTGGTTTTGTCGCGAGTGTTTCATACTGAATTGAGATTATTGTTTTACTGTGTCTAATGATTAGTGTTTTGAGTTACATCGAGTTAACTTTATTTTGACAAAATATTAAAATAAGTAATCATATGTTAAAGTCTACCATGAAGATAAACTTTAGGCGTTTGTCAAAACGCAAATGACCCGCAACCAACCAAGAACTTTTCAAAACAGAAGAGTCTTTCGTGAACTGTACAAGGTTACGTTAGTGTAACTGCCAACGACAGACATTCATCTCCACCTATTCATTGCGAGTTATGCACTACACACCTTACTTCCAATACCTATAGGCATGCTGTACTCGCAACTGGTAACACTGACAACCACGTTCAATCCATGAAGAATGGGACGTGACTGAGCGCAGGTAGAATGTCCTAATGCGTGGATTGAGCACGTTTGATAATGTTCCCTAGTTAAACGAGGTTCGTTCTAAGGAGAGCATTGTTTGTTAACAATAAGATTTATTTGTCCTTTATACCGAAATCTCGAGCGTAAGGATATCTACCAAAAAATGCACAACCTGTCCAAACAACATAGCGCACGGTCCAGTGCAGCTGCATCGGCTTAGAGCCGGCCTTGATGGCGGTATCAAACTGCACAATAAATTTTGATACAGCACAATGAAGAAAATCTTATACCATCTTTCTTACAAAAATCAGTTCCGGAAGAGATATAAAAACCCAGCATTTTTTATAAGTTGTTTTACTCTGTGTTAAAATTAAACAAATGTGTTATGAGTAGTTTTGTTTCACTTTGCATTGTGCAAAGCAAAACAAATGTGGTAAATTGCCAACCAAGGATTTTGCTTTAAATAACCCCTGTGATGACAAAATGAAAGTCAGACTTTTGGAACGACGTTACATGTCGTCTTACAAACCTCTTTTTCCACATCAAAGCTTCTTTTGAAGCTGCAAGGTACATCATCTTGATGTTTTTCTCGTCGCATTCGGCTTCGCATGCCTGAAAAGCGATGAAGAGAGGCCAAGTGAAAAAAAGCATACTGCAACTGGCAGTCAACGATAAGGCAAGAGCTTCCAGGAGATGTTTCAGGTAAAAAGAGAATTCAAAGGGCATTTTTTGTACAAATATATCCAACTTAACATCAAGCAAATCGACATTGGCCACTGAAAAGAGGAATGCCACGTTAGCAAAAAATACGACCAGCTGCATCAAAAGCAACAGTGGTAAATCTCAGGAACAACAAAAAGCAAAATTAACAAAACTTTGTAAGTCAGCATACCGGTTACAGCAAACAGTATAAATCGGCAACCTGAAACAAAGTTCAGGACTAAGTAAGCAGTCCAGCAACATGTTATATTCTAAGATAAATTTGTTTTAATGTCCTAAACTTTTAAGTGATTTGATATGACTAAAACTAAACACATTACAAAACTGACGTAAGTTGCCTCGTATTTGGTTATTACATCATCTTTACGTGTTTCAGTTAAAAAAAAACTCAGCTACCTAGCCTATACTTAGATTCCATCAGCTATGAACAACGAAGAAATGGAATTGTACGTCATAAAGATCATTTGAAGTAACCTGTGACAGTACAAGATAATTTTTTCTTCCGGTTTTACTTGTTTAACTCGGCAAATCTTTTTGATACCAAAACGTAGACCTACCATACGTCCCGGTTTGGCCGGGACTGTCCCGGTTTAAACGTCTGTCCCAGTGTCCCGTCCCGGTTAGCAAAATGTCCCGGAATTTCACTTCAGTGAAATTTTCAAAATGAACTCCAGCCTGATGATGCGATTGTTATGAATTAATTCCGTTCAATGGCCATTTGTGAAATCGGGGCTTATTGTTGCGTCATTCTTCCTTTTTCTTCAGTGTAACTACCGCAACTGCTGCAGTTAAAAGCCATTTTGTATGCTTTCAGAAGGCAGGATAACTTTCAGTTAATTAGCAAGCCAGAACTTGACTTAATGCAGAGTAAGGTGGCAGGCTAACACTGCGGTATGGATTCCTTTCACAGATAAGCACTAATTTCCTTTCACAGATAACCGCTCGTCAGGTTATTTCATTCATGGTTTTGAATTTTTCCCGGTTTAAGCCTAGGAAGTTATGGTAAGTATACCAAAACGAACATTGTTGCATTAATAAAAAGATCTGAAGACACACAAATGATGTAAAGAGATCACGATTCTAGTTTTTTGGAAATGTTAAACAGGCTGGCGAAATTCCAACAGTTGTTTTCAGGCAAAAAACTGGATTGGATTGATTGAAATAGCCAATAATATGATAAATTGCCTGGTCTCCTCACAGCAGCCAGGGTCGATCCAAACAAGATCACACTCATAAAACACGCAGGAAATTATCGGCAAAGATTGCAAACCATTTACAGGCCCCATACTCTCTTAGCAAACACAAGAGCGATGCGCTACGTGCCGCAAGATTTTTCATAGAGCTTATTGTTGACTTTAGTCCATGTTGGGCTCATTGACGCGTCACAAAGTAGCTCCGAGCACGGGGTTTTTTATTTCTGTGTTGACTGACTTTCTGTATAATACCGGAGCGTGGCCTGAGGCCGAATCCTACATCGATACAGGAACATCTGCTCAAGCTCCATGTGAAGTAGGGATGTGATCTATACTTTACAGCCATGCGGGACAATCAAAGCAGTGGAGAGGTTCATAAGTAAACAATTTCAGGCTNTCGTCCTACAAGAGAGATTGAGGAGTTGGCGTTGGGCAGTAGATGGCGGTTTGGATTNGCGGGTGGTTTTCANAAAACGACTTCATGTCTGACTTGGAAATAAAGTTTTGCAAAAAATGCATTAGCAGGAGAAACTTCGCAAAACATTTTATTCTATCATTATGTGCTTTGCCAGACACTGTAGATTCTAAACCCATTCGAGACCAGACGGAGAAAATCAATACTTAGATTCCTATTTAATTGTTTGAAAAGTTTTTGTTCCACTTATAGTGCAATATGTAGGCCTACATGCAACTCTGCATTCAAGTTTCATTGCAAATTACTATCATTGCTTTGCAGACCCATGAAAACAACGTAAACGTGTTTTGCATGAAAAGTTATTGTTTTATGCATCTTAACAATACCAACCATTCAAGCACGTTTAGAAAACAGAATTTCAACGAAAATGAAATTGCTTGAATTGAATATGATTTGATCTGAGCCTGGTGAAGAAAGTGAATAGGGCAGTTTTACTGTAAACTAAGATTAAGAAGTGTAACATTAAAGTTCGATAGTGCATTAGTGTTTCATGAACCATCGGTGCGTAACATTTACTTAATATGCAATACCAACACTTGAATAATTACACTGTGAAATAAAATGCCGAGAGAATGATGTCCTTCAGCTTCTTGTTTCAACTCATAAATCAACCCAGAACCACTTACAAGGAACAAGTTACTCTGTAAGAACACCGTTTAATTAAAATGACATTGGACTCAAACAAACAACTGTTTTTATCGTGGGCAAAAATTGCTTGAAATGTCACGAAAATATCATTCGATCAATTTTTTCTGACGAAGGAAAGAGCTGTTTCACGAAACATACAATGTGATTTTATGTAAATAATTTGCTTTGCGTTGGCAATATTTTCTAGTTTAACTCTGTTGTTATTTGCATCACAAGCGGAGGAACCAGGGGTAGTTTAGTTGACATGCCTGCACCTGTTTCCCGGCCAACATAAAAAGAAAACAGGACAGGCAGTGATTTAAGAAAATGACAATCCCCCCTGACGTACAACAATAATGACCAATCACAAGTGAGCGAAGCACCGGTTCTAATGGAGCCATAGTGTAACTAACTGTGTTTGACGCCCTGTGCAAGCCGCGGGGTTAAGATATATCATCAGCGACAACAGTATCTATTGTTCTCGAAATATAACACAAGCGCCTTGTTTGCGATTCCGGCGCGCCGTATTGAACGCGAACTACCCCACCCAATGTCCACAGTTTCAAGCACCAAAGTCCGGCAAAGCAAATACGCGACTTCTGATGAACGAGCGTTTAAGAGTTTCGACACCGCGACAAGATTGCTTATCAGTCCTCTTAAAATGTCAACGATGCTCGCATCCATTTTGTAAATGCTAACAAGGATAACTTACCCGTCCGGTGGCTCTCTTTAGCATCCTGACAAATAAAAAGTCAATTTGTAAAAAGAAACTTACGTTAGGGTCTTCTGAATGCTTCTCGCTCATGATTCGAGTGTTAAATCCTTCCTGGTCGCAACTTTTCAACAAACCTGTTTTGAGCAATGGTTAATTTCGCTCAAATAGTTCCAAGACCTACCGCTCGCCGACAGAACGGTCACTGTGTGCGTATTCCATAATTGCAGGCATATGTTACCTTCCTAATACTTGTACACACCACCCTTGAGCTGCAATAAGCAGAAAGCTTTAAAATCTTCATTTTTGATTATTTTCTAAAATAATATTGAAATCAGATCATAGCAAGAAGAACTTGTTCACGTATTTGCTATTGCTATTTGGCGTCATTTTTTGCTTTTACTATGTCATTTGCCTACATTAAACAGGCATTGATATTCTTTCATTGAATGCAATTTTAACACTTTCAGTACTACCGCAGTGAAATTCACTTCGAAAAAAAATGCTATATTGATGGTAACGATAGCTTTGAATCAAGCAAGCCCTGCGGCTCACAAAAAATGTGGAGTATCCTGCCAGTAAATTTACCGACTTTACTGACATACCCTGCCAGTAAATTTATTTTTATGGCATTTCTCTGGGTTTATTATAGAATTTTAATATTTGTTTTTGGTTGCTACTCAGCAATTGTGGAGCGGTAATATTTTTTATTAAAATATCGATTTAAAGCACCAATGTTTTTCAGAGCCAAACCAGCTAATTAAACTCTTTGGCATTTGCTATCCCAAGCAAAAGGTTGGAAGGATTACGTTTACAAAACACAGTTCTATTTGACTTATAGGCTTTACTACTTGAGTTCAAAAACGCTAAATTTCTTGGGAGCAGTTTTTGAATGCGACTGTGCTTGGTAATACTTGTTGATTGAGTTTCGTCAATAGGAGTGTGCAGCAGTAGGAAAACGTTTCTTCGGTAGTACAATCAAACGCTGTTGTCAATGTTTCCTGTATTTCGATGTAAGCGCTCATCCGTTGCTGACAACCGCTCATGCTGAGCCAATCACAACTTCGAATGTTTGGGCAGCAATTTCTGAGTGTTATGGCATATCTTGCTGTCAAGTGCTTGGCACTATATTCGTCACAGATGAACACCAGATCAAATATTCAGCAACAGCATTCACCAGAAAGGACCAATTTCGAAAATATACTTGATAAAAAAGTAACTTGTTAAAATTACTCGGCAAAATTGTGTCAATAACATTACAAATTTTGGTCTTATCATGGTTTGTATCTCACAAGGGTTCTTTTGAGCTGGCTTGGGCAGCTGATGATGAACGACAAGACATTTAGAATAGTTTCAACAAGCGGATGTCGTTACTTCAACTATATTAGTCCAATACTTCTACAAACGCATTAAGCAGCACTCGGAAAGCCCCACGACAGCAAGAAATGAACATCGCACACTGTCAACAAAAATCCGGAACGCTGGAGCAAGATTTATTGATATTTAAACATCAAAACCTGTTGACATCGTAAAACTTCGTCTCTCACCAAAACCAAGGTGCAGCAGGAAGACGTTAATATTTCAAACTGTTGTAAAATTAACATTGACAGAAACAACAGCAGACCACGTTCATCATTAACTTTCATGCTTCTCACATGGCGCGATAATTGTGTACCCTGTAGGCTACCAGTTGTCAGGCTTAATGAAGGTGTGTCACGGAGCTCATAACACATCCCTTGTAGACCACAAACAAACGTAAGTGCAAGTGTGCAGGTGATTTCCTACGGAATGTTGTCTGAATTGAAATGCTTCGCTCTGTGTTTATCGCAATACTTCCATTACTTGGGTGCTGCTGTCTGTAACTTGAAATAAAAATGGTAAACACAAAATGAAGTAATGTCAGTCTTGCTGTTTAAATTTTCTATTAATTACTCAAATCATTCAGTTGTTTAAAATTGGTTACCAAACCGACAAGACCTGCATGGAGATGTAAACGACTTTTGCGTTGATTTGGAGTACGAGTATAAGTTGAAATCGGGAAGTGTGACACAACGTCCATGACAACATCCACAAGCCACTTGAAACCACAGCAGTTTTGATTTATTTTCTTCGTATCTCAGCCTGTCAGTGGCGTGTGTGCGCTGTTTGTGACGTCACACTGCGACGTCAAATTTACATTTCAAATCCAACGCTTTTGCGAAGTTTTTTGACACAATGCATATCATCACACACGCACTCTCCTTATTCATTGTTGTATAACGCAATATGTCCATATATTGACTGCAAAGTTGAAACTATCAGCGCTCCAACTTAAAATGCAGGTGCAAAATACACTCAAAGCTACGACAAAGCAATCATAACTGCAAAAATATCAGACTGCACGTTAAAACCAAGGACAAAACACACTCAATCCTACAACAGCGCAGTTTACAACAGCGAAAAACAGTCTGCACGAATGTCTATTTGAATACGAGCAGTCGTGTCCAGGTTTGCGCTAAAGTAGCGCAAACCTCGAGTTTCGAGATTGAAACAAGGGAGTGAAATACACTCAGCCCTGGAAGAGCGTAGGTCAAAACTGCTGAACAATCTGCGGCTCTGCGCGAATACTTTATCTATTACAAGTTTTCCACTACCTCAAGTTGCCAGAAAAGAGGCTTTACAAGCTGCAAAGCCTCATGCATTGCTTTAAGGATAAAAAACACATACAGACGATGAATCAGTTATTGCACCAGCAGTAGCCATAATTATTGTTGAAACTATGAATTGAACTGGTGCAGCAGAGAAATTGAGCAACGTTCCATTATCAAATTCTGCAGTTTCTCGAACATTTCGATACAGAAGATCAATTCCCTTCGCTATGGGCTCTACAAGAGGATGAATCTACTGATCGTACCAGAAAATCTCACTTTTTGCGTAAATTCGGTCCATAAAAATGCAAAACTTGTAAACCAAGCGTTGTTTTACAAAGAACTGAAAACACAAGCAGAGAGGAACATATATCTGAAGCGGTGAAAGAAAATATTGTGTTTTCAAAGTTGCGGTGGAAGAACTGTGGAAGTGTTTGCACTAATGCTTGCTCGTTTTTGCATAAAGGATTATGGATGTGTACATTCACGGAAAAATCAAACGTGGTCACTGTGTACTGCACAATTCGCAGATAAACCCTCGTCTTGAATGCTTTGTGAACCAAAAAAATTTGCTTTCTTTTTTGAGTCAAGTTATTCACGTGTAAACTCCACAAAATCTCAACCTCTTCAAAATCAATTTTTTCTAAACTTTGTAAGGCGATGAATTCGGAATGCGAATATTTGTTGTATCATACGGAGGTTCGATGACTTTCAAAAAGGAAAAAAAAATTTTTAAAGTGCATATTCCAGGCATTTAGTTCCCACAAAACCGACACAGTCGAATGTATCAGCAATTTCTGAAATAGAAAATCGATTTCATTTCTGTTCAAATAGGCACTATTTAAATAAGACGTCAGGACTGAGGATGCGTAGTGTTACGTAAAATCGATTTCCTAAAATAAAATTTGTTGATTCGTTAAAAAGCTGATAACTCATCACTTTGAAATTACTTTCCAGAATTCGACGTAAATGGGTAATTTTCCCATTCGGAAAATAAGAAGCTACTAATGTATCGATGAAGAAAGATAGCTCATTGATTTACGAAACAGCATTTTCTACAGTATCAATCAGCATATGCCGAAAAGAGCATATAGATGACTGTTGGCTGTTCACAAACGAGTCATATCGAATGATGAGATAGAAGACTGTTAAATTATCTTGTCATTTGCATCTACATGGCTTTGCGAGTATACATTTTCAGCACTGCCTGAAATTGGAAGTAAACAAAGAGAGAGACTTCAAAATATTGACGATGAGATGCGAGTTTGTTTGACCAAGGCCTCTGTTTATTTAGGAGGCCTTGGTTTGACGCCATTGGAGTCTCGTATAACTTTGATTACTCACGCATATAGGCAAAATGACACCCTAAATGTTTGAAAGCCAAGACATGATTTTGCCTTGTATGGCAGTGAAACGATTTGAGGAAAGCATGTTTTCCTGCACGTGGCTATTGGAGCAAACGGCTGCAATGTTATAGGCCGACACATTTTTCTGGCGCAGAAATTGGAAGCGAAAAGTGTGAGTTTGGTATCTGTACACTGTCATGTGCACCGCCTCGCTTCGGCGTCTTGTTATACTGCCTCAGATTTGTACAGCATGGTGTACGAAACTGCGAGAGCACTTATAAAAAAGGTGGATGTCGAGTGAGGCANCAGCGACAGCAAGTAGCGAGATTTTGGCCATTTGGGCCGCACTGAAGCAACTGTCAGAAAATACAAATGATGCAATGTGCGTTGTTTTACCGAGACTTATGAAAACAAAAAATTTCAACATGCTGCTTTCCTTTTCTCAACATTGGCACCCAGGCCCGCAACTAGGGGGGTAACAGGGGTCTTCGCCTCCCTTGAACATTTTTCGCCCTCATTTTTCGCGAAAAATGTGTTGGACATATTTTAAAAGTATTGGACATAGTTTAAAAAATTTGGGCCCCTCTCAGAAAGCTCTACGCTCCCCCTAGTGTCCCAAGCTGGTTACGGGGTTGTTGGCACCTCACCTGACAGAACTGAGCAAAGTTTTTCAGGCTGGATGTTTTGACTTTGCACAGATGGAAGCTTCCGAAAAACTGTGGGTCAAGAAGTTCTCTGATGCCGCTGCTAAATCCGAGCTTAAAGCCAATCGCGAAAAGTTTGATAGTGAATTAAAGGAACTTAGAACGCCAAATGGTCCGGCTGATTCGTGTGTGTTAAGTGTCATACCGTTTTGGAAGGGCACCGAAAGATTGGTAAATTGATCATCCCCATACGCAAAAAAGGAGACAGGAGTGAATGCACCAACTACCGCGGCATCTCTTTGCTTAGTCTCCAAGGAAGAGTGCATGCCAAGATGTCGCGAAAATAACTGAACCACAACTGGATGATACCCAGTGCGGATTTTGTCGCGGCCATAGCACCACAAACCAAATTTCAACACTCCAGCAAATTTTCTAGAATTCCTGGGAGCTTGCCAAAGGCGTATACACATGTTTTGTCGACCTCGGAAAAGCACATGGTCAGGTCCCTACGAAACGTGAAAAGCTTTTGGGAGTTGTGGAAGTATGGTGTTGACGGGTGCCTCTTCCTGGCAGTCAAGTAACTGTATTCCTGCTCAGAAAATTGTGTCCGTGTCGGCGGAGTTAAATCACAACGGTTCAGCGTTGGTGTTGGACTCCGACAATGGTGTTTGCTGTCACCACTTCTCTTCATAGTCTATATCAGGGTTCTCCACACTACGGCCCCCGGGCCAAATCCGACTTGAGAAGCCATTTCACCCGGCCGCAAAACACATTTCGTCAATAATGAAATATAATATATTTGCGAAAAATGTTTTGTTTTGGTAGAATGGTACATACCCCGAAAAAATCACATTATGCAATAGTCCGGCCCTCGAACAATTGTGCAATAGTGTACTGTATGTGGTCCTCTACCAAAAACTTTGGAGAGCCCTGGTCTATATGAACTGGGTGATAGACAGTCACTGTTGGGAACTGGAGGATGGACCATTTGCTTTTTGCGGACGAATTGGTACTGTATGCATGGATTTTCTCACCAGGGCTTCCAACACGCATTGGATCGGTTTTCTGCTGCGTATAACCAAGCAGGAACGAAAATCAGCACTAAAAAGATGGAGGTATTGTGTCTCACAAGACGCGCAAGGCAGTGCTTTCGGCAAGTGAGCAGAAATACACTGCAGCAGGTGGAGACGTTCAAGTACCTTGGGATGGTATGCACTAGTGACGGAAGTCGGAACAAAGGGATTGATACACTGATTGGTGCAGCAAACGCAGTTCTGCGTGAGCTTCATTGCTCCGTGGTGACGAAACGGGAGCTTTCAAAGACCGCAAAGCAGAGTTCGTGCAAGGACCAGGTGGCGTGACTGCATCTGCGACCTTGCTTGGTCCCGTCCAGGTGTGCAAGCCAGCAGAAATACCTGAAATTTCTGTTAATGGTGAGGTATTTCGGGTTCTTCAAGGGCTGCTGCCCGGGCGACTCTCCGTAAAGGAAAAGCGGGCATGAACATGAGTGAATGAATGCGTATGTAGGCCTACATCGAACCTTTCTATTTATGAAATTGTCTTCAGTTCGTTTGCCAAAAGTAAATGTCGTGTTCAAATAATAATTAAGCACATTTTGACGGAAACTTGCGTTTTTGCGAAAATCAGTTAAAAGTATCAAAAGTAGAAGAGAAAATGGTGTTGACACCCTACAGCTCCACCACGACACCCTTTTAAAAACCTTGAAAAAAAACACTGAAAGTAGGCACAACCATCATATAAAAAACTATAAATTCTTAAAAACAGAGTTACTGTTTTGCTTGCGTGAAATTGTGTCGCGAAAATGGTTGCATAATTGTAATGTGCTACAGCGTTTAAAGGTTGAGAATCACTGGCGTGTAAATGAGTTAAGTTATCAGCCGATCAATCGAACCACTCATGCGTGTCTGCTGCGTCAACGACGATAGTGCATCGTTTTTGACACGAAGAATACGAAGTGCTTCTCATGATCCAAGTAATCTTTGCTGATTTCTTTGGGCAAGAGGACCACGAAATTAAAACCGTTTTATTAAAGATTACCAAACATTAAATATGAACAGTTTTCTGTACACTTTTGAGAATCGTATTGTTTCGCAGAAAAAAAGTTTTTTCTTGCACTAAAAGCGCAAAATATAACCTTGATACAAACTGAAATTAAACTTTGGCAAGCAAACAAACAAACAAATGATTGGAATAAACGCCAATTCTCTTAAAAAGTCGTTTCAATTGTTATAGCTTATGTTTTTCTGCTGGCTGTAATTAGCTTGCAACTTTTTATCACAATCGCCATCCCAGCATAGTTTATTAAAAAGTTATTGCAGCTGCTAGAAGAATTACTAGAGTGAAATCTCCTGAAAGCACGGATAAGTGCAGAAACGTTTTGTTTTGCGCATGAAAAGTTTGTCATTAAGTTGCAGGAAGCTTGATAGCGGTTCAGATAAAGCAACAACAAATTGAACCTGAAAAGCATCAATAGAGTGAACCTGTTAACGGGCAATCTCTATTGTTGCTTGTCCGTTGAACTGATGGAATGGCGTTCTGCCATTGCGTGTTCGGATCTCCCGTGAAAAGCCGCAAGTAAACTTGAGACTACATATTTGGCATGGAAGAAGAAACCGATATCAAAGTCGCATGTTTCGCTATATAAGTAACAAATAGGATAACTGTCGTTTATACTGATTGGAAAGGCCCAAGCTCGTAATTCGAAACATTTCTTTGAAATTTTTTAGAAGGTTATTTTCGCAAATTTCTGTATGCTGTCTGCTTTCTAATGGGTTGTTATGTAAGTTTTGCAGAATCATACTTTCCTTTGTAGTTCGTTTGCAGGCGTTCGTTCCCATATATGTAAGAGATTTTTGTCCATTCAATTAGCATTTTCTAGGTTTGTCGCAAACAATTTCTGGCTTATATCGAGAATAGCTAGCAACTGATCATTCAGGTTTTGCTTTTGTAGCATATGTCTGAGTAACTGCGTCATACGCGCAGCCGCTGTATATCGATCGCAACGAAAAATAGGACTGTTCACAGCATGTGAAAAGTGAAAGTGGGTGTGACCAGGTGGTAGCAGCTCAACGTGTAATTAGCCCCCCCCCTACCCACCCCCAATTCAACTTTAACAGTCGGTTGTAAAATTTGCGAAAAACTACAAAAACGAAAAACATTTTAATATTCTCACCGGTCGGCATTAGAGGGGGAATCAACAGTTCGATGTCTCCCACTCGATGATTGACGTTTCAGAAAGGCTTCTATTTTTACGTAATTCAAAACTTGCTTGGTGAATTGTTCGGACATTTTGGAATTGGGGTGAATTGAGTGATCAAATCTAGTGATGACCATACTGTAGTCATTCGTTGAAAGTTTGAAAGAAGTTTGGTCAAAAATCAACAAAAGTCTCGTTTCCTCTCGTTAGTCTTCTCTACGAACGGTTTGGAATGCATAGAATATGGTCCTGCCAGCTGGCAGTCGGGGCTTTTCAAACAACCAAAATTGGTTACGGACCTGGTTTGTATTCAGCCATGTCGCAGTCCAAGATGCCCCTTTTTTATTTTGAAATGCGTCTCATACAAACAGCACGATGGCAGCCTAGGAAAACTGCAATTTTTTCAGCTTTTCTAAATTAGAGTGAAATTAGAACTACTCATTTTTCCGAAACTAGGATTACTGAATTTGCGCGCCTTAAAATTCGCACGTTTCGCGCCTGTGTGGCTGAAGACTCATTCCGAGGGAGCCGATGTTGCAGTCATAGGTTAGTAATACGTGAAAGGTACTGTTCGTCACAATGTTTACTTGTACTATGACTTATGGCTGGCTTAAGTGATATGATTGCGGCATCGCACTTTCATCTTTTCATTACGCTGTCCTTGCGCGAGATGTAGCCTATTCTTGTATCACTTGCTGAAAATCGCTTTGGAAAAAGTAGCATTTTCGGAAAAACCAGAAATCAGGAGTAAATCTAGAGCACAGAAGCTTTTCACAAATTAGATTAGAATTACCACCATCTCGCTCTAATTCGCCTAAGTAAACAACCAGAATTATCTAGCTGTCCATGTCTGCATTGATGAGATCGCCAAAGCAAGGGTAACAAACTCTCTTCTTTTCGTGGAATTTAAATAACATTGGCTGCAAAACGCAATCATGCAACCAATTTTCTTCCTTCTCATCAACAAACTCTAACCTGCCCTGCTTGCATCGAACGACTGTCACAAATACACTCCTAACACCTTTTCGTCATGACGCCTTGAGTCGCCGGCACACAAGACTCAAAAAAGAAAACCACTCACTTTAAATACTGGCGTCAAAGAACATTTATTTCTCTATTTCACAGCCAATATACCACTTCTGCCTTTCGCTGTGGAGCGCCGTTTTCATTCAACTGGTGTGGGCACGTAAGATATTTCCACAGGCCACGCGGTACTGTGTCCACACCTTGGTTCTCTGGAACTACTACTTCTTTCAACGATCACGCCTTCCCCAAGAAACGATTCAGCTCAGATTCGCTTCAGTAAAAAAGTATCAGTCTGACGAAAGCATTCCACCGACGCGCGACATATTCCCATTGATACGTACAAATCCCCGCGTATATGTTCGGTTTCGTACGGCTCAAGTAGGCCCTACAATAACACAAGCGCTTGCCAACTAAGACTAATCAGGTCATCGAGACGCTAAACGCGCAAATAGACTTCCAGCTGAGCGTGAGAAAACAATCTTTTGTTCAACAACCCTGCAGAGAACCAACGCCAACGCAGAGGCCGGCTTTCCCAAGCGAAGTGGAAGCGAGCAAGGGTTGCTACTGTTTCCAGCTATTCATGACAGTTCGGCCAGCCCGACGTCATAATAGCTTTTTCGGGATAGTCACGGTTGAATAAGCTGTCCTGCGCCGGAGAACCACTTGAGTTTCAATGAAGGGAAATGAAAACCGGTATTATCTCTTGGCAATTGCTCGGGTAATAATGTAATCTCTCTCAATTTATAGGAATCTTCGCTGAGATTTCACAGAGAATTGCTGTCACAATTTTTCAAGATTAGTCCCAATTTTTTAGTCGAAAGAGTCACTTGTTTCAATTTAGGGCACCTTTTCTGGAACGCCAGGCAAAATAAAGCTGGTGATAAGCTTAGGGTGCATTCGTTTCATCTATCTGGGCAATACTGCTTACCACATGTGGATTCTGTACAGATATTTTTTCTTTGCATCACACAACGCCTCAGAGGTTTCAAGCGATGTGGAACATGACACAATTCTGTAGTCTCATCATAGGCTGTGCGATTGACAAGAAACATGGCGCAGTATGCCTTGAGAACGGAGGCAATCATTCTGAAATAGAGGAATCATAGCTCTCGACAGGTTTAATTACTAAAAGTAGCCAAACGCTTTTTTATCTTATAACTTTGCTGCCATAGTAAAAACTTGTTACTGTGTCTTCGCCTTTTTTGCTTGGAAATATCAACCCTAACTACTTCTGCGCAAAGCAAAGGCATCTATGCACAAGCGTGAGAAAATATCCTTGACTGGTGTCGTTTTCCGCAAACTGCTTTGGCTCAGCGCAGTTTTGTCCTTGATCAAGCGAGACCGCGGTTTGCTTTATAAGTTAACATTTGATTTAATGCGTCACGCTTCGCACGCTGATCACGTCTAGCATCACGTCTGATGCGAACCTGCGATTGGAAAAACAAAACTGTAGCTCATGTAGCACGCCGAGCTAGCGGGCTGCCAAAATGTCTGTGTTGTGTACACAAAGCGCATTGTGTTGCACAATGTCCAACATGTTTCTACCAGTCCCACGGATCAGCGTTGTTCAGCAGTCACCTATTTGTAACATTGTTCGAAATCTTTCTCTGTGTTGTTACAACAAAGCCAAGTTCAGTCTTGCCATTTGAAGTTACTGGTTCTTGTACTGTGAAATGACGGGCTGTAATCGTGAATAGTTGTTTGATTTGTCACTTGCTTCGTTGTCACAAATTTAGCAAAGTCATAGCCATTTTTAAGGTTTGACCTTGGTGACCGTTAAGAAGACATTTTGAAAGACCGCAACTATCTCATCTAAATACCGAAATGATCTTAAAGCGAGGTTTTAGTTTATTTTGACCGTGGTCGTAAAGCGAGATTCCACTGTTTTCTGAGAGACTGTTGGAAAAATTTACTCGGTCTCTCAAAACACAAAAAACACTGGCCATAGTTCATACGGGAAAATATTGGATCCATCAGGATTTTGCTGCAGTGATTATATAATTGAATAAAAAACGATACTTTAAGTAAGAAAAGACCATTAAAACCACTCAACTTCTTCAACCTCTTTTTTGTTGAACTTTGGCTAGAGAATATTATTGTCTACTGGAAGACAAAAAGTGATCAACTGGAATATAAGTAATTCCGGAAAAGATGTGGCAAACCGAACCGTATATGCTGTTTCGTGACTTTCGCTCATTATTGAGAATTCCAGTGAAGGTTTGATAAACGCAGACGAAAAACGAACCTCTTTCGCCACTTTAACTGACAATTTGTTGCAGCTTCCAACACCTCAAAATGCCCTGTTGCGAGTTTAGCGACATGGATAAAAAGCAGTGCATTCTAAAATCTGGCAACCAGCGATAACCATTGCAGCTCTAACGAACTTGTGCAGAAATTTAAGCTGCAAAAGTTACTAGAGTTGATTTTTTCATTTTCGAGCAGAAAAGCTTTATTCTTTCCCTCGAAGCACTAAGAGTGCAGAAACAAGTTATTCTATAAACAAGCGGTCTGTGCTCGCAAACCGCGGACTGATCTCAAGCCGACCCAGAAAGGTAAAACGAAAAATTTTTTACAGTAGTTTCTAACAATCTTTTCGGCTTGTAATAATTTTTGCCTATTCTTGGAAGTGCTATGGCACCAGGAGCGGATCCTACAAGTAAGGATAGGGGAAGGGTGATTTCAATAACATTTCGTAGGTTTTAGGGGGGCGATCGGGTGAAAATGCTGTAATTTGCAATTCGTTTCTGAAGAAAACTTTAAGGGGATTTTAATAAACTTTCAATATTCGGGAGAGAAAGCTTACTTGCACCAAGTGATCAGTCTGTGTAAAAATGTAGACAGTAGGTCAGATACCATGTGAGCCAGTTACCACTCAGAAACCACTTGGTTATTTTGAATTTCTCAAGCATCATCTTTTGTAAAGACGTTTCGTAATGGTGAAGATACGTCTTTTTCGTTGAAAATCTTGGAAGAAACTTTACCACGTTTGTAGTAGATCAAGGCGGCCCAACGCGCTACCCACGGGCCGCATGCGGCCCCCGAGGTTGTTTTATGTGGCCCCCGATGTAAGAAGTTCGTAAGCAGACTTTTCAAATTTTTAGTATTTTTTTATAGGCTCAAGTATATTTGCCATCAAAACACACCAAAATTATACCTGCTGTTTCTGTTATGGGCCTACCACCCAAAAATCTGAATTACAAACGCTTAGAAAATATGTCAATTTTTTAGATTTATTTTACATCCATACAAGCTGGCAACACTGCGTGTGACTATAGGACTCAATATCATCTCGTGTTATCGCATAAAACGTATCAAAACCAAGGGATTTGTTACGTCACAATAGCTTATTGTTATGTCACAAAAACATTTGTGGCCCGCAAAAAATTTCCTCATGTGAAAGTGGCCCGCAACACTGAAAATGTTGGGCAGGCCTGTAGTAGATGATAAATAGGCTGCATTTCCTGTTTTTTGTTTCCGATTTAAAACACAATATATTGCAGAGTAAAACACGGCTTCGTTTTTTTCGCGCATGCTTTGCAAACCACCGCGATCAATCTGAAACAGTTGTTTTCCTAAAGACAACATTTCGCATTCGCCCAATGGACACTGCTACACTTGCTCGTTGTGCTTGTAGAATGCTTCCATGACAATGGAGGATAGACCGAGTGACGCGTAAATCGTTGCCAGGCGAAGGCGATTGATAGCAGAATGTCTGAATCGCGAAGTAAGGTTTGAGAGAAACAACCAAACGCCAATGGCACATTTCCTCCTCAAACTGATCTATTTGGAACAACAGCATGCCGCGGACCCAGTATTACTCCTAGCGCTTTAGTGCCATCTACGCGTGTGGTCGCGGTTAACGCAGGGCTTAACGAGGTTAGATGGCGCCCGGGGCAAGAAGCAAGTTTGGCGCCCCCATGTTTGAACTTGAGGCCTTTCGGAAGCATATTTACTGCAATGAAGAAAGTACTTGTGACATTGTTGGGACTTTTCGGCGCCCCTACAGTGATTCTGCGCCTTCTGCAGTGATTTGTCGCCCCCATAGTGATCCGGCGCCCGGGGAATGTTTCCCCCTTGCCCCCCCTCGTTATGTCCCTGGGTTAACGTCATTAGATCTCTTTACAAGCAGTTGTATTTAGTGCTGGGATATTGTTTCCATATTTGAATCATAGCATTGCCATTAGCACAGTTGCAAATTTTTAACAGATAAACATTTCCAAATGAACTTAATGTCACAGTTTCAAAATTGCAAACGTTTTCATAGTTAGGAAACATTTCCAAAAATAGGGCAAAGGCAAATTCATCAAAATTACATGAATAAAGCCTTTTGTGTTGACAGTCAACATGGCAAGGTCACTACCTTAGTCACAGCCAAGTGAAAACTGAAATCAATAAGTGGTCCAGAGCGGCAATCATTAATTACAAGTAAGCAACTAAACTATTTTAGTTGATTAAATTCTGAAAATCAGAATAGAGTTCTGGTGATATGACCACTCTACCCGCACTTTATTATAGTAACAAATGCCAAATTCAGTTGATTACTTTAGCAGGTTTGCCACAGTTTTTGAGCTATAAATAGTCTTGCCATAACTTCTTAGGCTTAAACCGGGACAAATTCAAAACCATGAATGAAATAACCTGACGAGCGGCCGAAGGCCTGAACTTGGCAAATTGTATATTTTATTTATTTGTTTTAAGATTGTCTGAGAACACATATAAAGTATTGTACTTAGATTAAACATTACTCTGCATTATGTCAAGTTCAGGCTTACTTTCTGGATAAAATCACTCACAACTAACTGAAAGTTATCCTGCCTTCTCAAAGCATACAAAATGACTTCTAACTGCAGGAGTAGCTGTAGTTCCATTGAAGGCAATGGAAAAATGACGTTTTGCGGCCGACGACCCTCGCTGGATTTTATAACCTAGCTCAAAGTACCCGTCCACGAGAGACTCGGTGCAAAAACAAGTTATGCTAAACGCTTA
>JGI24159J19872_10003126_pt1 | contig 20372 bp, 9 predicted proteins | sample Ectturendosymbi4_FD_19872 | JGI IMG/M metagenome (IMG submission 19872) | reverse complement strand
GTCGAGACAGAAACCTTCGAGACCGAGACCTGGTTAAAATTTCGAGACGAGACCGAGACCGACACTTCATCAAAAACTCCGAGACCGAGACTCGAGACTTGAAATTCGAGACCGAGACCGAGACTCGAAACTCGAGAAAATTTGTGCATTTTGCCAAATTTAAAAAAAAATGTTGTCATCACTTCGGACTTGAATTTTTTTCAAATTTCTTTCATTTTTCCAACGTGTTTTGGTTGTTTCTCACCTGCAAATACAACAAACAAAAATCGTTGGATTATAGAAATTTTAATAAACCATTTCTTTGCAATATTCACAATTTCGAGACCTGAAGCCTTCGAGACCGAGACTCGCAAAAATGGGTCTCGAGACGAGTCTCGAGACCGAGACCAAGTCCCAAGACTCCATCACTAGTGATATGTTCGAAGCATACAACACTTTGAGACGGAACTTCTAAATTTAAATCACTGAATATTGAAAAAATTTTTCAGAAACTGCAGTCTTGAAAACTTCAAAAAAAGGTAGCTTCCGGTGTGCATACCTTCCCCAGCCTGTCACAAGCTGATCATGGCGGTGATGTTGAGCTGCAGTTCAATATTCAATTTTGATTATGAAGAACGCCAGGACCAAGCTTTTTTAATTGTGTACTGTGCTCTGTTCAGCCTTACTTAATTCGATGATTGTAGCTTTTTATTTCTTTTATACGCAAACCCGTAACTATGCGAGCTTATCCCCCCTGGTAAGCGGGTTGGAGATAGTTTAAAATATTTGGGCCCCTCTCAGAAAACTTTTCGACTCCCCTGGTGTCCCAAGCTGGTTACGGGCCTGTTAATACGTATTTCAATAATGACATTATAAGGGAAGCTAAAATCGCACATCCTTTCGCGAGACGGTTTCGTTGCGTTTGAATTTTTGCAGTCTGAAAAAGTAACAAACACGCGAATTGGAATCCTAGCAGTTGTAACCATTTGGGTGCGTTTTATTTGATGTGTTTTGCCCCTGTGTGCAAGATTTTTGCAGCGAGTCGCAAGGTGGTCCTCACGCCCTTGTGCTTTAATGTGCTGTATTTATGCTGTAACACATATATGCAGTGTGTTTGGTTTTTAGGAAACTGTTGAGCACAGGTAAGGAAGAGAGATGTGAAACTTAACGTAGGCCATGTGTTTCGCCAAAAATTTAACTGTGATGTGTTTGGTTGGTTCGCCTGTCGAAATTAACAATCGTGTTCCCGCCAACCAAGCACGATTTCCACAATTACTTGTCATTGAGCGCTTTTGCGTTGAAAGTAGCAACGAGCGCAGTGATCGTGCGGCTCTAGATAGGATCTAAAAACTATGTGTTACTTTAACAGGGCGAGATAGCCTCACATGTGGATGAGCCTAGGGGCCTCGCATCGCCTAAAATCCGGCCCGCGGCCCAGTGGAAGATTTTGTGCGGCCCAGTTTAAGTTTTCGCTGTAGTATAAGTAGCCTACATGCTGACAACCTGTCCTTCATTGGCACTAAAATAAACTTGCCTTTGAAATCACACTTACGGAGTGGTTAAAGATGCCAAACAATCATTACCATTGCAGTTAAGATTCAAACGCTTTCAGTATTTTAGCTTTAAAACTAAATTCAGTATGCTAAGATTAAAGTAAGTCATGCAATGTGCGGACCTCATTATTATGTCAACCAGTGTGCGGCCCTGGTTAAGATAGTGACGTAATTTTTGGTTCAGTAAGCAATTTTGCTTGGACATAGCTGATTTAAAGCATACGGGCAGCATCCAGTTCGTTTTTCAGCGGTGTACATGTAATTCTATGACGTCACGGCGTCTACTTTTACATTTACAGTTTAGCGATGTCCGCGTTTCAGTGGCAGACCTCGCTAAACGTAGAAATACCGCTCGAATATATTCAATTTGAGCATCAGAACTTTCAACGTTCAAAGTGAGGAGTAATTAATTTTTGTTTCCAGTACGTTACGAATGATCGTTGGCTTGCGGGATCTCGCAAACAAGACTTGATTTACAAATATAGGAATAGTAAGACCGCAGGGTAGGCCCACTGGTATCTGAGGACCCCTGAAATTAAATCGTTATGCAAGATTGTTAAAAAATGGGAATTTCCACAGTTTTTCAAATTCCAGGACCCGCTGGTGACTTTGGCCTAAATCCTAGAAATAGGTAAAACTGGACTTGACTACGTAAATTTGGTTCGATTGATGAAGGTTGCTGGGAAATGCGCTCAAGTGTATCAAGAGTGCGTTACTGTTTTTTCAGTTTTGAAACGAGGTTTCCACCTGAACTTCTATTTCAGGAATTTGCTGTGGCAATGATTCTGGTAAAACGGTCTCACTCTAGCAAAGTTTTTCCCTGGGCTGTTGCAGTTCTAAAGTATCGTTGAAATCTACTCATTTTCTGGAGTTCGTCTGGAGAATTTACTTGCAAGCTAAAGCTGATGTGAAACTGTTTGTTCCGGAAGGTCGCAATTGTACTTTTTCTGTTTGAACAACTTCAGTGAGTAGCGGATCAAGTAAGCAAAGTAATTCAACACTTTTGCGCACAAAGACTGCACAAAGGGATTCTGTAGCATTATGTTTTTTTAAAACCCAAGCTCGCATCACGAAACACTTGGGCGGCAACCACGCGCGGTCAGTCATTCTGTTTCTACCGAATCAAATTACAATTGTCAATTCGCAATCGAAATGTCACAGAGCCAGTGACCCAATAGAATATTCGTGTCAGCTTATTCGGACTCATGAGTTCGAAACGAGTTGCTATTTGTAACAACTGACAACAGTATCAATCTTGATCTGCCGCTGGTTCTGTTCTCTACTATTCAGGGCTCGTTTATTAACAGTTTGAAGATTGGTTCTGATTAAAGCTTGTTGGTTAAGATTTTCATGACAGCTTCAGGTTTGGCTAACTGCAGCAGCTTCTTGATCAGATTATGTCCAATCTGGCCTACTCGTGCACATTAGATGATAGATGTAAGCATTGTTGAAGATAAGAGTTTTCATGACCCTGCAGGTTACTTGAAATCGCGTAGGGACTTCATGAAAAGAAAAATTAATCGATTAGCGTGCCCGAAATTGAAAAGCTCTTTAATTTATTTTCATCTTGCCTGCTTTGCACAACAGAACGCTGTCTACGCTTTTCTACGCCGTAGAAATTTCCACGTATATTTACGCAATTTTGAATCACTACCACACGGTGAACGTATTTTCAAATAGAGTTAAGCTTTGGTTCTGTATTTTGCAGCAGATGTCTTGTCACAAGCGTTGTCGTTGCTCTGACCAGCTTTATCAAAAACATAGCTAACTTGACTTTGCGGTCTTATATGTCAGAATATTTGGAGTATTTACCAAGTCCATCAGGTATAGTGATCAGAAACAGCATGCTGCGAGTTTTCAAAATGGGTCTTAACTTTAAAATTGATTCTTTCAATTTACACACGTATTTTGAAAGTATCTATTCATAATCGAGAATATTAGAAAACTGATAGGAATCAAATACGGCAGGGGAGTACAACCCTGGGCCTGTGGGCCAAAAGTGGCCCGGCAGTTGAAATTTTGTGGCCTGTGGAAAGGCCCAGGTTTTAAATAGAGTGCCAACTTTCCGTGGGCAGCCAGCGAGGTCTCTATCACGCAGAGCTTGACACACGCAATTGCGGCCCGTGGGCCAATATGGTTATGTGCGTTGGGCCCGACAGTGCTGCATGGTTGCACACCCCTGAAATACGGTAATATTTGCATCAGACATATTGATTTTTTCCTTGTTAGTCCGGAGAAAATTCTTACGCGTTTTGAGTTGGTGGGTTCTGGCTTCAATCTGAATATTCCCTTTTCAGTTTGAGCAAATAATCGGCTTAACGCAGTTCAATGACAAATTTACCATCAGAAAAAGACTCCATTGCCAAAAGAAATCGGAGCCGCTAAACTATATGCTTTTGCTAATATACCCTGAGCGTGAGTTCATCCTTGTCGATTCAAGGGTACATTGTTGGTGCGCATTTGGATTGACAGTCATTAATCACCTGCTCCCACATGATATGTTCACAATTTTGATGCAGTGTATTCAGGGCCGCAACCAGTTGATCTTTTCGGGGGGTGGGCGAAATAATTGTAATTTGGTGTTATACCTATAACAACTAAACATGTTTTTGAAAATTTCGGGAAGGGGGAAATTGCCCGGTTGCTTCCCCTTGGTTGCGGGTCTGAGTGTATTTATGGTCGTCCTGCTCCCGATAGGACCAAGCGGCCTATACTCTAGTCAGATCACCGAATTACCGTGACAAATGCCATCGAGTAGCTGATCGCCTGATCACTATCAAGTATTAGCCTACTGCTTTCTTCCACAATAAGAAACAGAGATTTTCAAATTGAGATTCAGGCTAATGGTCACCAAACAGCAAAGCGTTACGTCATGAAACGACGTCGAAGCCAGACAAATGCAGTAGATATGTTTGTAGCAGTTGCTTTTTCACAATTGATTGGCACTGGCAGTTCTATTAGAGTTTCTGGGCATGAAGTTGGTCTATTAGACTCTTTTTAGGCGGTTAGATAGCCTCTGTCATAAAGTAAACAGCTACATTGAGAGATTTTTTGTAAAACCGAACTAGTAGTTGGGACATCAAATCATTTTTTTTCTATATCTTCAACTTCAACATCGGCTTTATCGAAAAATGAATTGATAGATTTTCCTGTATCTTTCTCGTTAATTTTCAATTACCGGTACTATCTTTTTACCTGTGATAGAACGAGCCAATTGTTCCTCTAAATATCCGAATCTATTTTGGTACTAACAACGGTTTACTTTCAAATGCATTGGTCCAAAGATATTTAANTAAGCTATTGAAACCTTTTGCTTTTTAACTTTTATTTATTCATTACTTACTCTTAGACNCATCAGGNTTTTTTTCAAGGAAAATATTAGGTGGCCGGTATGGACCTGTAGGGACCTGAACNTGATTGCAGTATCCGTTCAGATATTTCCCTTGATAATTTTCTCTGATTCTAGGGACCCGATTTTCAATTCTAGGGACCCGAATTGGGTCCCTAAAACACCTTAAAAAACTTGGACTCATGGTCCATGTAACTTGACCTAGTAGTATAGTACATCAGAAACATGAAAGGATTTGTGCTGTTTGTTCAACAAACAGAGCAGACGATGCGTGTGCGTGTCTGCTTACACAAAAGCACTAAAAAAATACTCCAGCGACTACAGGAATCTCTCAACACCATGCAGACCGAAGTTTCAGGTGATGGATGAAAAATGGAAACTTGCGTAAAGCATCAAATATTTGAAATGAGCTGTTGAAACTGTTAAGTGAAAATGCGCATCACTTAATAAATGCTTAAATGTTTCGAATCAGTTATGAAATGTTGGAATCAAATCTGTGTGCTGAAACAGACCAACACTTTCATTCTCGGGAACGCAGTTCAAATATTTATTCCGGTTATTGTAGGCTGTGCATGGACGCTCAGAAGAAAACTGCGTGTACCTGTTCCAAAATTGGAAGACATAACCTGGCATGCAGTTGGCACGAAACAAAGTATTTTTATCGCCACTGAACACTGACAGCAGTGGTGGTGTAATCTCTCTGCATCTTCAGTGCAACAGAGTGAGCTCACTTGTTTTTGGATGTCATTATCCTTTTTTTCAAAAGAACATAAGCGACCGAACCAACAAATTTGACCCACTTAGAAATCTCAGTATATACGCCATGAAGATGAACGTTTGAAGCTCCGATTTGTTTTGTGTTTGGGAGAAAAAATTCTACCAACAATTTTTTGCACTAAAACAATTTGATGTTCCGCACATATGTTCATATATTATATCAAGAAAACGCTTAAGACTGCCAGAGCCAAAGGAATATAGATCATATGGAAACTGACAGCGGTTTAAGTATATTTATAACAGTACAACTTGTGTTTGAGATCAACTAAGCTGGCAGTAAGACACAGCAAAAAAACAGACTCAGCACCATTCTTTTCGTGACATCATACGTTTCAGTGAAGGGATACGAGAAGCAAATGCTTCAATTTACTTGCCTGTTCTGGTTCCGGTCCTACATGAACATAGTTACAATATCAAAGATGCAGTTTTTGAACAACAGACTGGTTTGTTTTGTTGAATGTTTCAGACGCGTCCAAAGCTTTAGACGCGTCCAAATGCTTTAGACCAGGGGTCACCAACGTGGTGCCCGCGGGCATCAGGTCGCCCGCAAGGGCTAAGTCGGTCGCCCATCGACCTGTTCTAAAAATAACATTAGCATGATCAGTGTCTTCACATTAACGAATATCGATAATAAAATAATTGAAAGTAAATTGAGCAAAATTTTTATTTCAGAATTGTGTATCAAACTAGCAGCCCTTCGCATTAATCGGTACACAAGGAGTAGCTCGCAGTTTCAAAAAGGTTGGTGACCCCTGCTTTAGAATATAGCAAGACAATGCTTTTTCCACAAGAGCAAACGTTGAAGCTCAAAAAAGATGAACTCCAATTAACACCATTTCCTTGACCCCATCTGCCTTGTACCATCTTAACACACGTGACGTGGGACGACGACTAAACATATCAGTGGATGGCAAAACGATTGAATTTGAAACAAACCCAACGTATCTTGGAGTGAAGCTTGACCGGTCGCTCACCTTCAAGCCACATCTGACATCAGTGCGGCAGAAAGTCTTGTCACGCTACGCGCTGTTAAACCGGCTGGCCGGCACAGGGTGGGATGCTTCCGTGAACACGCTCAGGACCAGCAGCCTAGCTCTTGTATACCCCTCTGCTGAATACCGCTCCCAGCATGGTCAAGAAGCAGGAATACGAAGGAGGTTGATGTGGCTATAAATTCTGCTTTACGAACAATTACTGGGTGCCTAAAACCAACACCGACGCAATACTTGCCAATCCTTGCAGGCATTTCCCCAGCTTCAGTCCGACGAAATGCCGCTACCCTCCGACTCGCCTTGAAGTACTGTACGCGCTGACGGAACATTTCAATAATAACTTAGTACGCCTGAAAACAAGACCTCGTCTCAAATCGCGAAGGCCGTTTGCACAGTCGGCGATTGAACTGATTGAGTCTTTTGCGGGGCATAAGTCTATCGCACAGTGGACTCAACGCCAGTGGCTCGAAGAGTGGAAGAAGTCAGGGGTCCCACCTCATTCCCTTCCACCACCCAAAGTGGGAAACCCCGACCTGGGTCTCAGCCGCTCTGCTTGGTGTAAACTGAANGGGAATCACTACACCGATGGAAGATGTCACCGGATCCTTGGTCCATGCGGTTCTGGAGAAGCTCAAACCGCGGAACATTTCATAAGTGGACGTTGTGACTCTTTCTGAATGTCTGGAACGAATGCAGATCTTGCTTCACCCTTACCGGCTCTGTGCGTCTGGTTAGAAGAAAATGATCTTGCAGTTTAATCATACACACGACGACGATGACGACGACCCTATATGCATTCTTCACGTTTTTACACAAACCGACACTCCACTCAAAAGTTTATTTTTTCGTTACCATGACGGACATTCGGTGTTGTCTGAACCTATTAAGACTTGCATACATCGGTGTCGGAAAGATTTTCCAGGGGTGCCCAAAAAGAATTTCTTCCAGGGGGGAGCAACAGTGGTAATATTTCACTTGACCAACTCGAAACTAAAAGAGAACAACTTTTTTTCTACTTAAAATTTATTAGAAAAATATCAAAATTCAAAATCCAGGGGTCTTTGACCCCCCCTTGCCAACCCCTTCATGTCTTCTCATGAAGACATTGCAACAACCATTTTTACAGCGTTACTTGACCCTTGATTTAAAGTTATTGTGCAAAGGTGACAATATTGGCTTAAAAATCCAGGGGCGTAAATCTCCGCCCGTTTCAAAAAAGTTATGACTTGTTCAAATACTCCAGACTCTCTGTTACAATTCTCTTTATTGGATTCACCTTTAAGCACGATTTCTGTAATTCTTTCATAATATTTTGCTGATTCAACAGCCGCAATCTCATCAGAAATATTCTATGTCTGCAGGGCGTCTTGACCTTTTATATTATCTTGTGCTACGCCCACTTTTCTGCCATCATACAACTGCGGTTACTTTGCGACATATTTTGGTTTTGCACAGTTGTCACACCTTCTTGGCTATTGTTTTCTTGATGTGGTACCTGGACAAGACTAGAAGCTGCTTCCTGCGACTTCTCTATAGTATTGCTTGAATCTATACCGTCTAGCTATTATCATCGGATTTTTTTTCCAGAATAGCCTGTTTTTATAACATAAGCACACGGTGGCAAGTCAATCTTCACCTGCAGCATCCGCACGATACCACCGCATCTCTCAGCACAAACTTGAAGCAGACGTTTTTTTTCAGTCCGGTTTTGTCAAACCTTACAGCTTACGTTTTTTCACCTTGTCCACCCTACAACATGTAGTATATACATTTAGTTTGCATTTCTAAACGTATTCCTCTCTCACTGTCAGCGAATGTATGACCTTGCAGCGCCAGAACACCACGTTTGCTGATTCCATCTAGTGCAAGGAACTTGGGCCAACACTTCTATTCAGGCCCGTCGCCAAGTGGGAACATAGGCAGTGGTGTAACCAGAGGTTTGAGCAGGCGCGTAACCAGCTTGGGACACGATGTGGGGCGAAAAGTTTTCTAAGAGGGGCGCAAATTTTTTTAACTATGGCCAATAGTTTCGAACTATGTCCAACACATTTTTCTAGGAGGGCGAAAATATTTCAGGGGGGATTCGCCCCCCTGCGCCCCCCTGGTTACGGGCCTGGGTTTGAGTCAGGGGGAAACTTAGTTGAAAAAGGCCCACTGGCCCCTGGAGAAGGCCCACTCGCCAACATTTAGAATCGAAAATGATGGTGAATCCGGATGTGGATGGCTATACTAGAACCTTACATCACTGAAAAATGCTCCGAAAATGCCGAAAACAACAACCTACTGAAAACCAACGAATCTTAGAACCGATTTATAAGCTAAGTGGGGTCTCGGTTTTAACGTTTAGCTTTACAGGGGTGCGATTCGCCCCTCTTATCCCCCGTCAGTTGCGCCATTGAACATAGGTGGGCTGAGCCCCAGCATTCGCACCCAATACCTCCAAATTCTAGCTCTAATCTTCCTGGTGAACACATTTTTCATTGCATTGCATACTACCAACCCCCAAACAAACTTAATCCACCCCCAATGCTGTTGATCTGGCGATGGATCTGTTTCTGTCCAGGCAAGCAAACNCAAGTGGGAATTACCCCATAACTAATTTAAACCGTGATTCCAGCCAACGCCAAATTACCAGTAAAAATATTTAAATTTCCATCANAAGATTGCTTTTCTGCTGTAATACAAGTGGTTTATCGGAATCAGCTACTAACAAATAAGCTACACATCCCGTTGTCATTTGCTGATTTCTCGAGCCATGTAAAATTTGTCTTTTCGTGGCTGGCGTGAACTGTCTACAACAGGAGTGCACAACGTGCGGACGTGCACATGTATAGATTAAAATCTAAGTTACGTATATCCGCTGTGTATTAAAATAAACTCTTTGTCTACTATATGACGATATTTAGTAGAAAGATGGCCAAACAGACGTGTGAAAGCAGGTTAGGCTCACTGTGTGGAAGAAGAACAGGAGCAATGCAAAAGAACAAAAATATCTTTAACCAACTGGCGGTCGTAATTCATAAAAACAAACGTAATGCGGTCAGAAATAGTGAAAAAGTTGTGCAGTCCTGGTCTGTGGGTTTGCAATTGCAACAAAAGGATCAAAACCACATGCTCCTTAGTCACTGTTACTATTGCTTTCAGCATGCTGCATTATGGTTCAATCAGGGACTTGAGTGGCAACAAGAAACCCATCCACTCACCTTTATGCGACAAAACTAAGATACAGACTTACTGCGGATTCATGGACTGCACCCTGGCAACAGCCCTGAACTTGTTTTTCGCTTAGGAGGCTTCTAGAATTTTGCTTTAGTTTAGAGGTTTCCATATTGCATTGCTATTTTCACTACCGCCTTTCCTTTGAAGGCTGCCATCAGGTATTAAAGAAATAAACTTGTTCTTGTAAAAAAACAAACAATTTCGCACAGTGGCACATCAACAACCAAAACCATCGCCAGACATTCTTCAACAAGGAAGCTTTACGTTTGTGCACGGAGGCTTGACATCCTGAAAATTTGAATGTTGACCTCGAACGTCGGGTCTTTAACCAGTGGCGTAATTGACGGGAACAGGGTGTGAACCGCCCTCCCTAGCAAGCCAGATGTAAAACTCGGCCCCCCACTTAAGCTTATTATATTTCGCTCTATTCTTTTGGTTTTCAGTAGGCTGTTGTTTTTTGCAAGTTTTTAGGAATGCTTTCCTGTGATTTTGGATTTTAGTATAGCCATCCGCATCCAGATTCACTATCATTTCTCAACTTTTTTCTACGTGCTGGCCATCGGGCCCCTCCGGTAGCCAGTGGGCCCCTTCATCTAATTAAGTTTTCCCACACTGGCTCAGACCTCTAGTTACGCCACTGTCTTTAACTTCGAATGGAATGACGAGTTCTTCGTAGCGGTGACCAAGTCCTGTATTTATTGTGGAATAATACCAACGGCTCTTTTAAGCGGTCAAACCTGAAGGGGCATTTTTATGCCGCGCAAAGGTAAATAGNCTACACCGTGGATCAGAGGAATATCGAAGCTCCTCGCTTACAGTCACGCTTGGATCAACACTATTTAACAACAGTCCTTTTCAAGAAGATATCCAAATCATTTGAGTCTGCCGAGCATCGTACTCGCGCCTCATATTAAGTATCCTTGTTAATTGCTAAGAAAATGATGCATTTCTTCACTGATACAAACTTTGTAAGGGATTGTATGCAGCACTTACTGCTGTTGACGTTGTTTGCTACGAGCAACACGACGCTTTCAAAGCAAACCGCTATCTGCCCACACTGTTACTCGAAGCGTGGAAGACTTGGCCTGATGTCCGATCCTCAATCTCAGTGAAGTTAAAACTCTCAATGTAGACTCACATCGCCTTACAAGAGAACTGTGATGTAAAGGACACTACGCAACTGGCCATTTATATGCGTGGCGTCACACATTTATACCCTTGAATTAGGTAAAATCATGCACAATTTCACTCTGGCAACCTTCCTGACAACTTCAACCGCCTTTTAAACCCTATAAATCAAGTACACTGCCATGCAACGCGCGGTGCAACTAGGGGTGCATATTTTTGGCAAATGACCCACACCAAATATGGAAAAGATCTTTGAAGCATCTAGGCCCTGCGATCTGGGACAATATTGACGCGACTGCATCCCGTTCACATTTAAGAAACAGTACAGAGATACTTACCTTTGCATATGATGACAGATAGTATGGTGCTGAAACATGGAATTCTTCATCTAAATCCCACTGTAGCCCACTTCTTTTTCATATTGCACATTTCCCTTTGATAACATTCCCTTCCCCCGTAGCTATCTTTGTTCCTTACTTCTTTCCACCCTATTGTACATACTCCCATTCATTTCCACATCTAGGTTGTGTTTGCTTGCCTAGGTTTTGCTGGTTTTGTTTTTGTTTGTGTATTTGTGATTTGGTTTTCTTGTTGCTGCGCTGGTGCTCTTTCGCTTTGCAGGAACAGCGCGTCATATCCCACGAACAACTTCTGGTGAACAATGAAATTCGAACGCTACATCTCTGCAGATTTGATTCCAAGAGTTCCAACCATCAACTACGTGCAATAACGCTGCAAGCAATTCCAAAGCTTGCTAGATGCGAAAGGGTATGTCAACCGGGCAGAGTTTCATATTTGTTGGTTTATATACAAGGAAGTATACTTCCTCTGCTACGCCCAGACGCTTGCGGATCTGAACACCTGATCCACCGAGAGAGACTAGTTGCAGCCCCGAACTCCCTGCGCAACTGTATCGATCCTCTAGCAGCTCTTTCCCACGTATACGCAACACCACGAATTGAAACTGGACAGAAACAAAGATAATTCAACTGCTGAGGACATCAACTCGATAACCTTCCGGTTGCTGCAATGCCTTGGCGTCCTTGCATGCACTAATTTGTTTTTTCTTGCTGGAATACACCAAATAAAATCAAATCAACTCAACACAAAACTGCATTTAAATGGAGAAGTTCCTCTTTTAACGTTATTTCGTTCGCTTAGCTTTGCCTCGAACGGTCTCCAAATCAATTTTCTGTGCCTGTTCCTTTTCCAAACTGCGGCACACAGTTGGTGCGCCCACCGTACATGTCTTAATCGAACTTTGTGTCTGGCTCTTTCAATAAGCCAAAACCCATCTTTAGACAGAAGTTGTTTCTTCTGACCTCGTGTGCCTTCTTGGCCCCATGAAGTGGCCTTGTAGTCCGAATAGGTTGCCGGCTTCTTATTTAGCATTTATTTTAGCTTGAGGTGATGGCGTGCAATACGTGTGAAAGTTGAAAGCAAACAAAAGTTGCAACAAAAGTCTGAAATTTCTACGGACTAAACAGGAACGCATAACCGCGGCATACTCTTATCCACGGGGAAATGTTTGTACACTTGACAATTAACTATTTAGATTGACAAGCAGTGAGTTCCATTCCATGAAAAAACTTTAGATGCATGCCAGGATTTCTGTCAGATAGGTTCAGCAATAAAGTTTTCAAGGTGCTGCGTAGTGTGCATGCAATGCAAAATTAACCCTGTTACAAAAAGAAACTTGAAAAAGAGTTATTGGTACCAATACTCGACATGTTGTTTATTTTGATCGTATTGTAGAAGCAGCCAGCAGGAATGACAACAGTATTTAAAGTTAATCACGACAAGTACTTTACGAGAGCGTTGAAGCTATTCTGATGTATCACCTGTCCTTCATCGGTTGATTCAGATTCAACGTTTGAATAAAGACCCAGTTCTGCCTAAATCAAAATGTGTTTTCTTGCTTCGTTCTAAACTAAAGTGATAACGAAGTATTGTGAAACAAGTATGCAACGATCAAGGATTCACCGCGTTGCCGCAGAGTGGATACACTTTTTAGTTTCCCATCTGCACGATTGCATTTTAAGAAAGGCATTTTTTCGGCTTGAGCACTGACCGAAAATGGTATAACCGGGCTTGTGGTCTCACAAGTAGTGTTGCAAATCGTTTTGCGATTTATTCTAATTCCATTGATTCGGTGGCAAAACCTTTGAATTTTGATTGAAATAAGTTGTCTCCATTCAAAAAACGAAATGTTGATGACGGACTGTTTTTGCCAACCCAAGCACTTTTAAATTGGATTCGGTCTTTTGTTGCCACCCAGCGGTGGAATATTTTCTGTTCCAGGCAGTAGCGAAACTAGAGGTTTGAGCCAGGCTAGGAAAACTTAGCAGAAGGGGATCCGCTAGCCAACACTCAAGATATAGTTAAGAAATGTTAGTAAATCAGGATGTGGGTGTCCATATTAAAACCCACAATCACCGGAAAACACTCCTGGAAACGCAAAAAATAACAACCTACTGAAAACCAAACCAATAGAATACTAAATAAATACCAAACTATAAGCTAAGTGAGGGCCCGCTTTTAACATTTAGTTTTCCAGTTGGGCGGTTCGCACCCCTGCCCCCCTGGCAGTTACGTCACGGGTTCCAGGTGATTTATTTCTTCATGGTTGACTAGAGCAGTGCTCTTCAACCTTTTTCGTTACGGTGCACCCTTAAAGATATTTTGACGAACTCATGCATCCTATTTCCTCAAACACTTAAACTCATGCACCCTATTTACTGACACTTCCCCCGTGTCCTCCACCTAATTGCGCCCTTGTCTGTAAGTATCCGGGTCTAAATAAGCAAGCCCCCTAAAGCTACATAATTCAATTGATAATGGCTCATTGTCTGTTGCTTATGAATCGCAGATAATCAAGTAATTATAACAATTACCTTGACATGGTCTGATGCTTACGCACCACATTTCAGAATGTGCAAAGTCTCGGTTAAATCCTGAAAGTCATTGTTTGGTTAATGGTTCATTTTTGCTAACAGAAAGTTTTGTAAAAATTATCTGTTTTGTGTGACAGTGTGTGATGGACTCTTGTGAACCCTTTCTTAGTGGTGCACCCCACGCATATTTTGATGCACCCTTGGGTGCACCTTGCACACCGGTTGAAGAGCGCTGGACTAGACAACCCTACAACAGGTGGATGTGCTTCCTTTCACAACAGGTGGATGTGCTTCCTTTGACATGTAGTTTTAACGACATGACATGGTTTCTCAGAAAATTCAACTCCCAAAACGAACATTCTCCAAATGACTGCCATTTACAGAAGACAAACATTGAGCTGAGGCTTTCTTGGAATGAAATGACCTTTGTTCAGACTCAAGATGCAAAAATTTTTGCTGTCCGAGGTGAAATACCTTCCTCCATTTTCACCCTGTAAAGTCGCTGGTGGTGCATCCATTAGACCAAGGTCACCGTTTTTGAAACTGAGAGCTTCTTCTTGGGTACTGATTAATGCAAAGGGCTATCAGTTTGTTACAGAGTTCTGAAATAAAATTTTTCTTAAGTTATCTTTAATTATGCGATCGTTAATCAAATTAATGATATTTTTTATCTATGTGAAATTACTGATCATGTTAATGCTATTTTGCTGCTATTTTCGTAACAGGCCCGCAGACGACCCAGGTGGTCCGTGCGGGTGCCCTTGTGCCCACGGGCACCATGTTGATGACCGTTAGACATTCCGAAACGTAGTCTTTTATGTCAATGTGTCTTCATGCAAAAAAACTGTGATGGTGCTATTACAACGAAATATTGAGAAAGCTGATATTGACAGGGCAAATTCATTGCATGGGCAGTTTATGTGCGTAGTTCATGAGTTTTTTCAGAACCACGGATAAGATTCGCAGTTAGGTCGTCGAAGACAAAATACTATTTCCTTGAAATCATGCCTTCAGGAACGCACCCATTGCACAATCTTACGTTGAATCAACTTCGCAAAAGTTCTGATTATATCTTTGAAACTATAAGCTGACGGTTTTAAAGTTTTTTGTTGTTTTTTGACAAACCCGTTGTAAATTTTTCGTATTTTGGACTTCAAGCTGACGTATAGTTTTAAAACAAAATCAACTTTCAGAGCGACCGATCAAAAATTATGTTGCATTTTGTTGAGCATTAAAGCAGACAAAATGACTGTGCACTGCTACTGGGAGAAGCTTAACTATTAGTGAGAAACCCAATAATTTATGCTGTAAAATCTTAAATGTTTTTGATTTTTAAGGTAAAAATGAGCTCAATCGCAAGAACACACAACCAGTATGACCTATTGCGGCAGGGCTAATATCAAAACCAATTAAAGTTTTTTTTTTGCTGTAAACTTCATTGCAAAGGCAGTATGACCTATTGCAGCAGGGCTAATATCAGAACAATTTAAAGTTTTTTTTTGCTCTACAACTTCATTGCAAAGGTCTACAAAAGGAACTAAAACTGCTTTTTCCTTTTAAATGTACAAACAGAAAGCAGTGAGTTTAGCTTTTGTTTGCTAACCGCGAGCTGCGGTTGTCCACTTCAAATCGTTATTCTGCCAGAAAATGTCCTTTTGAACTTCTTAAACTTCTAAACCTCTTGGGCGTGTGCTCAAACAATTGACTTGCAGCTGGAAAGAACTCTCATGCCCAACTGAGTCGAACTCGACCTCGCAGTCAACATAATGTTTTTCTCCAGCAAGTGGTAGCGAATCAGTTGAGGACTATTTACTTAGTGAACTGAAAAGTATCTTTCATCATGTGGATTTATGTCAAACTTTGCTTCAAACTTCAAAATGTCAATCAATTCGAGAGTTAGATGACCCCAAGTGTATGGCAGAAAGAAGTGAGGAACCCTTTAGAAAATAGACATTCCCACCTGTAATCGAGGTCAATGAGGACTATGTCTACTGAACAACTAACAAGAATACCAAAAAAAGCGTCAAAATGAATGGAACACATCAAACTGCACGGGCATCCCGTTCTCGTTCTCCTCTTAAACAAACTGAGAGTACCACATCCGACTCCGTTCCACTACAACTGCGCCGTTTGTGATAACCACGACGCAGGAGAATTCGGCGATCAAAAAATAGTTCTTACTCAAATTTGTGGTATTTACTGCTTCTGGAAATTATAATAACTCCCTTGGATAAAAAGGTTTGAAACACGTTAGCAGCGTTTTTCAACAAAAATGAAAAACTCAATGTGACTCGACAACTAGTCGCAATTCGTTGCGGACGCGTCTTGACATACAGTCGCCAATGTCTCGAAACTGATTGCGGATGGCTAGGACTCGACTTCCGGATCCACCACTTGCACCCATTTCTAATTACATCTCACAAATCGTACATTTTCTTCTCCAGGAAAATAGCAAAAAGCAGGATAAAAATAAATTCAGAATTTCTAGAATGAACGTCTCGTCTTGTGAGAATTCGAGGATTTTTTCATTACTTGTGTTGCTTATGGTACGTTTTTCAGAGAAACTGCATTAATGTAATACGAAACTTTAATACAGGACTTCACACACTTGTGCTTTTTACAGCAAAGCAGTTGAAGACTTGAGGTAATTATCAACTTGGAGAACTGAACACTATCGCTCAGCTCTAGAATGCATTTAACACTTGCTTACACCACTTAGCGAGGACCAATTCCAACAGTTAATAAGCAAGACATAAACCGCGGTTTCAAACCTGGGATTAACGGCTTCTTGAGGATGCGTGCGGTACATTTCAAGAGGTCAGCGAAGCTTTGTTTCAAAAGCATTAGTGAAAGTGACCACCGGCACCGTAACCATTCAAAGAAAAAATAAATTATTTGCCGCATATAATTGCAATAGTTGAAATTAACTTCAACCCACGGATGAAAACCAAACCTCTAAGAAAAACTGGTTGGGATGAACCAATTAAAAAACTACAGAAAATATGTGGAGGAGCTTCTCGAACAAGTGTTCAAACAATCGATTGCAGCTGGAAACGGTTCTCATGCGCAACTGAACCGAACTCGATTTCATTCTCAACAGATGTTTTTCTCGATGAGTTGGGACTGTATCAGCTGAGGGCTGTTTGCATCGTAAGAATGACTTTTGCGGTAAGTGTACTCGATAAAGATGGGCTTGGTACTTTATTTTGTCAATCAAACTCACGTAAAGGTGAAATATGACAAATGAGGTACTGGCCTTTAACGTTTACCGCAATATGGATTCTGTTTATTCAGTACGAATAGCGTTTATGGTAAGTGCGCTCAATAAAGTTTGACTTGGCACTTTGTTTTGTCAATCAATTTCCCTCAAAGCTGAAATAAGACAAATGAGTAATGGCCCCAACGTTTATCGTAAAATCGACTCCAGACATATGTATTAATTGATTTTGTAGGGTTTAGGGAACATTGCATTCAGTACATAGGTGATGTCATAATATTTTCACAAATTAAAATCTTCAACCGACAAATAACATTAATGTTTGAATCTTTTTAATAATCGTTTTAGGCGATGTACGTTCAACGATGTTTGTTTTACCAGTTGTCCACATCACAACATGTTTAAGTAGTCGTCTACGTTCTTCGCGTTTAACATAGTGCTTGCGAATAGAGGTCTGAACTTCCCTAAACAACAAAATTGGCTGACGTTGTCCGCGTAGTAAATGATCAAAATGCTGCATTGAAAATATGTATGTCAAAGCGAGTTTGATTGGGATTGCCCTTTTTTCGCACATTGAATAAATCCAAGCTAAGGAGATTTTAACATTTTAATGTCTGAGATATGGATGCAATATGGATACGCCATGGAGCGTAAAAATGTTTTCATTCGCAAAACAATATCAAGAAAACTTGCTTTTCATCAAGATACACTTTTTATTTCGCGAAGACATTTTTCCGATTTTTCACTTTTTTCTTCGTCATGAGGATACTCACGCCACAGCTTTGTGATCAAGACACTCACGCCATAAAAAATTCTACAGACAATTTCCGCAGCCATAAAGCACAAAAGCATGAATGTTTTAGGATGGTTAACAAGTACAAATAATTCCAGGCTATGCATCAGCTTAGTCAGGTGTTGGCGATTTTGTTGAAAAGAGATGAAGATAAGAAAAAAGAGATGAAACTTTAAGAATCTGATGCCTCTCACAAGACGAGAGTAGTCTTGTTGCCGCTAGAGGGCACGAAACCTCTAACTATATCTGCTTGACAAGAAGTTTGCCTGAATCCACTGCTTTGTGGTTAAAACCAAGATGTACAGTAAAGAGTATACCAGTTTTGTTAGAATCTTCTTAAAGCTGTTTCTGCATTTTGTTTCATAAGCAGAAGTTCCAGCGAGTTTAAGTCAAATTGGCCACTATTTAATGCGCTATTGAAAGTTTCCACAACAACGTGATTTTGTCAGCTTGTGTGCGCTGCGCGATTAGGCACCAACATTCAAAAGCTTCAGATTACAAATTCCTTTGTTATTTTCATATTTTGGGTGCTGATATCGCGTAGAGGTTTTGTATGTAGGTTTCTTTTAAAGAAAATCATCCCGTAACAGTGACGTGCAGAGGTCTGGTGATGCACTGGGCGACTGCTCGAATGTATGCCCCCCTACCAAATTCTAGTATTGAGCAGTGGCGTATGGTGGTAATTGTTACTGGTTATGCGCTGTTTGTGACGTCACAATACGACGTCATATTCACGTTTGCAAGCCAACGCTTTGGCGAAGTTTGTTGACACATTATGCATATTATTCCACATGCACTCTCCTTGCTCGTTGCTGTACAATGTGTCACACAGCCAGATGTTTTTGCAGTTGTGAACTACCTCGTTGTGGCGTTGAGTCTGTTTTACTCCACTGTTTTAAACACAAATTTTCAGTGCTCCAAGTTAGGACACCGGAGTAAAACACAGTGCTCAACGCTAAGACAGAGAACGCTAAGACTTAGAGCAGTGTATAACTACTAAACTATCCGGCTTTCCGTTGAAACAGGGGAGTAGAACACTTTCGGTGCTGTACGTCAGCGGAGTTCACAAATGCAAAAATATAAGACTGCGCATTATAACAGCGGAGTGAAACACACTTAACGCTGCGACAGGGCAGTTTGCAACTGCAAAAACATCAGTCTGTGCGAATGTCTCGTCGAAGAGCAGTCCAGCAGAGAAGGTATGCTGCTGGGATGGCGGACACCCACGGCTTACAGTTTGAAACTTGCTAAACTTTGCAAGAATTAAGAATGTGCATAAGGTACGCAAAAAACTGTCGTTTTTGATAATGTGGCTGTTATATGTACAACTACTGGGTTAGCAGAACAGATACAGACTTGCGTGAGCCGTTCTGATCAACCCGCTGCCAATTAATGACGAACCTCGAAATGATGCACATATTGAAAGCACAGGTGTGCGGCTGTATTAACTCACACCCTGGGTTGCCACACCAAAAAATGAAACCGGAAACTAGTGATGGATCAAAAAGTCAGCTAAATCAAGCAGGTTCAAATAGGGCAGTTTTCAAATTTGGCTAAATCAATTTAACGACCATAATTATCTTCCAATCCTGTTTTGTGATTTGCTCTTGATCACACTATCTGGAAAAAGTCACGTCACTGTCAGTTTGATTTGGGTGTGCTCCGCGCACCCAGAGTATGGGTCTTTGGTATTGAAGAATGTGAGAACCACTGGCATTTGAATACATAAAAACTAATGCTGACAAAAAAAGCAAGTTTCGAAAAATTAAATTCATGAAGCATGCCTTAGTAGCCTTGCAATAGGAAAATCATCCAGTTACAGCATTTTAATTTTTGGAATTTCACTTTGTGGAATTTCACCTCCTGCCTTGTACGTCCGGGACTGCGGCCCAGTTCGCCCCCCCCCCTCTGCACGCCACTGTCTCGTAAGGTTTGAAGTATTCTCGATGTTTAACTAGACACCTCGTGATAAAATAAGTCTGGTGTTAAACAAACTCTTTCTCCTATTTGATATTTGTCTGAAGTGCTCAAAGTAAATCCTTTCCTCATTTATGCTGAAGAAGAATTTCTCTAAAATTTAATCTGAACAAAGCCTATCTTTAAACTGTGCAAAGACTTCAGTGATTTTGTGAAGCTTATTGGCAAATAGTGATGTATCTGCCAATTATTATCATTGCTTTGTAACGTATGCGCACCGTTATAACAAGTGCTTTTGCGTTCAGCGATCCTGCGGTCTGATTTTAGGGACTGGATGCAGTCGTCCACTGCGATTTGAACTAGTTCTATAGACAGAAAAAATAATCTATTGACTGACACCGACTGTTTAAATTGGGATCCGACCAGGGGCGGAGCCAGACATTTTCATTTGAGGGGGCCACTGGAGGGGCCAGTTTTGCAACAAGGGGAGCTGTCAGTGGTCTGTGTAGGACTTTGCTATAGGCAGGGGCGGAGCCAGACATTTTCATTTGGGG
>JGI24159J19872_10003123_pt1 | contig 20375 bp, 18 predicted proteins | sample Ectturendosymbi4_FD_19872 | JGI IMG/M metagenome (IMG submission 19872) | reverse complement strand
GGAGGAGCTAGGGCGTTGGTAAGGCAACTGAAATTGCTGGTTTTAGGCTGAAATCAAAGTACGAATATATCGTACCCCGGTTCTCAAAGTGTTAAACCCGCAGCTGTCCGCAAACTACTAAAAACTCACAACTAGGGCAAGTTTTTGTTGCAATAAAATCGTGATAAGTATGCATTAATTTGAACAAAATTTGCAGTAAAATGTTGCATTTGTGCACAAGCATTTTAAACGAAAGTGATTTTACTCAAGTGATTTATTTACATATAATGCTAAATATTTCCAAACATTACGTAGAGAGGAATGACGATCTTGTACCAACAGTTTGCGTAGCATGCTAAAACTTGTGCATGAAGTTGTTTGGCAATTTAACAATTTGGCGTGCAGTTGTGGACCGATGTTTGACTAGGTCATTTCTACAATTGCTTTTAGGTTACTATTCAGTTAGATTCGGTTATCAAAGAGAACAGAACTATACTGAAATAGTTCTAAAGCATGTTTATTGAATTAAACTTCTACACTTTGAAAATACTTGATAGAAGTTGCAGGAAAGTTGTATGTAAAAAAGAAACAAGTCCGCATATAAAATTCCTGGAACCAGCTTAAAACATTGCACTACATAAATTCTGAGTGCATATTTAGGAAGCTGTAAAAAATTTGCAAAAACTTGCCCTACTTATAACGCCTGAAGACAAGTGTAACAAGCAGCAAAATCAAGCTATTCATTTTTCATTGGCAATCAAAACTTTTCCACAGATCTGATCTTCTGCAGTCAAGATATTTGAGGTGATAAAAAACACGTTTCAGTCTAGTTGTGATGTGTGACTAGCTGTGCGTTGAGCGTTGTCGTATCCATTTAGAAGGGCTGCTAGACTGAAGTATTCCTCATCACGTACAACGGTTGCATTGGAAAATGGTTAATTGCTCACCACAAGGCAAGAGCCTGAGCTAATGTTTTGCAACAATGGGTTGTTACATCATAATGTTATAGCTGCTGCGGTCCTACTGTCCTAAGTGCAATGCCATCAAACAACTTCAGTACATCCACATGTTTTGGAATTTTTGAGCTGATTAAGTTCATGCGCTTTGGCTCAACACTCATTTACCCGCACGAGGAATTTCTCATCCCGCACCCGCAGTAAGTTCAACCCGCGCCTGCCCCGCAGCAAGTTCAACCCACACCCACATGTAAAGCAGTACGGGTTCCCGCACCTGCCCCGCAAGTGCGGGTACCCACAACTCGCACAGGTTAACCCACCCCGCGCAGGATTCTAATGGGCAAGCAATGGGTGAAGAGTTGAGGTATGTATAGATGAGCAGGTAAAGCATGCACATAGGTGAGAGAAGTAAGCGACAGTGTATAAGGGTTATGAGGCAGAGACCATTACAATAAACACAACATTTCAGAACAAAAGCAAGGGCAGAAACAATTATGATTCTCCACAAAAATCATGAAGATGCAATATAATTATCCACAGATTATAATGCATTACCACAGTTGCATGTCTGTCCCACCAGGCACATAGCAACACCGAATGAGGTTGAATATGCAGAGTTAGAAACAGATTACAGGTTTAGCAGTAAACAGTAATCCAGTAAGTGTCAGGTACAAGAAAAACAAAATAAGGCTAGTTGAAGGGTAGAGTATTTAGGTGTAGAAATGATAAGATTTCATTCATAGTCTAATGGCAGACATCCACCTATTGCACAACTAATATTGGCATCACGGCATCACAATTAATGATTTCAAAGTTTTACATATAGTTGTGATGGAATAAGCAAAAGCAATGAATCGATTTACACAAGATCATATTATTAGTGGTTTAAGGTTTGGTTTACATGATTTATGAAAAACTTTATGCCAAAGAAAATGAAATAAGTTGTGCCTGTCTTGTAGCATTGAAGAAGCTCTGTATGTAAAAACCATTTATTATGGTCAGAATACACCGGGCAATGTTTTGTTATAATGGATTTTGTGTTATTTTAAAGACCTGAGATATGAACATCCTCAATTTTTTTCTGTATCAGTAAAGAATATTGGATGTTTGTGGAAATGATCGATAAGTAATAAAAGTGCCATATACATATCAAAACACCAAGTAAAAGTTCAATACTTTTCAGATAAGATATATTTAAATCAAATATTTGTTAATTACATTGTGCAGAAGCAAAAGGATGTATGCATTTTTATGTAGTTATAACTAAAAGATGAATAGTGAGATGTGAAATCAAGTGATACGACTTTCAAATTTCTATTTAGCTTAATGAGTAGCTGCTTTACTTAAAGTTGTTCTCTACATGAATTTTCATTTTTCAATTTTGTTCAATTATGGCGTTTTTTAAAGATTATCTAATCTATGTTTACTAGTGATTTTAAAAGTGAGATTTGCATATATTTTTATTTGATCATTTTTATTCCAAAAAAGCATGCTAAATAGATTTGTCCATGCAGTGGCAAAAACATTAGTCTTTTGAAAGCAGCAAATGGCAATACAGTACAGACCAAAATTGAAATATTGCAAATTACTTGTATCTGGATATATTTATATTTATGTATGTAATAATGCATCTTTACCATGGATGTCAACATTATTACTAGGTTCCTTCTGTCTACATTTTTCTTGTGAAAAATTAACAGCGCAATGGAGCTACATAAAATGTTTGTAGTATTGGTAATGGTTTTGCATAAACGTTATTCAGGTTGTTACAGTGAATATGATCAGCAGTACAAAACCTTGTTTTTTGTAGCTTCTTCAAGAAAGAGATGATGAATTGAATGAGCTGGATGTTAAGCAACAACAATTGAAGGTGAGGCTTAAATTGCATTATGGACATTTGTTGTGAAGTTGATGCTGGTATCTTGAAATAGATGAAGGTTTTGAAATAAAGCTCTAAACTGTTGGTTTTAGAATACATGTAAGTGTACATAAGTTCTGCTTTGCCTAAACCTTGGAGGTCAAATGCACTTTACATCAGTCTTGATTGATAGTGTTGCTATAGCAACAAAATGTTAGCAGCAATGTTTCAGTGCTTACAGCATATTTCATGTACTGCACTTATTCAACAAACATTGCTGATTTGTTGAAGTAACAAACTGTGTCTTGTTTAAACTGAACAGCGTTGTCATTTTCCACTTTAACTAGCAATTTTGCTTTTTATGGCAGTTTGGCATCGTGGACATCAATGACCACAGATGTATAAGAGAGTTATTTAAAGTCCTAAAAAATATGCTAATGGTGTACTGGATGTGTTTTGAGATGTTACTTGGTTCCTTTAGAGCAGTGGTTCTCAACCTTTTTATGCCGGTGGACTGGCAAATAACACAGAAAATTTTTATGGACCGATAACCTACAATCGCAATGAATGCAATAGATTACATCGCAATCATTTTGTTAACCAGAGTTGTTGTTTAGCATGTATTTGCATTTTCAATGAAAGTATTGTTGATCCAAAGGCTTCCATTTCAAGTGTCCTCATGTTCGGGAAAATAATAGTCAAAATTGTTAGCTAGCTCCTTCAAATGTTGACTTATAATGTCTGATAACTGTTTAGCATTAACATCAACACTTGTGAAAAAGTCAGACACATTTCTGTATCTCGCTTTTGCACAAAGCTACCTCAAACTCTGAGCTTCTTGTGGTAAGAGCCTGTCTTGCTTCTCAGAGCAAAGATATTTGTGCAAAACCACTGCAGAGATATATCAGGCTTGTTCAAATGGAAAAATATACCCGCCAAATGTGCAAGCTTACTTGTCAACATTTCACCCAAAAGAAATTCTTCTAATCCTTTCTCTTCAAAACTGTTTTGTTTCTTGAGCTCAACAAGACGCGAAAGAACTTATCCTTTTCTGTATGGAGAAGATGTTCATGCTGCGAATCTGTACTTTCACACAATGTTTTGAATAGTCTGGAGTTCAGGGGTCGACATCGAATTTCATTAACAATTTCCCCCTGCATTATTTAGCACTATTTTCAAATTAGTAGGCAGTTTCTTTGCAGCTACACGCCCCCGATAGGTCATGAAATGATTAAACAACATTTCTTTGTGCGCTGCGTCTTTCACTTTTGCAACTACACCACACGTGCGCACTCGGACACAGTTTCCCCATTCTATCTCTTTCTCACTAAAGTATTTGTTAAGAAGTCTAACTACCTCTGACCCGGTGGTACATCCTGGTAAGTTAATGCAACATAGAAGTTCTTCCTTGAAATCTTCTTTTCCCATATAATGCACGAAACAAGGAAGAATGGCACAATAACTCACGTCAATTGTCGTCAATAGCACAATAACTCACGTCAGGCAAGTCTTCTATCGAGTTGAATTGCAAAATACCTCGACTTTTTAAAAAGTTTTGTAACCTGCTGCTCGACATTCATTGCCATTTCTTCAATCCTTTGCTGAACTGTGTCATTATAAAGTGGTATACACTCAAGTTTTTGAGGACTTTGTTCCGCTCCGATACTCACCTACTGTATGCTCATGAATCATGGTAATGACTGAAAGAGAGTGATCTGTACAAGTGGCTGAGATAGGAATGTTTAGAAAATTTCACGGCATGACACTTTGCGACACAATGCACAGTGGCAAAATTTGCAAAACCCTGAATGCTGAGCCACTTTACTTCCGAAGAGAGAGATCTCCACTACATTGATGTGGTCACATGATCAGAATGCCCCATAAAAGATTGGCGTGGCAAGTCCTGCTAGCTACACCCAAGGGAAAAGCGGCCCAGAGTCCGACCAAGGACCACATGCCAGATTACATCTCCGACCTTGCTTGGTCCCATCTTGGTGTAGACTAGAGTCAACAAAACTATCAGAGATTGCAGAAAACCCTGAGGTATTTCGAGTCTTCATAGTGCTGTTTGCCCCCAACCCTCGTGAGAGGAAATGTACTTATGAAAACGAATGAACAAGGGTTTTATTTTACGTCATAATATGCAGTCCGTTCATCAATCACAAACCACACATCATTGCGCCGGGTTTTACCGAATTCAGCATGAACGCTAACAATTTCAGTTAGGCGTACTTGACGAAAAGTACAAAAAAAACTAGGTTGTTTTGCGGACCAGCGGTTGAGAACCACTGCTTTAGAGTACATGAATTTTGAACTTGACAATACTTCTTGTTATTGATAAAATAAAAAGTTTTAGCTTAATTATGTGTATAAATGGTGTGTTGTTTTTTTTCACTGAGACATTTTGGTCATTTGTCACATAACCGTATTAAAACTTGCCATAACAGTGTTCACTAGTCTGTATTTTTGAACATTATGACTAAATTGACTTAATTTATTTGGGTTCATTAAAAAAATTCGATCTATGACTGAAAAAACCTAGTGGTGTGCAAAATTTTGTTGTGAGTATGTAGAAGTTTATTTTTCCCAATCTGGTTTCTGATGGTGTTGGTAATTTTTTGTCTGCTGGCATTTGAAACAACATGCTAAGCCAGCTTATACAACCATTGAATATGAAAGCGAAGCAGTTTGTGCCAGAGATCACTGCTCTCATCAAATCAACTTTAACACATAAACTCGAAATATACATTTTCTAATATTTAAAGCTGCATGCCTTATGCAAGCTGTGGAGTGACATGTCACTCCCCAACTTTTTAATGATTGAAATTTTCAAAACAGGTTATAGAAAGTCTATATCTTGGTGATATCAGTGATTTGAAAATAAAGATTGATAACCTCAAGCAACAACTCATCAATGAGAAAAAAGCACGATCTGAAGTTGAAATATATTACAAGCAAAGACTTGTAGACCAGCAAACTCATTTTGAAGCATTTCGAGCATCTAAGGTTTTGTATGAAATGTTTTTGTTGATTGATAGTGTTTGGAACTGTTTTGCCATGTTTAAGTATCAATGCTTAATATTTCGGTATCATTCTGTTTCAATTTTACTTCTTTCTACTGAGAACTTTTTGAAGTATGCTATTTTAGAAACTACAAAAAAAATGAAACATCAGTGGCATACTGTCAGATCACCTAAAAGAGAAATACATGCTACAGAATAATGTTAAGTAAAAAAAAACTTAAGTAATTTTCCACATTTACCAACCAGCACATGGCTTGACCTGGATTTATCTCATGGCCTTGCAGGATATGTTATAGGCTTTAGATCAGCTATGTCCAACTGAAATGCATTGCTAGGCAAAAAGTATAGTCACACTCTTTAAATGAAGGACCCACATTGATTGACTTATGTTGTTCTCAGCAAACTAAAATTCACCTAAGCTACTGAGCGACTGAAAGCATTTGAATCCTAAAAGCAACGATAATGACTTTTTGGCACCTCTAATCACTCCATACCTGTGATGTCATAGGCGAGTTTAAAGTGCCAGTGGAACCACAAAATAGAACTAATTTAGCGTAAATGGAACAAAAGAGGTGGAAATCAGAAAAATAGAAATGAGTTTGCACCTCAATGGACACATGGAAATCTTCCAGTACGGAATACAGACATGTCACTGAGGCACACTGCATATCAAAAACGTCAAGTGTAAGATTATCAAAATAAGGACTGGTTGTCATTGTATTGTACCTGCACAACAACAAAATCTTCAGTTGGGCCGGGTTGGACATAGCTGCTCTAGAAATTGCTTTTCCACCTATATACCAGCTAACCTTACAATAATTTGGGTACTTTGCTTTACATTATGACCTTACTATAATAATTTGGGTAACCTTATTACAATAATTTGGGTAACCCGATACCCAATGACAATGAGAGGTACTTTACTTTGCATTATAATGGTTTGACAAGGTCCTATAGCTCTTTTTGTGCTGTAGAAGTGCATGTATAGTTGTATTACTTCCAAACTTCCCATGTGGTTATTATAATATCATTCTTTACTACAAGTCTTCCACGAAACAATTATTTGTTAGCTGCTTGGCACCAGTTGGTGTTTTGGTAAAAATGCTGTTATTTTGAAGATCAACGAGGTTGAAAATACTGCAGATGAGTTGCAAAGAACCAGACAACATTTCGAGCAAAAAGTTTCTCACTTGGAAGCAGAACAGGAATCGCAGAAATTGGAACTAACTCACGATTTCGAAGATGCATTAAAACGACAAGAAAGAGAATTTCAAGGAAAAGAAGAAGAATTTCGAAATCAGTGTTTTTCTTTGGAAATGAAGGTGCGCTAATATAATTTATTTCAAAATTGAAACCTCCAGCCTTTGCGCAACACGTTTTTCACCTCAGTTACTTCAAAATGACTAACTGTTATACAAAACTGAGACCAACGTGAAAACGCTCACTATATAAACTAAAGATGCTCTTCTGTCGCCCTTGTTGAGCAACACCCTTAAAAAGATTCCACATGTGTGATTTTACAATGCCCTTACTTAGATACGATTTGGGGCCTGACAGTCTAGCGACAGTAGTGCATCTTTCCCGCCATGAAGCAATGATTTTCAGACATGTCAAATCAACGGCAAACGAAAGTCCGACCGAACGACTGTAGAAATTCCTGTTGACAGATTGCTGTTTCATGTCCCTGAACTGCTTCATTCATCAATTTGGCTTTTCAATGAGCCATCAGGTTGGAAAAACTGTCACCACCGTGACTCACGTGACCATTCGGTCTTCACTGAACCCATGAATGACTTTTAACTTGAACAGAAGCGGTTCAGTAAATTCAAATGAAGGAAGCGTTGGGGAATTTTTTAATTAAATCTAAATTTGTTGAAAATTTTTGCTAGCTATGAAGTTGGTGGTCAAAAACTAGTACAATCCTTGACCATGATGACTCCTCGTAATTTTCATTCTTTTATTACTTTTGCTAAACAACTCATTCTGTGATAATCAATGCTGTCTTCTTTGTGTTAAGTGTGGGTTGTAAGGTTTTCAAGATTTGGAACGATAAAGTGAAACCTGAAGTTTTAAATGAAAAAATCAAATTTTTGTAAAATTCGTGCAAAATATTGTGTAGCGATTTCTCAAGCTGAAAAAAAATTATCCGTTATTGGTGAAATTGCTATTGAAAGTGAAGTGCTGAAAACGCAGTTCGGTAAAGAAAATATAACCTGCTCTGAAAAAAATGAGTTCCTTGCTTTTTTCCCATTTTCTATAAAATTTTTCTTTTCTGGCTATGATACGGCCATCGCTTTAATTGCAATTTAAGAACGTTACTGCGAACGAATCAGTGAAACAACCCTTGTTTCAGCCGTTTCGGCATCTTTAACGTTGCATATTTGCAACATTGCTCTTTATTTGCAACAATGCTCTTTATTTGCAACAATGCTCTTTGTTTGCAACAATGTTCTCGATTTGCAACAATGCTCTTTATTTGCAACAATGCTCTCGATTTGCAACAATGCTCTTTCTGTCATTCCAGAACAAAATATTGAACAAGGAGTTGGAACAGTGCCACGACAATCTGAGCAAGAGCTCAAAAGCTGAGGTGGAAGCGAACAAGAAAACAGAAGAATTGAAAAACCAGTTGCAAAAAGCCGAATGGGACATTTCTGACATTTCCTCGTTGAAAAATGCTCGGATTCTAGAACTGGAAGCACAGGTTTTGAAACCCTTTTCTTCTGTTTTTTTCAGTCCCGAAGCTCGTTACCACTTGGTCTCAAACAACATCTATTTCGTAGTCGATTGTTTTCATCCAAATTTGAAGGCTACAAGGCTGCCATGGAATTTTTTTGTTCAGTGAACTGAGAATTCTTCACAAGATTGTTTGACTGCAGGCAAAAAAACAAATCGACTATGCACAATAAAACGTTGTGTGTATAGACCGCGATAAAATCGTGTTTTTCAGGTTCAACATTTTCAGGAAGTGGCGAAGAACACTGAGGCGGAGTTCGTGCAGCGCCGCATCAAACTCGATAAGGACGTCCGTTGCAAACAGGCGAACTTGATGGCTGCGAAGCAGGCTAACTTGGACCGAGAGAAGAACTATGAAGAGCAAATTAGGTAAAACGTATCAACGTGACACCTTCAAGCAGTATGCATGAGCTTCGTGGGGCCTTTGCTACAGATACGACGAGCTGGGGGTTGTGAAGTTACTCCCCATTTGCGGTAAACCCCCACATTTTTACAGACGTTAGGCCAGACGGAAAGCTGTGCGGAGTGTTATGCGACGGGTACCGGCCAATTTTGTCTGTCTTTAGGAAAATTAACGCTGCCCAAATCTACAAAGCTGTTCGAAATAATCAAAACAAGAATCAGGTTAGCTGTTGCCAGAAAATCGAAAAGGTCTTCCCAGAAACAGTTGCCAGGCTCTTCGATTGGTGTACTCGTTGGTTGTAACAACCAACCCTGTTTGTCGATTGGTATCTAACGGCGAAACCGGTTCTATGTGTCGTCGGGGAAATTTTTATCGGCCTTTTTTGTACATTTGACGTCATGTTTGCGCGATCATCTTCAGTGGCGCGCGACTGTCGAGTGCACATATTTGTTGTTGGATTCGCAGGAGACTTCAAAGTGACCTCGAAACCTCTCGGATGGAAACAAAGAGAGCTTTGTGGGATAGCAACGAGGTCGTAAAGAAACATGAAGATGAGATTCAACAAAAGAATCACGAAGTCGACGATTTGAAATGCAGGTTTGTGTCGTATTTTGTCTTATGTTGCTTCTACCCCAGTGTTTTTTACCGAAATTTTCCTATCCCTAACTTAAGAACCACAATTTGGCCCAAACTGTTTTCTTTGTCGTTTCTGAGTGGTTTAAGAATGCGTCTACGGAAGCTTCCCCCTTCAATAAAAAATGTTTTTGGGGAAGCTGCTGTAATTTCGTTCCCAAGTACCAATGTGTGTCACGTTGTGAATGATCTCCACCAAGCTTTGTTATCTGGTGCTCTAGTGTTTGGTGGAATAGCTGAAAAACCAGCAGTGCGTTAATGTGTCATGCTAGGCTTCGTTTTTCGAAGTCGTTAAGATGCTTATTGTCTTTTTTTCATTTGTGTGTTTTGCTTAATTCTTAAAATTATTGGGTTTTGAAAAATTATTGTCCGAAGCCGACCAAGAGCAACGTTCTAAAAACGGCAGCAGCCTCATAAAAAAACAGCAAAAAGTCTGCTCGCAATTGAAAGAATGGTTCTGTTTTCACCGGATTCGTTTAGGACTAAACAGCTGTCATCAGCTTATGCGTGCTCTGCTTTATCTTTTGTCGCTCTTCTGCACCACCCGAGACCATAATTCGTGGTTGTTGTTCAGTTGCTTACTTAAATTTTCACAGGTTGGAAACCATAATAACCGACCAGAGCAGGTCAACCGTCGCCAAAGACAACGAGATAATGACTCTGCAGAAACGTTTCAAAATCTGCAAGTCAGAGAACGAAAGACTTAAGCAAGACGTTGAAAAGTGAGTGAAAACGTAGCGTGTATGTTTACAGTATTAACGTGTATCGACATGCGATTGTTCCTACTGATTATTTTTTTTTGGTGGGGGGGGAGGAAGAAACACACATCACCCCCACTGTGACAAAGTGCAAAATCGTGCTGGGTACACTGCGTTCCACAAAAAGTTGGCGGTGCTGAGTTACCTTTGAAAAGTTTCAACGGTTTTTACGTTGCAAGGACGTGCTGGCGTGCCTGCACCAAGGTACAGATGCATTACCACGGTGCCCCAGATGTTTTAGCTGCACAGTTGACTATCCTATTAAGAGCAACGTCAGATTGCGACGGAAAAGCAAACAAATTCCTAACGTGTTTCCCGCCACGGGGTATTGGTTTTGTCAAGAAGTTATTGCCTTAAAATTCTCTGCTGTCTGTTGCAGGCAAGTGCACGTGCCTGCATGGCAGGCAGAATAGTTACGTTCACACAGTTCAGCGTTTCTTACATTTGTGGGTCACACTGCGGACCCCTCAAGAAGAATCGTTGCAATAAATATTTGAAATTAGATCTTAGCCATCGTGGTCGTAATGGAAATGGCCCATTCAGATTTGACTCAGATTCGGTCTAAAGTCAGCCATTTCATCACTGTCGTAAACGTTTTGTCGCTTTTAGACACGCTAAACGGTTTCAAGTGAAAGATTTCTAATTAACAAAAAGCAAACCTGCACTTGCACCTCGACAGGGGGACTTCTTAATTTGTTAAGAACGCGTTTAATCGCATATGTGGAAGTCCCCATGTCTCGAAACATTTATTCTTATTTTCATTCGTGTTTACCTCTGCTAGCAAGCCATTCAATTTTTCATACGTTTATTTTTTCATACTTCAAAGAACAACTTGTGCAACTTGTACTTTTTCTTGTATTTTTTTTATTTTTTTCTTGTATAACAACTTATATTTTTTCATACTTCAAAGAACAATATAAGAAATAAGAAATGCCGCTTCAAAGAACAACTTGTGCATTCTCCTCCACCAGGTACCAGAGGGATATACTCAAAGCGTCCGAGCGCGAGCGCCACCTTGAGAGAGACAAGGCCCAACTGCGACTGGATTGGAAACGAAAATGTGAAGAAGTCGAGTCGACAACGTTTGCGAAGGTGAGACGGCCCGTTGCCTCCCGCGATCGGTGGAGGTCGAAAGTGGGCGTTGTCTAATTTTCGAGCTGATAAGCAATGCAACGCGCGCTTTCAGCTGAAAACTTTTTTCTAAACATTTCAGTAAAACTTTTCTGGGGAGGCAATAAAGGCGAAAGCGTAACTACTAATGACACGAGCCGTCCATCTTTTCGGGTTCAAAGGCGAAGGCGTAACTACTAATGACACGAGCCGTCCATCTTTTCGGGTTCTTTAAAAATGTTTCAGCTTGTCACGTGGTTCGATGCAACGGCACGCATGAGTTATTTTGACTGCACGCGCTTTCGGTCACCACTGATCCCCAGTCCGGTTTCCGTTGAAGTGAAAAGCATCAAGAACCCCAGTTTCTTCGCATTAGTTGAACTTCGAAAACTTTAACATACAAACAAAGGAAATAAAACTAAAATTGCCAAACGAACAGAAAAAGATATCACCAGAATGAAGACTTCAATTGTTTAAAATTTAACCTAGTGGCAACTGCCACGAAATTCAGGAAACAGTTTTTTTAATCCAACAGTTTTTCTGACTGATGCATGAAAAGAAAAGGTAGTGGCGTGTTATGAATAAGTTTTGTTGTGGATTTTCTGTCTTACTCGGTTGTCCCAGTATGGCTGATACGACGTAGCCTCAGGGGAAATCGACTTGTGCATTGTGTTTTCCGGCCGACCCAATTAATTGCCCAACATATGGCAAGAGTGCTCGGTAAGCTTCTAATGCTTTGCAGGCATATGGCCAAAGTTCGTGAAATAAGTGAAGAGATATAACTATCAGCGAAAATGTAACTTAAAACCTCAGAAAATCTGGGTTTGCGGTAGCCGGGCATTGGCGAACAAGCTGGGTATACTTTTCGCTTGTACCACCTTCCCCTGCCCAGTGTGCACAAAAAATATATGCACACGCAAATGTTTGCTGACGAGTCATGGGTTTTACCGTTAACTCCTTTCATTTGCAGACGGAAGTTTTGGCGGAAAGCTTGTCTGAGCGACGAGATTCTGCCGAAGCCGAAGTTAAAAGACTCCATCGTGACCTTCACGACGCGAAAGTCACCTTGGAAGCTGCGTCAACGGACCTCGAATCCGCCCTGCACGTCTTGCAAAGTCACCACTTGATGGCGGAATACGAGAGGCACCGCTCACTCGCCGGTCATTCTCTACATTCATCGTACAGGCAAGAGGTAAAGTGTTCTTAGTTTGAAAAGAAGCTGATTTTACTCGGTTGTTGTCGAGGATTATTCTGTTGAAGCTCATGTCATCTTTGTTTTGTTGTCCTTGTTTAGGTAAATGGTGTTTTGTGCTTCAGGACCTTCGTCTCCAGAACGAACAGCTCAAGTGGGTGATCAAACAGATGAGAGAAGACATGCAACAGTTATTGGAGCAGCGGAAAAACGTCAGCTCTTCCACTGAGGTGACTGGGCCGCATTTCGCTGGTCACAATAATGAAGAACGTGCAACTTCTAAGAATTTTCAGGCCATTGTAAAGTTTGGAATTGTTTTTGTCGTCCATTCAGTTCATTTCCATTGAATGTGATGAGGCGTGTTGGTGTCTCATCCACGAGCGTGAGAACTGTCTACACCAACTGTGTCCAATCCAGATGGCGTACTGAGCCAAAAATTATGTCACTGTCTTAATCAGGGCCGCACATTGAATGACACATTATCGAGGGCCGCACATTCAGTGACTTAGTTTGATCTTAGCAAACTAAATTTAGCTTAAGCTAATACACCGAAAGTGTTCGAATCCTAACTGCAATGACAACAGACGTGATAAAGTGGCACTGAGGACCACCTGCAACAAAAATGTCAAATAAAAGATTATCAAAATAAGGACTGGTTGTCGTCATGTCGGCTACTTGTACTACAACGAAAACATAAACTGGGCCGCGGGTTGGACATAGCTGGTCTACACCCTTATTTACTGAAGGGCCAAGTAAACAGAAAGAAACACTGCTTTTTCCCAGATCTTGCGCTTATTTTAACCAGTTGCTACGCGATGGGCAACGTCGGATTTGTAACAGTCACGCGAAATACGAAACACATAGTTTTGAAATGAAGCACAACGGAATGGCCCGAAGCAACTGCGGCACAATTGCGTTTTTGATGAAGCAAATTTCAGCTTCCACACGTCTTCTGATTCACTTGGCAACAAAATGTGGTGTGCGTTCTAAGTATATCTGGCCTGGACCCCTCTCACACAAATCAAATAGATGGGTAATCGAGTTTGACAGTCCAGCCGATGTTTTGCTCGTCAGTAGTGAATTTCCATTCTTCACAAACGTTGAAAGCATGTGGCGAGTACTAGTCACTGTTTCATTGTGAAGGCAACGGAAGAGAGCTCCGGCGGTCCTGGTCTCGCAGCAGCCGCCAAAACGCCGTACGTGGAGTCGCTTGAAAATGAAGTGTTGGAGTTAAAGCGCGAGAAGCGCTTGCTGCAAGAGAAGCTCGACAATCCTGCCGGTATCTTTTTACTTTTGGTGATCTGATGTGATAATCGTAAAACTTCCTTTACTTGAGCCACTCTTGCGGTACTGCGTGCGCGTCTATGCAGCTTATCCCGGCTTTTCTGTCGCGTATGCAGCACTTGCTGCCTTCAGTTTTATGTGCGAGTGCGTGTGCATCGATAATGAAGTGAGTACTCGATGCAATTAGCGACAATTCACTGCTGGTTGATTGACTGCTGTTTGCCGCCTCTCAGAGAGCGACATAATTGTCACGAACAAATTCACATGCACTTCACAGGACAGTAATGAAGATGACATTTGATATTTGAAAGGGCGCAGATGAGAAAAAAAGCTAATGTTGTTATTTGAACAGCAACAACACAATTTGCGAACACATTCGACGTTGTCACCTTTGTGATGCCGTGTTGCTTTTGCAGGGCATAATGAAATTGCACACAAATGCAAACAGCTAAATAAGGAAAAATTATTTGCGGCACCCAGTGGCGAACCCATACAATTTGCTTTAAGGTTTGATGGCATTTTGAAAATGTATTTATTAATGATATATTGAAAAACGCATCAGCTCGCGGCACCCCTGGGTATTGTGAATGGCACCACGGTCGGGAACCACTGGAATAGAAGATTTCAGGGATTCGGAATAAATCCAATTAATACATTGGTCATCTGAAAAAAACTCGGTCGTAGAGAATAAATCACTGGGTTGAAATAGAGCGGCTTAAGCGAATGGAATTCAGAATATCTCATTGTACTGAACGCAATCCGCAGCAACCACTTCTTGGCTTTATTAAACTAGAATTGCTATACACCGGACGAAACAGAGTCAGTTCACCAGCACGCGTTCAGTTTTGTTCTGAAGTTTCGCAACTCGTTTCATGCGTCAAAATGGGTTTAAGAAAGTAGTTATTTGTGTCCTGGTTGTAAATTTGTTGTTGTTTCCATTGAATAGTGGCAGTTTTCAAACAATTCATTGAATGACTCACTGTCTTACATTCGCGCGGTACAGATGATATCTCGCGAATAGATTCGATCCAATTGATTTCAACAGCGATCGCTTATTATTCCATTTCAACTAAACATTTGACCTCCTCGAGGAACAGTCACAGCTGCAATTTGTCTCCACTTCTAATATCTTCTCACGTATGAGGCTCAACTTTCCGTAACTGATGTTTCCATTTTATCCCTTCTGGCATTTCTTCAACAATTTCGAAATTTCAACAGCGCTGCGAATAGCCACGATTTGTTGAAACAACCCAAACTTCTGATTCAACCACTTATTTTTACTATTTCATCTGACAGAGAACAAAGCTCAAAGTGTGATGAAAGGGGATGTCCCTGCTTCGCTACCACCACGCCCACCACCATCAGTCCAACACCCAACTGTTCAAGATCACATCGCGTCATTGAACAAATCAATCGGTGAGCAAGAATTTCTATGGTTGTGATGAAACAATGCACTCGTTGCTGAAATGGCGGTCTTGTGAGAAGTTACTTCAAGACAGTGGCTAACGTTTTTCGGGAGCTTTATCAAGTTATCAAGGGCGAAATCAGAAATATTTTTAAAGTTATTATTACAGCAATTCAAGCGGTTTATTACTGAAGCAAGTGGTAATTCCCAGGTGCGAGAACATTAATCCACAGGGATGAGTCTCGTTGCAACGGCCAATATACGTTGGATAGTTGAGCATAGTTTACATTTTCCGTAAACCAATTGATAAGCTCGATTTGAATGCGAGATTTGAAATACTTACAAACGGAGCTTTGTTTTTAGGTTGGCAACTGATTTGTTTCTTTAAAATAAGTTTTCGATAAGCAACACGGCTTTGTTCTGAAAAACGAATAAAACTGATTTTTGTCTATGGAAAGAGATCCTTTCTCAGGAAAGAATCAGACACTTTAAGATCTTACAGAGTATATATTTCGCCTACGATGTAGGCATCATCAGCTCTTATTCAAATAGAATTGTTATTACACTGGTTCCAGACATCATACGTCTCAAAGCATTTAACAGCACAAGTGGACGTTGGACTTTCATTTTGGAGCCATTGTTGCGTCGTCGTCGGCATTTCAGTGTGCGGTGTAATGTACTAAGCCTTCAATTTTTCAAGGGAAAAACCCGCTTTCGCGTAACCAAAAACTTCGGTGTTTTTATTAAAGTAGCCGTGGAGCGAAAGTCACACACGTTGGAAAAAACGGTTTTATATAAAAAAAAGTGTCAGTCATGACCATAGCTTTGCGAAAATACTTGATAAAAATGTTCCTTTTTGGGGGTTCAAAACCCTAAAATTAGAGGTATTTTCCCCTTTTTTGTCTTTGAAAGACCTATGGTACCAATTCGAAATATACGAAATATCTTAAAATTGCAGAACAGGTTGGCCTTGGTGTCTTACAACATCCTACCAAATTTCAAGTGAACGTTTTAAGAGGAAAAAAAGTTATGGAAGTTTTTATTTAAACTTTTAAAGACCGCGAAACCACTTGGTAGTTTCAACTTTGTCCAGTCATAACTTTCCAACCGATGCAGCAAGAGGGCTCTTCAAACCCTCTAAAAATGTAGAAAGTCTCCTAGGTTGATTTTAAAAAATCCGGGAACTTTCGGGTTTGAATTTTTTGGGGTGATGTCATGAATGGGTGGGGACCTGAGCAAAAAGATAAGGGGTGTATTTTTTGTTTTTTTTTCTTTTAAACTAAACTAGGTGAAAATCCGCATCTTCAGAGCCCTTGATTGGTGTTTTAGGGTTAATGGTTGTCAAGTTGTGGCCAAAAAACGATAACTAATTAATTCATCCCCTAGATGTTGAATTAATTAATTTGTTGTAACCCATGGGAAAGATCTCTGTCTTTTGTATCCGAGGATGTCTTCACTGACTTTCTGGCGCAATCCGGTTGCGAGTTATGGCCGTTGACAACCTGAAAAGCCATTGTAGTTTCTTCTGCGGACCTTTCAACGCGAGATACGTTTCAGAATCTTTATTTTATTTTCCAATCTGTGAACCAGTGTATGAAGTGCGTTGTTTGACTCGCCCCGTCACGCCCTTGTGTAAATCTTCGCAACTGCAGCCAACTTAGAAGCGGAGAAGATAGACTTGCGCGCTCAGTTGCAGCGGACCAGCGCTAGTCTGGAGCACCAGAGGACTCTCTCGCATCAGCGCGAACAGGAGACGAATGCCCTGTCGACAAGGATACAACAACTGGAATATGAAGCCACCGCAGTCAAGCACAGATCCGACCAAGAGATCCGGCAGCTGAAGTAAGTTTCCTGCTCCAGTCCGGACATCTATCGTAGGCCTGAACTCTTTCACGTGAAAACCACAGCACGCATGCTGTAGTGGCAAAACTTTTGCTCAGCTGTAGCCAGGGCTACCATCGATCTAGAACCAAGAAGGACGGCTGAGGAAAATTTCATTTTATTACCTAAAAAGACAACGATTGTTTCTGTTTGCACGACTAACGTCAGATCATATATTTGGCCGGTATTTCACCAGGAACCATTTTCTTTGAGCGATGTCTTATTCTCGACTTCTTGTAATGGTCACGGAAAACGTTTATTTCGTTTGCCTATTTCTTGAACCAATTAAATGCTAAACCTTCGCTACAAAACCAGCTTTCCTAAGAATCCTAACCAGAGTAGCCTCTGTGCTGCAAGATTATACTACTTTTATGACGTCACAAAACCATGATTTCAAACTGTTTAAGATGAGACAGAAATGGTCTGTAAACTGCATGTCCATCAGATATTGCTTATTTAAAATTGTTACGCTGTAGAAAATAAGAACAACGCGTGTCACGAATAAGCACATTTCTTAGAAATAAGGACAGTAATATTTTCTTAGACGTAGTACTGCAAAATAAGGACAAATCTTAGAAATAAGGACGGTATGATATAGCTCTGCCCATAGTCCCTAAAATGTTGACACGCGTGTTCAGGGCTGGTTGTCTCTTTTTGCCTTCAGAGATCGAATATCGGAGCTCACGTTGCAACTGGCCGAAGCTCGGCGCGAGGCGGATGAATACTATAAAGGCGGGCTGCGCAACAACATGCGAGCCATGGAATTAAGCGGAAAGATATCGCAGCTGACAATGGATCTCGCGTCGGATACGCCCTGGATATCAAGTCACGTGCAGGTTGGGTTCTACGCAATCCGTTGTCAGATCCATGACGTGAAAAAAGCAGACCGCTTTGGAAACACGATCGTTCACTGCTGCTTGTAGCTCAAGGGATGCTTTTCCTTCTAATTGAGCGTTTAACAACATTTACACCGTGTGGTGTTTTTTGCCATCAATTTGGTACTCTGCGGTTGCATGGGCACGACAGTTGGGCGGTTTGAAGCGAAGCCATGGTCGGTACACATTTTAACCTCACAGTACTGATCCCTGCCCTGGTGTGGGAACCCACAGTCGTTACTTTAACGGTCGTTACTTCAAACTGGATTTCTTTTCGCTGAAACATTTCGTTCACTTTTGCTGAGACATTTTGGTCACTGAAACATTTCGGTCATTTGTCTCACACTTGCATTAAAACTCACCATAACAGTGTTTTTTAGCCTGTATTTTCGAACATTCTGACCGAAACGACCTAATTTTTTTCGGTCATTTCAAAAACGTTACGGTCTACGACCGAAAAATGACTGAAAAAAAACAGCTTTGAACCCCACGACTACCCTACTTTTTTTCTCGCTCACAGACCGATTTTTCTTCAGTGACCGAAAAAAAATTAAGTCACGTCAGTCATAGTGACCAAAAATATGGACTAGTGATGACCGTAATATCTTATCGAAAAAAAAAATCCTGCGTCTACCTACCACTGCATTTTGCAGCGAGGGAGACGACGTCTATAAACTGCTTCAGTACAACTGCGTTTTTAATGAAACAAGTTCCAGTTTTCACACACCTTCTGATTCAGTTGATAATAAAAATGTTCCATGCGGTCAAAAGACTTACTCAGGTCAACACCTCTAGCAAGATTACCTGCGTATGTGTATTTCAGTAGAGCAGGAAAGAGAGAGTGTTTTTGCCCGAGGGGAAAACATGCGGGGTATTTTACAAACGTCAAAAAACACTTTTGAAACGTCCCGTGTTTAATGCCATTGTCTTGAGTTATGCCCCACAAGCCTTTATAATATAAAGCTGAAATGCTTAAACAAGAGCTAGAACCACAGATTGAAGCGCTTTTCATCTGCTGAGACTAACTACTTTACCTCGTCAAAGCTCATCTCACGTTTTTAAAAGCCAACCATGTCAACGCGACAACCGCAAAAATTTATTGTGTCATGTGTTGACATATGTGTGGTGTGTTGACATCTGTGTCGTCTAATGACATATGTGTCATGTGTTGATATATGTGTTGTGTGTTGACATATGTGTCGTGTGTTGACTTACATGTCTTATGTTGACATTTGTGTGGTGTGTTGACATTTGTATCGTGTGTTGATATCTGTGTTGTGTGTTGACATATGTGTCGTGTGTTGACTTACATGTCATATGTTGACATTTGTGTGGTGTGTTGACATTTGTATCGTGTGTTGATATCTGTGTTGTGTGTTGTGATGTATCTGGTGTGTTGACATGTGTGTGGTGTGTTGACATTTGTATCGTGTGTTGATATCTGTGTTGTGTGTTGTCATGTATCTGGTGTGTTGATATTTGTGTGGTGTGTTGACATTTGTATCGTGTGTTGACATGTGTGTAGTGTGTCAACATATCTGTCGTGTGGGTCGCTGTTGCCGCAACAGTTCCAGTTGCTTTGCACCGAACACACACACGTGTTGTTTTGCATCGCCAGGCAAAGGTCGTTCAGGATTTACAAGACGAGGTGACGCAGCTGCGCAAGAAACTGTCGCTTGTGAAGCAACAGCTGGTGATGGTGTCGGACGGGAAGCCGATGAGTGAGTTCTCGTGGTGCTGTGAAACGCAATGCAATGAACGAAATTGTATGAAGTTAATGTCTTTATCTAAGAACCTTTCACTCTGCTTAATGCCAAAACTTGGGTTGAAATGATGAATGCATTCCATGGCATCTGTTTTTTTTCGCTGAGAAATTTCGGTCATTTGTCCTGTAATTATATTAAAACTCGCCGAAACAGTATTCAATAGGCCATCTTTTGGAACATCATGATGAGTTGGCTTCATTTTTTTGCTTTGCATCATCATGGTTTGACAAGGGCATATAGCTCTTGTGCTGTAAAGTGCATGACTTTGTTTAAAGACGTTCCTACGTGAGGTGGAAAGCCCTTTATTCAACTACGTCTGCTTTCCTTTCATAGCTTTCCTGCGCGTTCCCGCCCAAGTTTTCGTCATAATCCTCGTTCGCTACCAGTTGTTTCTTCCTTGCTCGCCTTAATTTTCATTATCTTGTTTCTTTCGTTTTCCCGTCTGGAGCAGATGTGGCCGTGGTTCAGTTGCTCCGGGAGCAGCTGAAGAGCGCTTCGGAGCAAATATCGACTCTG
>JGI24159J19872_10003122_pt1 | contig 20376 bp, 15 predicted proteins | sample Ectturendosymbi4_FD_19872 | JGI IMG/M metagenome (IMG submission 19872) | reverse complement strand
CAGTAAAAGTATTGCAACTGAGGCGGGGCCCCTAGACATGGCTGGGCCCCCCCCGGCCGGGGGGTGCGGGGGGCGGTTCCCACGGCCCTGGCTACAGTTCAGAAACAAAAAATTAACGAAAGGCATTTGCTATGACTTTACAACGCTTCCATTTGAGGCAGTTCTGTTGATTGTTGTTGCCATTGAAAACAATCTCAGAATGACATGATACATTCACACATTACCTAAAAGCGTATTTCCCTAAACGCTGCTAATAAAGATAGAATATCAATCAATACCGTTTCATAAGTTTAGACTGCTGATGTGAAGAAAAAACGATCAAACCCACTAGAAAAGGTTATGAAAAGATTATGTCCCTGTTTAACACAAGCAAGACACCGACTGCCCATTGTTTAATAACTTGCATTATATACATAATTCAAGCTTTTTGCTTGTGATATGTCCGTCTACCAACATTTTTCTCGCCTTTTCAGCCAACGTCAGCGCAAAATTTACCAACCAAAAATTCTAAACTCGTCATCAATTTATTTTACGAAATAATTGAACCTAAGCTGGAGGATATCAAGTGCGATTTTCGTCCTAGGTGTAGAACTACTGACCAAAATTTCACTATCCAACAAATTTTTTAGAAAAGTTGGGAGCATGCAGAAGATGTCTGTGCTTGCTTTGTCGACCTCGAAAAAGCATACGATCGGGTCCCTTGTGAAAAGCTGTGGGAATGTTGCAGGAGTGCGAAGTTGACTGCCGCATTAAAATTACAACCGTTCACCGTGGGTTAGAGATGCCACGGTCCAAGATTTTTTAGCCCGAACCGCACATAGCCTGCAACAACCAGCTCATTAACAACCCGTGGACCGAGAACATTTTTTCATTTTCAATCCGGCTCTCCCGTGGCCTGTTAAACAATTGGCAGTGTCTATTTTGCCTCTTATCTATTAATTACAACAAAACCAGCAACATATATTAAACATACCTAAAGGTGATACTGTCACATTTAATATCTCTATTAACAGCCATCAAGTTTGTGAAAAAAATGACATAAAATATCTAGGCATCATTCTTGACAACAAACTTAGTTGGAAACCACATATTGCTACGTTAATCATACAAATCTCGAAATCATGTGGAATATTATCCAAATTAAGACATACCATCCAACCTGAAAACTGTGTATAATGCATTGATNCACCCTTATCTAAATGATGCTGTCTTGAACTGGGGCAGGGCTTCAAAAACTACTATTCAACCTCTTGTAAATCTACAAAACAAAGCTGTGAAATTTCTGAAAACATTCAACAATGCCACTCTAGATGAAATCTGTATACAAAATTACATTATAACAATAAAAAATTTGTTTAAAATGTCTACTGGTAATTTTATGCACTCTTATGAAAACAATCAACTTCCATCACACTTTAACCAGTATTTCAAATCTATTCAGACAGTTCATAAATACCCCACCAGACTTGCATGTTCAAAAAGTTTCTTCTTACCCAGGTTAAACTCTTCCCAAGGGCAATGGTCCCTCAAAATCATTGGACCCAAGCAGGCGCGTAGCCAGAAATTATATAGGGGGCAAGCAACAACCAAGTCTCAATATTTAAATATTTAATGCCCGTTGTTTTTATATTATCATCCATAAAACGTCCATTTTTCTGGCGCTTTTTTCTGATAATTAAGTTCATATTTAAGCCGGCAAATAGAAAGTCTATTTTCGTTGAGTTTTTATTAAAGTTCCTAGCTTCTACTCAGGATGAAATCCACCATTTGATCGTAAAATTTTCCTGCAAAAATGCATATGAAAATCTCGGTGTCATAAGTGCAAGATCTGCAATATGTTTTTTTGCAGCGAATATTGAAGTTGAGCAAGAACTCATCGCGTCTGCCATTATGACTGCACTTTTTACATTTACACGCTTCTGATGTACACCAGTAGTACAAGTTCAATCGAAGCCAAGTAGGGACTTTGCGTTAAGACACCGACCCCGAAGTTGGTCTACAAAACTTGGGCGCATATAAGACGTAGATCTTGTCCAACCTTTGAGCGACTGGTTGACGTACGCAGCTGATAGCGTAAAAAGGCTAGAGTCCATTTACGCCAACGGTGCACAACCTGCGGCCTTCGATAAAGAAATTTGCGGCCGTCCACATGTAATTTAAAATATAAGGTTTGGCGGCCGTGCTGGCGTATATTGAAGCAAAACAAACGCAAGGCAAGAAAATTAGTCGAAACGATGCGTAACAATTTGGATCGTGATGTCACAAAGAGTTATAGAATGAATACACAATTTATGTTTGTAAATGTAAATGACATCCGATATATGTAGACATATATATGTAGACATGTATCGGATGGTGGCGGGTTAGATCTTTCGGTAAAGCCCTCACAATTGTGAGGCAGGAGTTCGACTCCCCTCACTGGTTGTACCCTTGAGCATGGAACCTAGCACTCAGCTCATGGGCCAATGCTGCTACCGCCCGCGGTGGCCCAAAAATTGCGACTGCGCTTTGTGCAATTACGTGCTGTATGCAGGGCATATGGAATGGAAGATTTGATGTATGGAATGGAACGAATCTACTATATTCCATACTTGTATGTTTTGACATGGTGTTGCTGAAGTCCCATGTTTTGACATGGTGTTGCTGAAGTCCCGTTTTTCTTTCAGTTGAACATATTAGCAGACAGAGTTTGAGTTCGACAAGAACAGTAATTCGTAAACTGAGGGCGTTCTTCGTAATCTCCGTCACAAACAGTAACGTCGACGCGAAAAGGACTTATTCTGATTCTGTTCTCATGGGGACAGGGGAGATGTCGCCAGACTTCTGCATGTTTACTTCCGTGCTGCCAGCCTGCCATTGTGCAAGACGAGATAGCTACCTCGCTAGCATTGCCAGCAATCTCGCGTTGAAATCAAAGACTTGACCTGGCATCCTGTGACTTGGCATCCTGTGAGGTGCAATAACTGAAAGAGAAACTATCATTGCTCTTTGTAAGCGAGCCATAAAGGCGTGCTTGCTGGCCGTGGCAACTAGTAAACTAGTTTTGTTTCAGATACTTTGTGTAATGTTAGGCAGATTCCTTCNGAGCTGTTTCGTCACATTNCTGTAAGCTGAAGTTAGTCATACTCAAATTGATTAAAGCGAATTCTGTTGCCACTGTCAATACCGTATGCTAAGTAGGTTTGCTAACTTNCGTCAGCTTTCGAGGTCACACTTCAAAAGTGATGTGAAGTGTCTTGCTGAAAATGAATTTCGGTTTGCGCACCAGTGCAGTGAAATGTTTCATTGCGACGCTCAGCTTCACTTACTAAGTAGATAACTTTGTATAGCTTTTGTTCACTTACTTCATTAGCTCACACCTGTTTTCTGCTGTAAGTAAAAGGTTAGGCAAAGGTCAGCCATGATATGAATTCTCCAGCATTTACACTATACACAACGTTTGATGAATCATGGACAATTGGTAAACCATACTTTTATAGGGTTCCACTAAAACCTTTTATAAGGTTCCACTAAAAGCTGAAGCAGGATAGGTTCCTTGAGCAGTTTCGTTGATTTGAACTGAAGTAGTTGTTTGGCTTACACATCAAAAGCTTGATTAACCTGAAAAATTTTGGTTCAACTTTCGGATGGGGGGGCGGCAATTGCCCCCCGGCTACGCGCCTGGGCCCAAGGTATGTTCAGGAATACCTGGCCACATCAAGTTTCGATCTCACTTTGATTTCAAAATCTGTACAAAAATTACGTACACTCTGGGATTTTTGGTGCAAATTAACAAATGGAATTTGTTTAACTCATCTTGTGTTGTCTATTCTTTGTGATTTGTATGATGTGATTTTTTCATCATTGTCATGTGTTTTGCCATATATTTTATGCTTATCATGCATATATACTTATTATGTGTACATCATCATGTGTTTTGCTATATATGTTATACTTAACAGACACTGTAAATAAGCTTACCTTTATAATCGGGGTTAATCTTCTTTATCTGCCTGTCATTTGATATTTTTCCACTTTGTTTTTTATCATATAATAATTTGCATTGTCAAACAGATGTACATTAATTTTAGTGTTTGTTCTCTCCACACCTGTGAAATTAAATATCTCATCATGAAAACTATGTGTACATAGGCATGCACTCATCTGTAAAAAATCATGTGCCTTTGTTTTTATCACCTTGTCTTTTCTTTCACTGACTACTTATGATAGTACTGAAAGTTGTATTGCTGGGTTGGTAGATTAGATGACCTCATGGTCTTTCACCAATCCTTTGTGACAAAGGAACCAGTAAATGTTCATTGCTTATGTAGAAATTTGCTTCAAATTATGCTATACCTTCCGCATTAGCCTATATTCTACGCAATGCTATATGATCTACTGACTGTGCGAACCACTGTTTTGTCGCAATAAAGCAATACACTTACTTCCTGAAGTAAAATATATATTTGGGCCTATTTTGCCTTTGGAGGAACGTAGAACATGATTGGTTGAAGTGGTCACATGACGAGCACAGTACGCACTGTGACATGTTTGGATTAGCGTGTAAGCCTAAAACCCCAAACATGAAACCCTTAGCATTACAATTCCTCAAAGGTAATCCTAGCATGACGTCGTGTATCATACTTGTCACATCATCTCTCTTCAAGTGTTCGACTGAAGGCAAAATAGTCCCAGCAGAGCTTTTCTCTCAAGAGGCAAAACAGACTCTAACTAACTAAACAATTATACGGTTTACTTACAAATATTGAAAAAATAAATTAACTTGCAGTATAAAGCGAATGTGGTAACACCTATTAATTTTAAAGTATTAGCTAGTTTTCACAAAGGCGACTAAGTTGAATCAATCAGCTACGGTTACTTTTACAAAATTCATAACTATCGATCAAGCGATACTTCCACTATTGCTCTAGTATCTTGTCAGAGTCATATCATTTTTTCAAATTAGTTGATCTGTTCAAAAGTAGAACAGAGTTCTGCAATCTAGTTGCCCAATAAAAGATCTGGCTATAGTTTGCAAATTTATGTCTTTCAGTTAGGCTATATTCAAAGGGTTCAAACAAAGACCAAAACCCTGGACACAAAAGGTAGCCAATTATCTATGGCTTTAATTGGTGGTTTTTCCATCAGAAAAAACATTGTTTTTTTTTCTGAAACAGCTTACTTATATGGAGAATCTCCAGCCCAGGGTAATTTTCTGGGTGCTTCTCCAGCCTTTTATTAAAAAATTGCACGCCATGAAGCGTGGCATAATAATCATTCACTCCGAGAAGCCACTCAGCACCGAAATCGCGGTTCGCCGCACTTATGCAAGAAGTCATCATCGTGTAAAAGGGAAAGTTCTTAAAGTGTACCTGTCAGTCGTGCATGACGGAGTTCATTAAGGCTGACATATGGTAAGAACAAATTTGCCTGAAAATGCAGCATCGGTAAAGCACAGGTTTCACTCACTTGTATTGCCATCGAGTGGTTCTTTCAAACTTAAAAAATTTTGAAAGTTTCTTCAACATTGACGGGCAGTAGCGGCCCGGTGAAATCGAATCGCTAAAAATATCGTGTAGCGGCTCGCCCAAACACCGGGCCATTAGCGGCCCGTGCCACCTCTACTGTGGCCATGTTGGACTTCGACAAGCATGTGGCTGTCACCACTCCTCTTCATAGTCCGTATGAATTGGATAAACAGCAAGAGCTGAGTCAGAGTGTCGCTGTTGGAAGCTACAGAATCAGTTGTTTCCTTTATGCCAGGGTCTCCCAACCCTACGGCCCGTCATTTCATCCAGCCCTCAAAGGCACTTTATCAATAATGAAAAATAACATTGTTACAAAAATTTGTTGATTTTGTAGAATGTAACATATCCCGAATCAATGACATTATGCAAGAAGGTCAAGTGAATGTCTGTTGACAAAGTACTACCGCGCTGCAGGCTGGCCTAACCCTACTCGATATGTTGTTCCAATCTGAGGTCTTTGTTAATATAGCAGAATTCCCTTATATAAGAGTGGTTTTCAACCTTTTTCATGCAGCGACCCATTTTGCAACCCAATTTAACCTAACGACCCCCTTCCAAAAATTTCCTGTCAGGCATATGAAATGCAGTTGTGTTTGCACAATAGATATCACAATGGCTAAAAGTAGCGTACGACGTCACTATGTTGAAAAAACTCATTTATTAAATTCGTGCACATGGCAGCATCAGTGAGAGAGACCCGTGCCGTATGCAAATCACTTCACAGCACAACTAATTGAAAACTAGAATAACTCCAAAGTTAGCTACCACATTCAGATATCTAACTTACAAACACAGCACATTCTTACGTCACAAAGTTATTCGTGCGTTGCCAAACGCAACAGTACTGTAATGGTCATAATCGCACTTAAAACAATTTTGAATGAAAAGGTAGGCTATCATTGTTTGGCCTATTGTTTTGGCTACGACAAAAAGTGGTTCCATGTACGAAATAATTATAAATATTTTTATCAGAATCTAACGGCCAACAACCCCCACGGGGACGCGACCCTGGTTGAAAACCCGCTGTCCTATAACATCACTTGGTGGGACCGGAGAAAAAGCGTCGTTATAGGCGAACTGTCGTTATGGCCGAAGTCGTTCTAGGGCTAGGCGATTTCTGCTGTGTTGCATACATCCCGTCTGAAGCCATATTTTCCCACTATGCTAAAATCAGAGTAATTTTACCACTTTTTAATAAACGAACGTTTGTTGTTGAACAGTATTCGTGTTTTAAGATTGTTTTACTTTGGACCAGGAGTTTATGTTCGGCTCTCCAACTGTGGTGTAACAGCTTATGCTGCCCTCGGACAAAAATGTTTGGAGACCCTGCTTTATGCGAAGGTTTTGGTGCTGCTTGCGTCCTCTGAGCGGGGCCATCAGCAGTTGCGTAAGAGCTGGGGGTGAAAGCGCCCCGCCAAAAGTTTTGATTTGTCAAAAATCTGGGCGAAGACGTTTCGACATTTTTAAACAATATTAATGAAAGCACACTGTAAATAAAAAGTTTATGTTATAGAAAAGGCATTAAATATAAATATAAAATCACAAACTTTTTTGAATAACTCCGAGTTTTAATTTATGAGAGTTATTGAGTAAATGACTCACTTGAAAGTTTGGGCAAAAAAAGGCATTTCATATATGTGCTTGTTGTACAGTACACAAATAATCGACTGCAGGCACCTTCATATTAGTGGAGTTCATGCTAGGTAAGTACAGAAAAGATTTTGTTTTTAATTGTAACTACACTGGCCTTCCAAAGGGGTAGCATTCAGTGCAAAAGTAGCAGTGTGGCCTGAGGCGCAGGGTAAGCGGTGATTGGCGCTGGTAGATCACTCCCATCACCCAAAAGGAAGTTTTGCTGCAAGTTACGTGAGCTAAATCGAAAACGGGCGTATTGGCTGCGGCATTTACGAACCATATATAATTTGTCATTTCGTTATCTAGGCCAACATATCACAACGGAAGTGTACACTGTAACAGAAATCCCAGCACTGATAGCATCGTTACCGTTTTCAGAGCAGATAAACTCCGGCTTTTTGCAGAAATCGTTGTACAATTAAGTGCTGCAATCAGACAGCGTCGCCAAAAAGTTAGAAATTCAATTTCAAGTAGCAACAGAGTTCACCCATCGAAATCACTCTGTCAATACATGTTCACCTTACTGTTATCTAGGGCCAGGGTAGGTCGTGAAGGTGCTTTCTGTTGGTGGTGATCTTGTATGTCACAGTGATTCGCCGCGACAAAGAGCTTGTCAGTTTTTGCAGAAAATTATTTACGTGTAAACAGATTCTTTAAATTTCCAGTTGCAAGACCGGGGTGAGACGACGCTTCTCTCTGCAATATTTCTCCAATACATTGTAAATGCCGGTAAAACTGCCTGTAAGTTTGCAACAAAAGTTGGAATTCCATGCGATCTTCAGTCGCTGTTGCTCTAGCTATCGTTTGGCATGTTGCATCATGGTTCAATGCTATTTGATCCTTTTATATCAGCATTAGTTCCGACTAGAAACTCAACCACTTCCCTTCGTGTTGCAAAACTGGTATACAGGTCTGTGTGCGCCACTGCTCTGGAACTACACAACGCACCATAGCGTGACCCAGGCCCGCAGCCAGGTTTTAAGGTTAGGGGGAAAAATACATTTTAGGGGCAAGATTTTGGTTTTTATTATGTTTAAAACAAATTTTTATGGACACAGCAAAATTTGGGGCACTTCCCCAGAATTCTCCTCCGTGGCTACGCGCCTGAGGTGACCGAATAAATCCCAGCATTTGCGTGGTTGGCAAACGAGCAGATCACTTCTTCTACAGAAGTGTATACACACTGGTGACAGGTGAACTATGCGGTTAGGTCTAAAATAGTGTTTCTCAAACTTTTTTATTCCATCGCCCCCTTTTCACCCTCGACACGTCGTTTTCGCCCCCCAAGCCTGATAAAACAAAGACAAAATTTTATTTAAAACAAGTATGAAATAGCTGAACCCAGCCATTAGATAGCTGAACTAAGCAACTATATTACGACGCTAATATTACGCTCAGAATTCTTGTGAAATTAATCCACACTGTAGTCGGAAACGTAGACGATCCAGGATAAAAATTTAACGGATAAATTGCTTTAGCAAAAACCTCCAACGATTCTCATAGCAAATAAAAATTGCAAGAAACTAACAAGTCATAGCAGGGGTATTGGAGTTAACTCAATTATCGATTAGTGGTTGAGCATTTTCGCCCCCTTGCCTCTCAACACCGCCCCCAAGGCGGCGATTCCGCTCACTTTGAGAACCACTGGTCTAAAAGGAAATTGCGAAGATATTCAATCAGACCTTCGTTGGTGGTATTGGTGATACTGCATGGCGGGGCCACAAGAGTACAATGATAGAGGATGTGACTGGCAGATTGGATGTCGCCGCACACACAGTTTTTATTATCAGCCAATCCCATTCTGTAGAGGTTTGCGTTAAACCGGCCGTGTCCCGTCCGCAAGCGTTTAAGTTGGACCCATGCTTTGCGCGGCATCCTGGTGGAGAATTAGTGAAACTAGAGATATATGACTTCAACGAATCTGGAGGGGGGAGCTGATCACTAATGCATGCTGACTTGCAGTTGATCTAACATGCTGCTGGATCCGCCCATAATAAATCTGTTCACGTTCAACACTCAGGCATTTGCTAATACCCGTTCGACACGAGGTGTTCACTCGCTCAATACACCACTCACATGACACCATCCTCGATTTTATCGGTATCCGGACTACAGACTCGCAATGAATTTGTATTTGCAAGTTCAGGCCCAATGTTGCAAAAAGCATTGATCACAACTTACAGGTATTACCTATATCTTGACGGTTGTTTAATTCTTTTCCTGTCTCATCTGCAATGCTTTCTATTGAAGATTTACTTCCAGGATTAATTTCCCATATGCTGTGTATAGTTTTCCTTGTGATGACTTCATAGACTCTCTAGCGCGACCGGTCGGCGAGTTGTGGTCGTAATTGCCTCGAGCTACTGCAGTTGCTTTTGCGATCCTTTTAATAATCATTCAATCAGGGAAAGCAGGTAAACCATAAACAAAACTCAGCCTCGCTTCGCAGCACAAGAACATCGCAACTGGAAGATCCACGCGAAGTAAACACGAAGCTTCACAAATTGGTGACTTTTTATTTCCTTGATATTATATCGTCGCGATATAAAGATATACCAGTGTTCTAGTACTAAATACTATGTCATCAAGAGTGACTTTTACGTAGTTTCCCCATAAGACAAAAGCCATTCATCCGCCTTGCTTGAAACATACAATCTGCAGCATGAGAAGCACCCGAACTATCGTCACACACCACCGTCGGAGTTGCACGAATCGTGAACAAAATTATACTTGGCTTCACATGATCCGCACAAGTCAATACAGATTGCTCGACAAATACTGAATGCAAAACAAACTGAAAAACTGTACACGAATAATCAAGAGAAACTTTGCCTTTGCATCCAGACGGAACAAAGCTTGTCACGAAAGCCCATCAAAACCAGCCAAATCTTCTTTGATGGAGAAATGCAGCCGTGCTTCTGCTTGGAGTAATGGCCAGGGCTGCGTTGACTTGACAGTGCATTTCAACTCGCCAAAGCAATCCCATACATTTTCGCTGCTGAACATCGCAACTAACTGCAGTGATGAACAGGCGTTCGTCATACACGCAACACATGCTTCAATAAAACGACTGACATCTCGGGCAGATCGACAGCAACGATGGTTTAACGCGCACATGATTTTCACTAAGTTTAAATCCATGTCAACAAGCATACCGAAAAATTTTGAAAAACCTATTGACAGTTTTTGCCAAACCAACTTAGGATACATCTCGCAGCATTCGCCGAAAGTTTGAATCAAAACAAATCGACATCTAACTTGAAAAACACGATATTTTTGACAACAAGAACGTAACAAAACATAATGCAATCAGCTACTTTATCAGTGCCCATGCGTCAACCTCGACAGGTGTGGTTGACTTGAACCGTAACAGTTAAAGTTATACTTATTTATATTGCTCCAAATCTAGTAAAGCGTTACAATAAAGAAAAAAAAACGTTCACCGGAACTATCCAGCAAGGCGAGACACTGCGTCAGTAATACAAGCGCGTGACAATGGATACTTGTATTAGTTGACTGTCTAAATGCAAAAGCAAACATTTAAAACAGCACAGATTTTGCCGTTTGCGTCAAAAAGCGATTCTACCAATTACTGGTGGCTGTATGTCGTGGTGTTCAGTTGCACGCAAGCTGGTGAATCGGAATATGCGACGACACCAAAGCGAACCATCGAGTAAAACGGAAAATAGCGCGATGGACGATGTACTCGATTACGTCAACGAACTATAAATCAATATGAAATCATAATCAAACGAGCAAGTAGATCACAAACATTGCATAAGACACAAACACGGCAAGTCGTGATGCCAGAAACCGGTGACGCGAAGCACCACTGACGCGATTAAATAATAAACTTCACACAGAGATCGCAAGGCAGGTCGTTGCTAGACAAGGACTTCATACTCTGAAACTTTCACAACAAAAATTCGTGGTTGGCACATGGTCGCCCCCTAGCGCTGTTGCAAAATCCGTCGGGCTTCGATTTTAGCACAGGCGGAAACGCAAAGACGAAATACTACGATATAATAAGAAACTCTTTTTTGTTTTTCAAGATTTACTGATAGTAATGCCTCCCAGGCAGTAAATTCAACCAATGCGCTCCACGCCAGCACACCGGTGCTGACAGTGGCAAGCAGGTGTTTTCATTTACATTTCATAGTCAAGATGCTTTCACATTGTATAAGATCAAATTCTCAACACGAAAAAGCCGCACGGATATTTGGAGAAAAAACAACCCGCTCAAGAACGAAGACAAAAACCTAACGCTCGACGTACTACGAGCGGAGGTGAAGGCGAGGAACTGTAAGATGCTAGAATTGAACAGGACGTGGTTCTGCAACAAACAAATTTACCTGAGCTTCTTGAAAGCCCACGTTTCACTGAAAGTACAATACAGTCAAAGCACAATGATCGATTTCAATTCCTCACAGGCAATAACATCCTGAAGCAAAACCACGGTTTGCACGCGTTTTAAATTCATCAAATAACACAAATGGGATTCGTACCTGATGCTGAGGATTAGTTTGCACACTTTGATCGTCCAACAGCACTTACCAAAAAACCTAAACCTTTAAGCAAAACCCTGACTCACGGATGTGGTCAGATAGGAGGGGGAGCTGCTGTGAACATTGGCGGTGTACTTACGTTATGACGTAACTATGCCCTGTTTTCTCCAACTTCGATGTGAGCAAACTCACCGCGCTAAGAAATGATAAATCAAAGCAAACAACTTATGCGAAACTCCGATCCAACTGTTAAGCAATTTTGCTGAATCACGATTAGCGCAGCATTCTTCCGGTCACAAAAGCCTCTATGACGCAAACTTTGAGGTGACTACCGCTGTCGCTCTTCACAGTCGTGCGTCTGACCAGACTCAAAAATGCTTGAGCGACACAGCGAGTTTCGACGCAAACCAAAAGTGATCCCGTGCGTACCGCAGTTTGATTTTTCCATGGCAGAAGAGGTAGCTAGTATGAAGCAAAAACGCATTTCATCTGCGACCTGCAAACCGCAGGACCGACACAAGGANCTGACGTAGGGGGCCACCAGAAGACAAGAGGACCATCTGCGCATGTATCTGATGAACAGCCAGACCGATTTCAATGATCGCACAACCAACGCTGCTACAGCGCAACAGGATTCTGCTAACAGCGGCCGTATCAGGTAGTTTTAAATGTTCCAATAAACAAATTCACGTGCAGACGTACACGTTGTACAAGCGTGTGTACATGTAAGTGAAAGCAACCTAGCACTTTTTGTTGTCGCGACAACATAACAATTGCGGTAAGAGGAAGAATAGTGCATTAAAAACTCATTGCTAGCTCGACCAGTCAGCAAAAGTGATGTTTTCCACGCGACCCTCAAATTAAGTGACCAAACATGATTTCAAGGTCGATAAAAAATCGACCAACAAAAGCCCATGTGCTTCTTGTAGGTTGCAAAATTAATTGACCTTCAAACGCAGCCCCAGATATTGTCACGTTTCTTCGAAAGGTACCCATCGATCGAAGTTCGACAGATGAAATTGGCAAGCACATGAAACAAGTTCACCAGGAACACTGCACAACAGTGAACAGCGACCGGCTTTCGGGCTCAGGTCCGTGTTGCTGACCACTGCGGCGAACAATCCGCAGCAATGTTTCTTCAGAACGGCAGCTTAATCAGAGATCAGCATGGCAGCATAATGTTCGACGATTAACGCGATCGTACAGAAAGCGTCCTTTTTGCCTGGGCTTTGTACCTTTTCACAGTTGAGAGGAAGGGGCAGCTTTGTAAGAAGTCCCGATTTTGGGGTCAATAAACCCACGAGACCGGCACCCACTGATGCATCCCTGCGATTTCTTCGATTGCGTTCTGCCGAAAACAAAGTAGAAGATGAAATTAAGCAACAGGGTAAATTGCTCTTCTGGCTTTTCGCACACGTGCATCGTGCAAACGTCTGAACTGACTTCTGCCACAACACATTGCTTATATTGCGGTCAGCATCGCTCTCATATTATCAACGGTGTTAATCATTTGCTCCCATGAGAAATGGTTTGTGTCTCACGAGGGTTTTAAGAACATGAGCTGCAGCAGCTAAGAATAGGCACCACTGCACCGGTGCCAGGTAATACTGGAACTCCGCACGACGTACCAAGTATCTCGCATGAAATCCGCAATTCACTCTTGAAGACAAGCAGGGCGTAGGTATCAACTTCTAAACCAGCTTGGTAAAAGTTAACCGCATAACAATAAACAGATGTGAACAGCAAGGTGCTCCAAAAATTTGTTATCACTAGGCTATCTGTAAAACTGACTAATTATATATGAAGGATCAGAAAATTTCACCCGTTGTGTAAAAGCAAACCACAAACATGTTCCATGTATTCATTTTTCCAGGTATACAATTATGCAAATGACATTCACTTCAACAGAAAAGGTGTTTTGTTTGTTAGAGTGTGCTTGAACACAGTCAAACAAGACTCAAGATAATTCCATTAAATAGAACCAGCCGCAGAACCCATTTTCAAATTGCACAAAACGTTTAAACAAGAAGTTACAAAATGGCCGCCACATTCCCTTCATCTGATACGCTGGAGGTTACTACTGAAGAGATTGCAGCGTGTTGGGAAGGAGGCTTAATGTGTGCCGTGTCACAGGTGGTGCGATTATTCAAAACTTGTGATATCGTTTGCAAAGACCACTTACGTTTGAACTCCTCGATCCCATTTTTGTGGATAAACTCTCTTGATTTACACGCCTAGAGTTTGTAGTTACTCAGATGTACGCATCTCAAATGATAACAAAACTTTTGGAAAACCTTGTGTATAATATGCGTCATCTCTTATGAGTTCCACTGCAGCTGAAATGCGCTGTCAAAGCAAGTGAGTCAGCACTCCATGCTACTATTTGATGCAACTAAGCAATCCGCTAAGGGTTTATCACCTTTTGAAGGATCAAAATGGCACGTATAATATATTCAAAACACGGCGGTCCGCTGTCAAGCAACTTGATCGCGGCGCCTACGCTTCTAAGAAATGCCTGGAACGAATTGGGAACTCGGAAGAGATTGTGTGCCGGTTCGTACGCAGACCATTCACATTTATATTTAAAATATGCTCACTATCACTTCACTCTTGCGCATATTTTCCATCTCGCTATGACAATGCAATCACAACTGGTTATTACAGGGCCATATCTGCTTTCTGATTTCAGCAATGTTGAAAATGTTCATATGCTTGAGTTTAGCCACTTGCACAATACAATTTGTTTCAACAGAGCAGCAACGTACTGACCTCGAGCACTGATATGGTTTCGTCGATATTGTTGTTGATGATGATGAGATCGAAATAATGCTGGTAGGCGTCCTTAAGCAAATCAGATTCTTTCTGCAGTCGTTCCAAACTCTCATCCTGATGGAAGAAACAATTAATTTCCAATATTCAGGCTTATGTTCTATCAGTAAAAGCAGAAAAACAAATATTTTATTGGAAAATAAATTTCCACCAGCGCGAAATTAAACTCAGCGTCGCACAAAACAAGTCTCCACGTGAAGTAGTAACAAACTAGAGCCGAACTTATTGGTGATCGTTCAACTTTTTTCAGACGCACATTGTTCGCAAAACGGCTTCTGGATTTCTGCTCACCTCCATGTGGTCGTGCCAGATGGAATCCTTGACAGCATGCGTGGAGACACAAAAAATAACACAATTTTTACGGTAATTACGTCACTACTGCACGTTCACAAGGCAATAACAAGCTCAATCCATTGTCAACACGTGAAAACGCAACTCGACAACATCTGGAGGTGTGAGTTTAACCGACATTCAATTTCACGAAATCCCGCCTGGACTGCTTTCGCTGTTTGCAGTTCGGTAAGTTTGACACGCTCTTGTTTCGAAACATTCATATCGTGAACGTACTTCTTGGAGTGATGTCGCGGGTACGTCGGGAGCCGAAATGAAGACGACAAAGGGCGCGAATTCTGCCGTGCGTAAAGTCTTCAGCGCCTGCGTCAACAAAGGATCCCGGTCTGATGGAACCACGAACCGCTGGTTTGTTCTTACCGTGAAGAAAATCGTGAACAGCCATTTAGGAATTACATATATTAAACAAACAATCTTTCCACCTGCGGTTCGACGTCAAGTATCGCCATCTGCCCATCCTGGTGGATCTTTCGAATTGTGTCGAGCTTTGTTCCGTAGCAAGCGTTCTCGTGCGTGCCATATTCCAAGTAAAGGTTGTTCTTGATTTCATGCATCATCGTTTCGTACGTGGTGAAATAATAATTGACGCCAGCTTGTTCTTCGGGCCTCTGCGGTCGCGTCGTGTCTGCCACGAAAGTAAAGCGGTTGTGAACCTGAAAGGAGCAACGCGCGCGCCAGCTTGCTCGCCTTCCCGGAAATGACTCCGTGACTGCGCAGTCAAGCGTGCCGCTCAGTTCCGTTGTCACTACGAAGAGCGAATGATAGGGTTCCCAGACATTTTTACAAATCATTTTCCATACTTTTTCGATATCTTTTCAATACTAAAATTAAGAAGTTCCATACCATTACTTCTCTTCATTTTCAGAAATTCTTGATCATAAAACTAAATTTTACATATTGCATTAAACTGCATAAATAATGAACTGCTTTGCCTTCAGTAAACGTCTGCTCAGATACTTGTGATTTCTTTTCCATTGAGAATTTCAATACTTAATGAACATTTTGGCCAAATTCCATACCTTTTCCAGGTCTTGAAAACACCACGTGGGAACCCTAGAATGATCTGCATGGTTCGAGAGATGAAGCATCTCGAACGAAACCATCATAAACAGATGTTTGAAAAGCTATTTACCAGATATTTGCATTTTTAATCAGATAAAGCTGAAAGCAGGCCCGTGGATGCTGTAAGGAAAAGTTCGTGGGAGTTCATCGAGTTTTTTGTCAAGAAAACCCAACAGCAGCTGTGGTTTCATTCAACAAAGAGCGATGTAAAGATTTGCATGAAACATGTGTGCAGGTAGCATTACCCGCTGAACGAGACATCAGACATAATTCACTTTGGCATTTCCGCTCGCCAACCTCCAGCAAGGTAGTAGAGCGCGAACTGTTGTTGACTGACTATGTCGTTGCTTTATCGCAAAAATGACGGGTTGATCGTAGAATCATTTTAAGTACACATAGTCATATACTTTGCTCAAACACTAATATTTCACATAGTCGTACTTTGACCACCCGCTCATTTTTGCCTGAACGGTGGAGCGCGTGACATGGTCGGTACTTTACTGCTTGCACCAGGCGAGGGACAGTCATAAAATCAATCAAATGTGGCGCTGACTCTTAAGCCAAGGTCTTCTAGAGAAAAAGGCCTTGCTTAAACTCGCACTTCCGCGTCTATTATTGGTGCAATAAGAACAATAGCTCTACGTCACGAGGCAGGGTCTCCTATTTTCCTATTTTCCGGTCGTTTACCTGAAATGGTCAAAGAAAAAAGCCTAACACTTACGTGGCACCGGATAGGCAAACTTTCCAGGATTTTGAGCGATCAGTGAGTTTTTTATATGTCGACGGCCCACACCGTGCGCTCCTGCAAAGATACCAAACGTCAGTGAAGGAAGTCGAGGAAGAAATAACTAGGATTCTTAACCGGGGGGCGTCAATGAATTTCCAGGGGGAGCGAGTCCTTACGCGTTCTACAATACGGAAAGTTTGATCGTTAAATTTACCAATGACTACATTTGTTTTTACAACTTATTTGAAGTCATGCGAGCTTGAAACAAAGGACATTTACTTAAGGGAGGCGTGGTAGAGAGAAGGTAGAACCACTGAACTAGGATAAAACCAAGTATTCACTTTGATAGGAACACTGAACAACTGGTGATAGCAATTAAATCACGTGTAACAGACGCTAAGTGAGACGAGTCACAGTATTACTCGAGGCAGGCACAGCCTTATTAATATTGGAAGTTCTTTTGAGCAACACTGTGCAGTGCGCATATTCTATAAATAAATTTCGTCGTTCAGATTTCACTTGAATGTGAAGTGTTTTGTACGTAACAGTCATAACACACGTAATTTCACAAACTGTGCAAGCAGAACAAATATTTCACGTATTACTTAGGGGCAACTACTGAACGTCGACAAAATCTCAAACTAAAAATCTTGACAAACCTAGTAAAACAAGAGTTTTTCGCTTAAACACAGGAACTTTCACCACTTCTTCGTACGTCACCAAATCCAATTGATCGAAAACTGCAAAAACACATTCGCAGAAAGTTACATCACCACCGGCATATATCTGAACTGAAACCATTCAACTACCAGGTTAAAGTCACATTGCAATGATAGGTGTGAATGTCGTCACTGCGATGAAGTCACGTCAGACAGTGGCCTGAAAAGTGCACAGTCATGCTGCTGCACAGACGTTCATTCGGAATGCAGCGCGTTAGTTCATGTAGGAGAAACAAAAAAGTTCGTTAACGTTGAGATGAAGTTCGAAAGGTAACGAGGGGGCTTAGCTTGTCAATGACGACCACACCGGCTGCGAACGCACCAGAGTTGTGCTTGGCGAGATATTTGTCTTTCTGGGGCTTCTTCTTCTTGCCGAACCACGAGCTGCCGCCGGTGTTCTGCTGCTCCTTCGCGCGTTCCATCGCAAGGCACGCCACCCTCCTGCACATGAACAAAGATCATCCGGACAATCAGAGCAAGAAGCGCTGGACATGTTCTTAGTTCGAATGCGCGATGCTTTGAAATTTCAACATCGCGTTCGGCCCGGATCATCTTCTCTGAGACGACGCCGATGTTTAATACTGCGGCGCCATAGGTCACCACCACCTTTTTAACGGAATTTAATATGACGGTTTCAGCTACGCACGTCACTTGCACGTCAAGCTGTTGGTAAAACGTCCGACATATTGGTGGCGAGATTTGAAAATGGACGTGAAAGCACCGTTGCAGCTGGTCTCGATCACACAACCACCGCGAGAACATCGCACGCGCTCTGCAATCTTTTACGCATTCAATGAAAACGAGTCGAGCCGTTCAAAGCAATATCGATTACAAGTTCCAAGAACGCGCAATGCACTGCGCGTGACTCGAATCAAGACCAGGTCCATTCGCAGAATCGATACCACAGCGTGACGGCAACGCGCCGTATAAAGCAACGCCACCAAAACAGGATGCTTGTGCGTAGACGTTTGGGCGCACTGTTAATGAGTGGATAAGAATTGCTTCCTGTGCACGTGTATATAAATTCACTTCAANNNATTCACTTCAACTGCGATATATCTGAAAAATGCGGAAGNCTTTCGAAACATGAAAGGTTGCAAGCACTTGCACGCAAGTTGTTTGTGAAGATATCAATGCGTAGAAGGTGTTAGAAATGCGCAGGGGGCGAGNCATGCANANCATATTTTCGGATGAAATGTTACTATTTGTCCACCGACAATCATACAGCGGCCAGGTAAAAATGCAGAGTTATTTTCAAAAACAGAGGGAATCAAAGGCGACGACAGAGTTTGATCGAACTTACCATTCTTGAAGCTCTGGTGATGGAACAAGACCCGCTGAAGAGTTTGGAACATCGGTCACTCTCGCTTGCCACCAGTTGTGGTCGTCCTTGCTGATGATCTGCAGGATGTCTCCTGTACTGAACCGGATACCAGCCTCCTTGCACGGGATCAAATCGTCAGAGCGTGGATCATATTCGAACTGAGCTTTCACATAAATCTGTTTAAAAAAGATTCAACTCTCATATCTTGCACAAAATCGATGGGAGCAAATCCAGAAATCTCGAAGGCAAGAGTGTTCCTTTAAAGACTTAAAGGTTTGCAAAATGCACTGAAATACGATATATATAAATTCTAACCACACAAAGGACTGGAAATTTTTACAAGCCTTTTCAACAACATTTTGATAGTTTCTTACAGCGAATTATCTAGAAATAACGACACACACATCAAGCGTTTTTTCTGACGCAGTAATATGAATATTCGTCGTATTTACAAGCACAGCGTAAATTGAAACGACCACGAAGCTCATGCCGCTTAAACAGTAACATGTGCAGCCACCGCGGTAAATCATTGAAGATACTGGGAAACCTTGTCTTTAACGGAATCAAACTGCACTGCGAAACAACGTGCAAGACAACAACACAGTCAACGCAAAACCGACAATACCTGCTTGAAAGGATCATCACCATTGAGAAGCTGAATGTAAGCGAAAAAGAAAGAAAACACGTTTTTTTTCAACTTCCGATGCGCCATGGCCGACCAGAAAGAACGCACAGAGGAAAAGCATCACGCCTCAACTGCTGTTTCTTGCGCCAGTGTTCCCGTCAGTAACATGTTAAGAGGGATGACGACGCAGCATAGGCTTTCACGGCTAACATATACGTTACACTTTGAATAATACACCAGTAACAGGGGGTGATGGGGAACGCAGCAAAGACTATAAGAGAACTTACCTCGCAGGAAGGCGGAGGTGGGCGGTAACTGGGTACGATTTTGAAAGTAATATTCCCTCTCAACTCGCGCTGCAAAAAATGAAGTAAACAAAGTGAGAAAAAAACTTTGTTCGTCGGGATAAAAATCTGCTAAGCAGGTGTGAAAAAAGCGAAAAATCAACTCATTCGCGTGAGGAAGCGAAAAAGTCAACAGGTCGCAAAACCAAACTGCTACTACGTGGGCTGCTGCGATTGCCTTCGACTTGAACCTAAGAGGCAAATGCTGGGCTATCCGAAACACACAGAGTCAAGGGGCCAAAAGAAATATAGACAAAAACGCGTTAGCAAGTCGACAGGAGACAGTGCGGTCACAATGTTGAGTTGCAATTTGAAAGCAGGCAGTGTCAACACTTACACTTATTGATCCAGCAGTGGCGCCAACGGCAACATGTTTTAACCAGAAACTGTTTCTTCGATGCGCGCAGTTACTAAATGAAAACATCCTTCACGAACGTCAAACAAACATTATGCGACGCATTCACTACTGTTGACGTGTCTCACTCTGTAACACACAAGTACGAGCTGTGAATCTGATTTGCGCTGTCCTATGCGATGATGAAGGCGTTACTCAGGCTCGTGGCAGTTAGAGACACGAAACAGGCAGGGGAGTTGAGAGGTGACACTGTACAATTTATCGCCTCGAGTTCTGCACTGGTTTTAATGACGCAAAACGGCAACATCTATCGCCGATTAACACAAACAGCGACTTGTCTTTTACGACGATACAGCAGCAAACATATCGCAGAAAACAGTTAATGGATCAGGC
>JGI24159J19872_10003120_pt1 | contig 20379 bp, 12 predicted proteins | sample Ectturendosymbi4_FD_19872 | JGI IMG/M metagenome (IMG submission 19872) | reverse complement strand
ACTTCTGTTCGGATTTTGTGCGAATCGGCAACGACGCCGGCCAGCCGCACCAGACTGACAGCCTCGCCGTTCCGACGACGCCCATGGCCTCGTCCGACGTTTCGTCGTCGACGTCCGGTATTAGCGGCGGATCGTCGTCTTCCGAGTATTACAGGTGCGCCGGAAGCGAAGACGACGTGGGGTTTGTAAAGCCGGTAACGTCCAGACACCACGAACTGGCTCCTTCGGGGTTTCGGAACAACGGCAAAGTCGCCCCGAAGCCGTTCACCGTCAGTGAAGGCTGCGACGGCGACGCGAAGCCACCCGGTTACAACGAGGCGCGTATCCTTCCGACGTCACCGAGGCCTCCCACCGGCCATCTCTATGCTCGCGTGAGCGATATAACTAGCGGCGGGCCATCAACTGACGGAAAGAAAAGCAATCTTCCCGCAAGCAGTTCGGATGGCGCAGCATTGCATATATCGTCGTTGTAACCGACAGAACCGCTTTCGAATCGGACTATGCTAAAATCCCTCAAAGGTGTAAGGCTCCGGTGGTCCCCTCTTCATCGCCCTTATAGTTTATTCGCTGCATCAGCGGTAATTTCTGTCGCTCCAAGAGCACTGCAGTTTGCTCTCCCCTAGTTTTGACAAAATTCACGTTTGGGGTTTGAGCTCACCTTCTGGAATTTGCCTGGGGTTGACAGGTAAGGTTTCGATTACGTGGATTTGCGCGTCTTCGAACGCATACCGCCTTTGCAGTTACAAATTGAAATAGTCAATTTCATTACAATATTTGCGTTTGTGGAGATTGAAACAAATGACGCAAATCGGATTTTGGAGAGCCCATAAATCTCATTTCTTCTCGAAAGGAAAGCTCGCTATTATCCCAGGACTTTTGGGGATCGCGGTTTCTCGGCTTTGCTGCTTGGGAGACTCTGCAGTTGCGCGATCCATTCTGGCCTTCCACGGTCACAGTAAGAGCCAAGAAGTCCCGCCACGTGACGCAAACCACCTAAATGAACTTTCCAATCTGAAGTACTGCTGGCCGTTCGTGTGCAGTAGTCTTTTTCGGGGTTGCTTTTAGTCATTGTGTCCATCGAATAAATTCCCCAAATCCGACAAAAATCTCCACGCTGTGGTTGATAAAGGCAGCGGCTTGTCTCGTTAATGTTGTTTTGGTGGCGTGTAAACTCCTGTTGGAGATTTCGCGTGCTGTGTCCTTTCTAAAAGCTTATCATCTGCCGTTGTTATCTTAGCTTTGTGCGTGGCAATTTTTCCGCATTGTGATGTGTTCCACAGACGGCATTGACGTATAAGTACGAGCATTTCGTCATCGGTGACGAAATCACTAGGCTTGATTGTGTCTACTGTCAATGCTTTCTTATTATCGTTGAACCTTATTCGTGCTTTCCTTGAAAAAGACCGTTTAAACCATAAATCACTACATTGAAAATGTGTTTTGTTTAGTTCTATATGAATGAGAGCTGAGAATGCTTGCTCAGCAGGCGAAGTATGATTCATTACTGTGAAAGGATTCCTTTCGACAAACACTGTTGAGTATTTGTTTAATATTTTAAAGAATCTTGATGGCTGCGTGAACTAAAAACCTTCGGTTAACCCAAGTAGCTGATTGTTTTAATTCACTACCTCCTTGGCTCAGCAAACATTTTTGACTGCCTCAATTGAATGTTGTTAAACGATGTTTGATCATTAACTTCATCCAACGAGCACGGTGATTTGAGGTCAGTTTGCTGTTTTCAACTGCATAACATCGGACTACATTGTATCGTCAGCGATCCACTGACATCCACAACTCGCGAATATTCAGCGCCAGGATCGTCTGTTTAAACAGTTTTAGTCAATATTTTTGCGTTGCCATAGTGATACGAAAAAAATTACATCTGGTTGAACGCAAACGGCTCTGGTCTTTCCTGCGTTTAAGATTCTAAACATCGATCAAAAGTCTACTTATCACAAGTATCACGAGACTGTGGCAATGGTTGGAGAAGAGCTTTGAATTAACTGTGCAGTACGCCGCTGCCCCCGCGCTGTGTAATCACCGACTAATCAGCGCTTTGTCCCTTGGTTAGTAAATGAACGTACATCAGCGTGTACTTCCCCGCTGTACAGCAGTCAGTCTTGAGGCCTGCGTCCGTAGAGCGGCACTCGAAATACTGGTGATTACCCTTACAAGGCCTGAACGTCGTCGTCGCTGCGGCGTTCCGTGATTCCCTTCGATTTCTTGGGAGCTCCAGTGGCCTACGACATCTGTTCGATAATGCCTCATCCGGCCGCACTACAAGCAAGGTCAGCAGCGATAGCGCGAGGTTTCAAGCAGTTGCCCCGAATTGACTGCGATTTTCATTTGGTCATTTTTACCGCCCGCTCACACGATGACGAATCGACTTTGACATGTTGGCTGCAGCGCCTCGCTCTCTGACAGGGGGAGAAACGCTTCTTCCTTTACGTATTGTTTTCACCAGCTATGCAATGTTACCAAATCACTTTCGACTTAGCTCGAATTAGGCGGCAGAATGGTCGCTTGTTGATCGACAGTTGGTGCACTAGACACGATAGAGTATCTGGTCTCGTGCGCATTCTACCGGGGATTTAGGTTTGCGGGCGGTTAACGTGAAAATATGACGCTGGAGCTTGTTGGTTTTAATGAATAAGAGCGTTTCTCCAATTGTAATGAAGAACATCACTCCTTAAACACTTCGAAAGGAAGCGAAAATTACTACTGAAGTATTGCCATCATGTACTATCCTGAATTTTGCCCACCAAAAATGTTTCCAATTTCCAATCAAAAACTTAATTTGGATTAAAAAGAGACGCAAAGACATTCATGGCGTTGTTTTCCAAACAGCATGAAAACTAAAAATATAAATGAATGTCCAGATATTGTGATTGGACTTGACCTTATGAGGGCTTTAAGTGTGTCTATTTCTTGTCAACAAAGACTGTTGTTTTTAACACTTGTAGTCGTCAGAGTTTTTGTATATTTACTCTTCTTTTGCAGTGTTACCAACAAACTTTAATAAAATATTTGGAAAGTCAGTGATAAAAGCGGCAGTTCAAGACTGACATTCTTAGAGCGGCGTTATCCTGTTCTCAACAAATGGAAGCAAGATGTATCCAATAGAGCAAGAGACGCAGTGTAATATTTAGAATGAAAGCGTTTCTGTGCGTGTATGGAATCCTTATATCGAGTGTTCTCAACGAGGTCCCTGCTCAGCACCGCCATTTCTGCAGCTGCGTGCTTCTATAGTGAGCTATTTGTATAATCTAAGCCAGTTACAATAAAAGAGCAACGATAGTCCAGACGATTGCATAAAAAGCAGTTGCTTAGAACAGGGTCTTCAAACTAGGGCCCGCAAGCCAAATTCGGCCCGCGAAGCCATTTCATCCGACCGCAAATACATTTTTTCAACATTGAAAAAATAAAAGATATGTCCGGCCCTCGAACTGTTATGTAATATGTGACCCTCTGACAAAAACGTTTGGAGCTCCCTGGCTTAAAATATACTGTACTGCAAGCAAGACATTATTACCACAGAAAACCAAACTTATTCTCCATTTTTGGTTACAGTGGTGTAGTAAAGCTCATGATTATTATAAATAGGGTTAAGTCTTGCTTGCTTGCGACTGTCTAAGAAGACATGAATTTCTTTCGATCCGTACTGAGCTCATATTCAAAATACGCCTGAATTCGCACGCGTTTACCTTTCGACATCTCTGTACTCCGCGACGGTGCCAGACCTGACGTGTGGGAGTAGCAACTGCGAATGGGTCGCCAACACATGTTTTACTAAAATTAAAACCTTTTTTAACACTGCCGTAGATAACACCAGGGTTGCGGAGTCGGAGGATGAAATGTCTAACCCCCACCTTTCCCCGACTCCGACCGTTGCAAAATTTCCGACCCCCGACTCCGATTTCGATCTTAAGATAACGTGCATGAAGTTTGGTTGTCAACAATTTCGCAGCAACCAGGAATCAATGGAAATCGTGGTACACAGCAAGAATTCTCTGTTTCAATAAAAGTTTCAAAAGAAATTGTCCCATTTCAACAGGCACGAGTTAGGGTTCCCAACGTTGGAGTGCAATGTAAAAAATGATTCAGTTGGACTTCCGGAGTCGGATAAAAACTTCGACACCAACTCCGACTCCTAGTGTTCTTAGGGATCTGACTCCACCCAAAAACCTCCGACTCCTTGCGACACCGACACCACAACCCTGGTTCAAACAACGTTCGATGAAACCAATTGGTGACTCGAACATTTGAGCATGACTGCCAATGGCCATAATTGAGCAATTTTGCTATGGAGAAAATGCTGAAAATCTTTGAGAAGAACATTTTTTCCGAGCCAAACTATTACCGAAAGACGGCAGCTGTGCCCATTTGCCTGATTTAAATTTGCAAAGAGCTCTAAATTGTCTTACCTTTATCCGCATGTGATATACTCAGGTAGCCATATTACTCAAAAGAGGCGTAATATTACTTTCAAGACGCGTCAATTGAAGGGGCGTTCTGGTCGTTTGGAGAGAAAAATTGCCCCTACCTTCATTAACCGCTAGCTGAACAGCACGTTTACGTTAACAAAACATTGATAGTGGCTTCAGTGTGAAGCAATCCTTTTTACCAACCACATAAAGACCTAAAATGTAGACAGATTTCTATTCAGCGGATGGTACTCCCAAGACATGGACATCTATTCACAAGCGGTTATTTTCAAAGCAAAAATTCAAAATATCGGAAGGGTTCACCACTAAAACACGTACGAAAGCGGGAAAAAGTCAGATGAAGTGCATATTTACCTAACACAAAGGATATTTGAAGGAGTTAAGAGTTAGAAAGCAGAAGTACGTTCGTAGTTTGGCACAGAAAACCGGTTGGCGAATTTAAGGTAAATCTTCATCGATTGTGTTTTATCAGGGCAAAAGAAGAATGAAGATTTATAAAAACAATTATATTTTGTGAATTTTGAGCGCTTTTTTCGGCTTCAAATTCCTTCAAATCAAGGTAGATATCTCGTGGAAAGCAAGAATTATTTTCCAGTTGCCCCTGGTGGCCAATGTACCATTGCTTTGGTATCCAACCCTTCCAGCTAATCTCCATCTCGTCTGATTGGATTGCATTCAACAAGCCTCTGGAGACGCGCCTTTTGTCTTCGCGTCATCAATAAATCTTTTTAATTAGCTGCCTGAGCTGCTCATCTACCAACTAGTGAGGCTGTTGTTCATGGCCGTGATGCTAGACACCAGCAAATTACACGTTCTTAGGCGTATGCGCAATGTTTTCAAGGTATTTTGGGAGACCGAAATTTTTCGCAGATCTTAGCTGTGTAATGACCATCAAAATATATTAAAACCTCGCTTTACGGCCAGCTCGGTATTCAGATGAAAATCCTGCGGTGTCTAAAATGTCTTTGCGGTCGCCGAGGTCAAACCTTAAAAAAGACTTGCGTGTGGACATATTTTGTCGAGTTTCGAAGCATTCGTTGCAAATGATGTCGATCAACGAAGCCCAAGAGAAGCTTGCATTCCACTGCATTGGCTGCCAAACAAGTTTAATGTTTTGTTTTGCAAATGTTACAGCTGATGGAAAATTTTCTTGGGTCAGTCGGAACACGTTACCATAGTCTTAAAGAGGCAGGACCGTGAGCTGTATTTTTTAGCTTTGCTCGAAAAAAACGCCTTAAAAGATTTATTTTCAAATGATGTCTCATTTCTGGTTGCACGTTCAAGCAAAAACGCTTTTTATGTGTGTGAAACACTTTATTCAAATCAACAGCGCCATCTTCCGGAAATTCGAAACATCCAATGTTTTTCAGGCAAAGAAGTGTAAAAACTGGCATGCACCGCGCTTCGGGGTGTCCAAATTGCAGTATTTCACTTATCCGTTTCGATACCATTGCCATCAGCATGCTTTTCGAGCTGATGCTGCTTGTTAGGATGTAAACCGCGTTCTTTTGTTTCTTTGGATGTTAGCAGACAAACGCCTGTGTTATTTCAACTGATGCACAACGACCTATCTTGATACAATCTGGGTCGGATACACGATATTGAAATATGTACAATATACTGCGTTATTTTAACGCGTTCAGCAAAAGGCTTCCGTTATTTAAATCAGACTACAGTAAACATTGGGCATAAATCAGAAACGGTGGACTAATTTATACAGCGAATTTACCTGCAAGCTGTAACGTAAAAGATACAATAGCAAAGCACAGTGAAATATATGAAAGTGACTTTTCAATCCTTTCAATCTTTACCAGATGATCGCAGACAGCTTTAAAGAGCAAAAAAGTCTTGGAAAACTCGTCTACATTAATTGCAGATTTTTATCTGTGAGATCAGTAAACTCGTACAGAGTTGTACCGTGTGTGTACAACTTGGATTTTCTTGTTCAATTCAAGAGTCTTTCTTTAAATTTCTTCCGCTTGGTGTAGCTAAACGCACGAGAGGCGACAACGAGGTAAACATTGAAAATGAAGTTTGTGGGTTTCTACACCTGAGGAGCGTACTTGCTCCTGTTTAAAATCGCTATGAACTATTTCAGCTACTGATTGATATTTTTTAAACCTGCGATGCTCCAAAACTGCTTAAAACTTCGAGACCGAGACTTCATCAAAAAATCCTAGACCGAGACTCGAGACTTGAAATTCGAGACCGAGACTTAAAAATTTGGTGATTATGCCGAAATTTTTCTAAAACTTTTTTAAAATGTCATCACCACTTCGAAGTTGAAATTTTTTCGAACTTCTGGCATTTTCCTACCTGCTTTGGTTGTTTCTTACCTGCAGATACGACAGACAGCAAATGCTGAATTACAGAATTTCTACTAAGCTATATCACTGCTTTATTCAAAGTCTCAGTAGTCTTGTGACCGAGATCTTTAGCCTTAGAAACCGAAACGAGACCAGAAACCTTCGAGACCGAGACTCACAAAAATGGGAAACGAAACCGAAACCAAGTCTCGAAACCCCGTCATTGATATGCCGTCATGTTTTTGTTGATTTATCTGCTGTGGACCAACAAACTTAGATGTCCGATTAGGAAAGGTGTCAGAATCAATGCGTCAGAATGCTTAGCATTTGTGTAAAGAAATTCATGTTCATCATGGATGATCTCAACACCTTGTCATGCCACTATCCACCTTGAAGCCGCCGCACATCATTTGTGGGAGCAGGCACTATGCAGAATTGGGCAAACACATCGCTTCGGTATTATTTGCTACAGTGCAAAATTTCTTGGCTGTTATCTTTATGTAGTTGTGGCAACTGACAAAGCACGAGGATTAGATAAACACTGAAACTCCTTCAAGAGATGGTAAACACGCTCTAAATTTTCAAACTACCAAGCCAAGCAATTCAGGAAGGCAGTCACGCTTGGAATAGTCACGAAATTGAAACATCTCGGATGTCAACAACACATTCAGATCACTGCGCCCAACGTCGGACAACTTTAACGGCAGCACATACTGAATATATACACCCTGGTTTTCTCTGAGACACGTTCTCGACCCATATTGGCATAGGCTTCACAGAACAAAACGTTGATTGCGTGTCTTACACTGTATAAACCTTTCACATGCTTGTAAAGTTTCACATGAAAGAAGTTACAGAAATTGTCAAGTTTGTTCTGTTACTGGTCAACTTTTTTGCGGTTCTTCTTGAACATATCCATAATCACTTCTCCCAGTGTTCATTCAACAGTCTTCGTGGCTTCTGGTGATTACGAAAATGAAACAACAAAGATGGAAAAGACATTCTGCTACCGCTTTCTGACGTTGACCAGACGAATCGCCAACATAAGTGTCATTTATATGCGTGAGTGACTTTTGTGTACGTTGTGGCAAAGGAAACGGCAGACTAGGCACAACCCTGCAAAACGTATGATAGCATATTAATCAACAATCTACTTAATACCTTAAACTTGAGCACGCGTTTGTTTTACCAAAGAGCTTTTGCGGATTTGCTACTGACGTGAGTTTGCTTGAAGATAATAGTGTTTTAATGCATTTATTTTCTATCGGTGGTCGGCGGAACCATCTCACCATCGGCTCTCGTCGATGTTTATCAAAAAAACACTCGTGATAAATAAGTTTACGTTTCAAAACAAAATCTTTTCTCAACTGTTGTAAAGTTTAAAAACAACATCGACGTTTCAACCAGATGACAGTAGCTTTTATCAGGGTAGATGGCCAGGCCCGTGGCCAGGTTTGAAGGTTTGGGGGGAAAGTGCCTTTTGTGTGGGGCAATATTTTAGTTTCTATTTTATGTTTAAAACACATTTTTCTGGGCACAACACAGCTTTGTGGGGAAGAAAAATTATTGGGGGTGATTGTCCGCGAATTTACCCCATGGCTACGGGCCTGTGAATGGCACGAAGCAGGAAAGCATTGGAAGTCGACTTCAATTGCTTTCACTGTTTAGTGCACCAAACACGCCTAATTACATGTTGTAGCGATAATGGCATCGAAAAAAGGCAAACAATGAAAGGTTGGGTGTGCAACAAAAAGAAGGAAGAACGTCAAACTATTAATTAAACCAAACTGAAAACGAAATAAAAGTACACTAAAACTGCTCAATCCACGATTTAGTCGTGAATAGCCAAGCGCTGCTTTACATACCTGTGGAAAAGATCTGAAAATTTTCATTATTAACGTTGGGTATGGAATTGATAAAAAAGGATTCGGTAAACCGTCGTATTATAAAAGTGTTTTGAAATGTTCACGTTTCATCCATCACATCCAACGGATATGACTCTTAACAAAAACTATAATGCTCTTCCTGGAATCGCATTTGTCTTGTTTTTGAGAATTATGCAAGGAATGTTTTGTGAATTCACTGTAGTTTGCCCGAAACAGTTTATTTTCCAGACACAGTTCTGAAAATATTTGTATGATTAAAAAGACTTTTCAAAATAACAATTTTCCAGATGTGATCTGAATGCAGTAAAACTATAGTTTTAGAAAAGTTTAACATTTTATGACAAAAGAAATATTTGCGCCTCAATGAACTCTTATGCTTTGAAAATAAGTTTACGCGACAAACAACCACTTAAAACCGGTTATATCACACTCTTGAAATCTTTTCCTCATAAACCAGGGCCATGAATAAACAGAATAAGTGGGCCCCAGGGCTGTTTCGTTTCGACGTGAGCGTTTTCGAAAATGGCGACGAGACCTTCATTATCCACGAATGACCGGAAAAGTCATAAATATTTGGTGAACTACGCAGGAGTCTCGAGGAGCGTTCGATCAATACCGGATGCTTTTCTTCATTAAGTTGAAAATTACTGAAATAGTGTCATGGGTGGTATTTACATGAGTTAACGCGGAAAAAAAACGAATTTAGATCCAGACTTGGTGAAAATGTGCTGACATGGATTTAAACAGAATCTACAAATCAATCTGTAATTTGAAACATTCAAGTCATATCATCGAATGCCAAGATTGACCTGAAAGCGGCTGACTGCAACCGATTTAGTTATTTTAAGGTTTATGTGGAGCAGTTTGAAAAAAACGTTTTGTTCAGGCTAGTTTCTAAATGCAAACCAGAGACGCCATCCCCAAAGTGATTAATGGAATACTGTTAAAGCTTTCCGGTGAAATTCCCAGCGTTGAAAACAGTGTCCGGCTATTTCGTTTTGATTATTATGATTATTTCCTCTTTTAGCAGAACTACTTCCCACGCAGCAGGAAGCAACTTTCTAAGTTGCGATGCAAAATCATGCTGGCCCAGCTTCGTTTATCAAAATAAGGTTAACAGTAAACAGTAACTTTTTCGTCTCTTTTCAATCTTTTTCGGGAGGCTGGGTCCCTACCTGAAAAGCAAGTACTTATGGCACTTGTTTGGGTTTATTTTCACGAACAAGCACACTGCAGGTAGCAATGTGAGAAAATGAACGTTTACCTATTTTCCATGGAGAAACGGCAAATTGTTTGTTATGGCGTTAGAGTTGAAGGATTCAAACGCTTGAAATAATTTGGTTGTTTAAAATTGGCGGCACAACGCGGATTTACTTCCACGAAACGTTTGCTCCGCGTTTTTACGTGGAACAAATTATGGACGAGAAGTAGCCAATGTTTTCCAAAATAATCTTTCCAGTGAAAGCGGAATTTTTATCCATTGTACAGTTTAATCGTCTGTGATATAGTACAGAGGAACATGCTGAGTTATCAACTTATTTCATATTTCCATGAAATACAGAAATTATTAGGCAAACCTACACCGTTATAGATTGTGCAAAGCCTGAAGTTCTTCTCAGAGGTTGACCATATTATTACTTTCTTCTCTGCCTAAACAACGTGTTAATCAGACGACATTGCACTGTACGTAGTATTTTCAGAGTGGTTTACAAAACAGAATAATTTCATTGCTACGGTTGAGTATTCTGCGCAGTCGAGTGGTATGTACAGATAACCTCTTAAGTAAGATGATAGCGTCTTTAGGGCAAGTGCCCGAGGAGAGTAACATTGCGCAAAAACACGGTTTTACACAGAATGAATTACTCTAGCTGGATCTGCTGGACACGCATGATAGACTACTCACTCGAACGATGCCACCGGCGACAACGAATGTGCTTCTTCTGCCAAAAAATGCTGCAGTCAAGCTTTTTCTGTTAAATAAGGAAATTTGAAGCTTCAACAGATTGCAAGACATTTTTGAGTGCTGTTGCATCTAATTGCGCTAACTCATTCAAGTGTTCTTTTTTCTTTGCTTTCTTTTTTAGCATACACAATGCTTAAGCTATATGGAAAGTGGTAGATATGAACTGGATTTGCATTTTTTGTTGGTAGTTTAAGTGTAAGAACAACAAAAACTCTTTCGGAATGATCATGCTCTATTTCACCAAAAATCAATATCTTAAAATCTTACGAGGGACTGCAAAACTGAATCCAGGTTTTCTTAACGTTAGACGTTAACCGAGCTGCAACATGAGAAAGTAACGTTTTTACTCTCGGAGGAAAACTAAGAACAACACAGTTGACAACCGTTACTACGAATGTACCAACTGACCGTTAAGAAAACAAGCATTTGGAGACCGAAACTACTTTGATGACAACGGCGCTTTAATCAGAGGAACACGAGCGGAGCGTTATTTAACCACCTCACCACAATCAGCTAAGCCGTAGCTACATTGAGGTCAATGATGCACTTGCCTCGGTAAACGTTCTGTAGTGCTGCCCAGTCCCGTCGCCACGGGGGGCTTTTGGGGGCTTAGCCCCCAAACAAAGCTCCAACCCCCCCCAAATTAAAACATGAAACACTATATGTCAGTTGAGCTTTTGTCAATTTTTAGAGTGTCAAGCGCCCCCACAAACCCAAAGCCCCCTATTGAAAACTTTCTGGCGACGGTTCTGGTGCTGCCACAAAACATTTTTGTAATGCTAAATCAAATCATATTTTATTGTGTGGCTGTTTTAAAAAGAGCAGCACTGCAGCTACCCTGTGTTGCAACCACCAGCCTAAATTAAATAAAGGCAGGATGTTAGGTCTGCATAAACTATATTTAACAACATGCCCAACCGGGGACGTAATTAACATATTCGCCTCGGTAAAACTTTGATCCTGACAACGGCCATGATCAATGCTGCGTCCTAATGAAAATAACACATTTCAAATAAAATTCATCACTTGTTACAACCTTTTCAAATGTTTTGCGCATACGTAACTTATCCCAGATTGACCCTGATTCACATGCAAAGTTTGGAAGTAATTTCGCAAAATTCTTCACACCGCTGAAGATCCGTTGCAAACACAACAAACATTTGCATGCATTTAAATCTTAGAATATGTTTAAGATAATTGCATGTATGACTGAATTGTAGATGTCACCTTTTTCCCGTTGCCAGCGACCCATTCAATCTGACATGTGAAAGCGGATCTTCGCACCCGTGTGTTTTCTTGAAGATGCTGGTATTCGGAAGCAACGGTCAGGTCTCTTATAGCATCGCACTGCGAGAAGACTGCAACGAAATACTACGCAATGTTAAACTGTGCTTATAACTTTAGAACCACAACCTGGAGATGGTGACAGTAATGGTCACGGTTCAAATAATAATGATTAAAGAAATTTTCTGTCTGGTGCTAGTCACTTATATTCTTCACTAATCATATCTGCTGTTGAAAGATTACTGGAAAACGCATATGCTACCGAAATTTAATTTTGCAGTTTCAGTTTCTCGACAGGAAATTTAGGTGCGCAACAGACAGGCTTGGAGATTTTCTGAAGATTAATCGAACCACTCAGCACCTAACCAAGAGTTGGTGTTTGCAGTGTTCTTCCTCAACACCTTGCGTGGGATTTCTTTTAGGGTAGTCACCTCTGGGACTTGGTCTACCTTGACCCTATGTTGGTCCAAGAGGTACCTTCAGCAACAGCGTTTTCAATTACTCTGCTTTCCTCGGTTGGTTCCCGATCCAGAGACATTACTACGAGTTCTTCACATGTTCATTCTATACGCGCCTTTCATGAATTTTTGCGCCTGTACGTTCGCATAAGCGAGTGTACAAGTGCAGAAATAGCGATACTTTTATTTAAGAAAAGCAAATGATCTTAAATGCAACAATTAGTGAGTTACATAACCGACATATGCTCGTATAGTCAACAGAGCACAGCATGTGCTTGGTTTGAAAGTGATATAGACAAAAGCTGATTTGTACATAACTTCAACTCTGCAGCTTACCCAGTCCCGTCGCCACGGGGGGGCTTTTGGGGGCTAAGCCCCCCAAATTGAAACATGAAGCACTATAAATCAGTTGAGTTTTTGTCAATTTTTAGAATGTCAAGCCCCCCCGCACAAACCCAAAGCCCCCCTATTGAAAACTTTATGGCGACGGTTTTCTGAGCTTACCCTGCAATCTGGTTGCAAATGGCAGGACTTTATAAACAGATTGTTAGTTGTGGCTAAGATTAGGTACAATGTATAGCAGTCGACGGTACAATGTATAGCAGTCGACGGTACAATGTATAGCAGTCGACGGTACAATGTATAGCAGCCGACGGTACAATGTATAGCAGCCACTGCTTATCAGGTTTGGCCTTCGAAACTTATTCAAAGGGATTTGAAGCAAACTGAGCATACGTGCCACAAAAATAAGAACGAATGAGAAGTGCAGCTTTCCTATGAATTAATTGGAAAAAGTTCTGGTCTAAAGCAGATGAAAAGTGAAGATAAATTTGCACAACTCAGTAAAACGAGCATATCCCTCGTAAACAGTGATCACCCGCTCTACACCTTGATGTTTTGTCTGAAAATCAAGGTAACGTGTCACAAAGACACGCCCGTGAATCGACACATTTCCTTACAGCAAGATCGCAGTTGGTATGCCTTTCAAACAATTGTTTTTCCCATTTTTACTCTGTTTTTTTATTGCCCTTCATTTCCTTTAGTTTTTCTTATATTCTTAATTTTTGCGGTAAGATTATTCTTAACTTCGGTTTGATCGAAACACAGGCGTCAGGTGAATTAATCTCAAGCAACTTCCCGACAGAGATAGATTTTAGTTAAAATAACACCTAAAATGGATTCTTCTACAACTACCTTCGAATAAATGGTACATATGCTTTCCTACTGCAAAGGGTGAGTGAGTATGATGACGTAGTTTGTGAGATCGGTCCCTCCGGTCGAGGTTGAGAACCACTGGACATGGACTGTACATTTTTTGTGTAATTATAACTGGTGAGCTTTTGAAGTTTTTAATTTTAATATTCACCATTTTCATACGTTGACCAAGTGCTTGCATTTATATAGACTTTTTTATTTCAACTATTTAACACTTTCATAAAGGCCTAAAGAAGTAGGGTATCTACATCATCCTTTTTTGCCAAACTCTGGTCTTACATAAACTTATCACAAATGCTTCTATATGCTTTGATCAACTTAAGCTAATTCTGAGCTGTCTTTTATTCCGATGCTTTGTTTTCCCTAGTTTTGTACGAATTATTTTTTCTCCTTTTTTACAAGCAATCTGAAAAATTGACAAAGTTACTCCAACAAGTACGAAGTATCCAAAAACTTGTGGGAGGAGAAAAACCTGCTGATTATTCTAAACCTCAAGTTGCAGACGGTCAGTCTTTTCTGTGTTCAGTTTTTAAAAAATACGATGCAGTGAATGCCAATGATTAATTTTACTCCACAACGTTTCAACTTGTCCTTATGCACTGATCTCACGGAATGTGCCACTTCGCCGCACCTAAAGATTTCCTCTTTATGAACGATTAGCATTTCTTTTATGGTTGAAGTATCCACACCATGCAGTTTGTACTGCTAAAGTTTGTTTTTTAGTAACTGCAAGGTTAAGAAAAATCATATCACAATTTCGAAACAAGTTTGTTGTCGTTGCCCAATATATGCACACATACATCTAATTTGTATCATAGCAGATTTTCCCAAGTGCTTATAAAAAACTTTCTGACAAAATTTCTTATAAGAGGTTAAATGTTACGTTCAAAAATATATTCTATAGACGTGAAACCTCCACAACAACTAAAAGTAAACAGAAATACAAGAGAAACGGAACACCTGACAAAAAATATTTCACGCTGAAACAATTCGCAGCTTTGAAGAATTAGAACTAATTCCAAGACGCACTTTACAAATGCAATCTACACGTTATCTAACATTGCAAAGCAGCTCGCCAATCAAAAAAGTTCTAGTTTAGTTGAAAAAAAAACGGTACATCAGCGTCATCGCCCTTGCTTTGGATGGCGTTCTAGCAAATCCTCATTATTGTGAATGCCCTGACGTTTCTTTCCAATAAGAATGCTCATAGCAAATCACAGTTCAAAATCGATATGCACATTACCCGCGATGTTGAAGACGAAGCAAAGTTCAACCGCTGTGAAGACAACGACGCAAATATATTTCATTGTCTCTGTTTGTAAAAGAGCGACTATTTGTTCGTGCCAAGGCTTTTGATCTTTCGCTTATATATGTGGTGGTCAGGTATGTCAGCGCCTTCTTCATCTTTCAGTTGTTTTCAACTGCATGCAGGCTTAAATACGTCTCAGACATTTCTGAAAAACCATAACTGTTGGTTGAGCAGTTATTTCCCATCCCCGAGCAACGGCGATTACAGCCAAAACGAAAGGCACAACTTCGATTTACGGCAAAGACAACACACACTTGTTCTACACAACATTGAAGCTTTTCCGAGTGTAAAGACTTGAAGAGAGCTTACGTAAGTGAGCCACCGTGAAAGAGATTCTCCTGCCTAATTGAGACATTGGACTTTTCCTCCAATGAAAGCAATCTTCTTCGATGGAGTGCTTGTACGACAAACACATTTAATCCAAAAATTCCTCGGCAGCCATGTTGATGGAATTGAAAATTAATATTGCCATTGTCAGCGACTTTCAATCAGTGAAACACGAAACGTCGAACAATATTCAGGTGCTATAGCACACAGAAAAAAGCAGTTGCTGTTCAAGTCACTCATTATTGTAGGGCATTTATCAGCCATCAAAGACAAATGGCATTTTCGCTCGGCCTTAACGGTGAAGTTAAGGACTCACATGTACTGGATTGCCTCTTTTTTGTGTAGGCTATAAACGTCGCAACAACCTCTTTTGCTCTTTACATCGATAAATATAACACTGGTATACTAAAAAAAGAAAAAAAAACTTTTTCGAGTTGTTTCAGATTTGTGAATTATAACAGTTCCATCCAAAAGATGACTGTAGTCAATCTCGTCCAGGCGCTTGCCTCGTCATGTGGAGCTCAAACTGTGCAGTCGCTTCAGATTAAATCCACCTCCCAAGCGCAAATGCAAAACGTGACTGCACTGCAATTTGTACAGTGGCCTGAGGCACGGTGTCGGCTTGTGCCTTGGTTCGCAGAAAATCAGGCGTTGCTGGCTTACATAGTTTCAGCTTGTACATGTTGTGGCTATCGGCCAGCACTTGTTCATTAATCCTCTTGAGAGCACTGAGAAATGACCAGGTCACATCTGTCAACGAGCCCGCTACGTAAGTGTCAATTTGAGTAAAGGACTGCTGCTCGGACAGGCACTCCTTAAGTTCGGCGTTACCTCAAGCATTTTACGGCAGACAACATGGTAACTTTAATCGGCCGTATTCAAGTGGCTCAAATCGCAATTTACATTAAAAAAAAACGATTTCAAACATTAATCACGTATTGCCAGGGATTTAAAAACAAGTTCGGTAGAGAGAGCGGGCCTTTCAAAAGTCACGGAAAATTTGGGAAGCATTTCGGTATGACATTTTAAATCATAAAGAATTTTGGCAGTATAACGCTATTTAGCCAAAAGCCATGGTAGCGGTCATCTTTTTTTCAAAGTTGCGGTAGGAACTGGGGAAACACTACAGATGGATAGCCATGGCCTACGGGTTGGTGGACTCAAGCCCAATGCCGAAAACAAGGGTATTTATACACTAGCGTAGCCAGACCAAAAATGTAGGGGGGCCAAAATATTTGATTGTAGGCGAATAACACTATTTTTGGGGGGATACATCCTCTTAAGGCAAAAAATGACTGTATGTTCTCAAAATTTGGGGGGCCATGGCCCCCCTGGCTACGTCTATGTATTTATAGCTGAGAGAGCGAATTTCATTGGTCAAAACAGGCGTCAGTTACAAGTTTAGTCACAAGACATTACGAGATAGACACGCTTATACATTCACGCTTAAGTAGCAATATTCCGTGATCTTTATTATCTCTCGGTTACTAGCGGTCATACAAAGGCAACTCGATGTTAAGCAAAGTTAGTATTTCGTCATTGCTGCAATCGTTTACTGTTGTAGTGTTAGAGCGTGAAAGGCGTATCATTTGAACTATATATTGACAGTAAACAGGGCTGGATTAAATGAGCGCGAGGCCTCGGGCAAAGTCGCGACCTCGAGGTCCCCAAAACGCTTAGCGCAACTGCGTAGCCTTTCACATGCCCTCGTTTCAACTTTGCAGAAGCACCAGTCAAAAACGTCAGAACTGACACGATTTGGCAGCTTACACTTCAGAGACACTTGGGGAGTGGCCATGCACGGACGCTTCGCATGTGATTAGGTTCTTTAAAACAACAGTTGTTTCACAACAAAATCGATTTTGTGCTACCGTGACACTGCACAACAACCTTTTCCGGCACAGGCTCTTTGACCATCTTCACTGCACAAATCGTCTATTCACGTATGCATTGAGCAAAGATATGTCTACTCTACCGCAAAAGATCAAAGTTCACACCGTTTAGAAAAAATGCTCTCCGCGAAATATCGCGCAAACGTAGCATCAGCCGTACTGTTTAACTAAAGTTTTGCTATGGTAGCTTTACAATTTTTTCACCCATTCACTGCTCCGAGATATGTGGAAAACAATGCTTGTTTTATCTGAGACTGATACTCTCACGATCACGACAAGCACTTTGCAATTTTAAATTATTAAGTCTGCGCATTATAACTGCAAAGGCTTTAAAATGCGGATAATTCTTAGTAACATTTAATTAAAGTGACTCTGTCTCTGTGATACTGAGTGCTTTTTGAAAAAAGATCAGCTGTGGAAAGTTTCATGACGCTTCATTCTTTGTCCACGAATTCGTTGATGATTGTCTCCAGGCCCGTAGAAAACATGCTTAGTTTTTTCTGGCCCAACTGAACTTCGAAGATAATTCCTAATTCTGCGTAATTTAGAAAAAGACCGCTCTCCAGTACAATTGGAAACATTCACGAGGCACGTATATGCGAAAGGTAATTTGCTGTTAGTACTACTGTAAGTATTACTGTAAGTATTTTTTGAAAAGCAGAGTGCAGCTCGTTTCCCACAATATACAAACAATTACATTCGCAATTTTTATACATTTTCCGTCACTGTGACCAAGATTGGCCTTTTGCTTGTCCACAATGTCATTGAAGAGGGCTGCAAATTGCACAAGTTCTTCTATCAAAGCAGCCTCCAAATCGTTGGGGTAACACGTTATGAAGTTTGATGCTGTCTCTGCCAAGGTTTCTGAACTTAATTTCATTAAGATCCGCAAAAAGCCAAACCTTGGGAAGACTGTCTTGTAAGTTCCAAGTCTTTTCCTGGGGGCTTCCTTTAAAGTGTCAACGACCAAAATAAACGAGCTTGTTTTCAACGCTTCCGCGGGTGTACGCAAAGCTTCGGGGACCGACTGAGCAGTGTCGTATTGGCGGTTGAGCTTGTGGATACGACGATGTTCGCCTCAGTAGATCAGGGGTACACAACCTGCGGCCTTCGATAGAAATGTATGCGGCCGTTAACATGAAATTAAAATGTAAGTTTTGGCGGAAGCGGATTAATAAAAACACTTTGTCTAGTGCCGGGTTCTTCAACGTGGTCAAAATCGCCCCCCAGGAGGCGGTTTTATGCGTTGTGGGGCGAGTTGTGATTAATAAGATTTTGGGGGCGATTTCTGCAGGTTAAAACATACTAAAAATATGAATTGATTCCAAAAAAACAATATTTGGTACTTTGGAATCAAAGCATTTGATGCACTTTCGACTCCATGGTTCACAACACGGTGTAAAACGCTTGTCTGGTCACGTAACAATCAAATAAGATTGTTCTATGTAACGCTTCACTCCACCAACTATCCGAGACCACTGAGATTGTCGCTGGCTGGGAGTCAAGCATTGCGGTTCTTACGAAGATTGGGAGTGTGCAGGTATTTTGTTGAGTATAACGTTCAAAATAAGGTAACAGAGCAGAGAAACTTTTGCACTGAGTAGTTTGTTAGGATGGTTAACCCAACTGTTGGATGATCAACGTCAAAAAAGGACATCAAGCGATAGCATTTGCCCTTGCCAGCCTGTATACATCAGCACGCAACGTTTTGGACGTTTCTTGTAGAGTATGTTTGATTAGTTCTATTATACTGACATTGGTTGAAAGTGACCAATGCTAATATAGATATCGGAAAATACCCAATCGGTCAAACTCCATTTTTCAGGAGGAAAACTTCTGCTATTTTGAAGATAGTAAAAATGGCCCAACAATCATAACATTGCTACCACTAACTCATCGTGTCAACATTCGCGGCGATAGCGAATATTAATTGCAAGTTGCCGTCAAGTTTAGCCAAGTGAATTTTCGTCGTAAATTGTCACAAATCCATCCAACTGTGTTGTGTTATATTAGCAAAATTGCCTTGAAACAAATCTTCCTGGCCTTCGGTAAAGCATTGCCAAACCGTTGTTTCGTAGGCAAAAAAGTATGACAGCCCTATATCGCATGTTTTATTTAGTTAGCACCTTGAGTGAAACAATGCAGACCTATTGAAGTGTGTTTTGTTGTAAAAATACTGGAAATATGACTGTTGCGAGACGGTTTACGTAGCAGGCAATGGCTGGTAAAATTAGTAACAGCTAACGGTAATTTGTGAAAGTGCGTATCGTGTTTTTAAGTCAGTTACAGTGTTTTGCTGCATTGTGGATATAGCTGTACTGTGTTCATCTGACTTATGACAGAGTTTAACAGAACGGTAGGCTGGGAAAGGAGTAACTTAGACCAGCGAATAAACCTAAGACCCAATCTTGGCTGAACTAAGCAGTCCAAAAAATCCTTTTGACCACCTGCTTGAGGCTTGCTATGAAGTCATTCTGTTGTGGAGATCGCACCGAAAGTTACATTGCGTAAAAAGCTACAGGGTTAAATACCTTTTGCCAGCTAGGCAGCATAAGCGAATGCGATTCCACCAACCAGAAACGTTCATCGACGTCCAACGTGACGATGAAGCCCGTTCTACATTTCAGACACACGGATGGTCAGATTTTTGGATTAAGTGGTGTGCAGTGAGCCTTTTCCAGAACTTCGGGAAAAATTGAAGCTAATATCACTGGCCTTTCCCACGACGTGTTTTGCTGAGCAAGGTTCCTGCTAAGTACTGCACACGCGTAATAATTACGGCAGTCAGGGCCGGCCTTACGCCGATGCAGCGGCATTGGGCCCCGCGCCTCTGGGGCCCCACAGCATGGTGTTTGGGTAGATTGTTCATTTTTGCCAGATACACCTTGCGCTTGCGAATTCAGTAGAAACGCCATAGAAATTTCATTGTTAACAAAGAACGATCTCGTCAGAACTATCAAATTTCCTCTCGAACATTAGCAAACGTGCTCAATTCTCGTGTTAGTGCTGCAATGTATATATGCGCTCTACCACGATGGTAACACGGTTGACTGAACACGATGACGTCACAAAATCACTGCTCAGAGGGGCCCCGCGCCTAGGTCTTGGATTGGGCCCCGCATCTGCTAGGGCCGGCCCTGACGGCAATCGTCTTGACATGAACAAGACCGGTGGAAATGCCATAAGACTTAAACTGATCAACTTGCAAACTGCTTTGAAAAAGCTTGCAGATAAACACCATCGCAAGGTTGTCAACGGTTGGAACCAGCTGTTTTTTTGGAAATGTATAACATC
>JGI24159J19872_10003119_pt1 | contig 20388 bp, 17 predicted proteins | sample Ectturendosymbi4_FD_19872 | JGI IMG/M metagenome (IMG submission 19872) | reverse complement strand
ATCTATACAAATTTTGAAAGGTTTGACACTGGTGACTTTTTAACAAACTTAATTGCATTTTATGAGTAATGAAGTTAAATATGCAGACCTCAGAATCTGATACTTGGATTTCAGTTCTGGTTTAATTGCAGTTAACAGTTCTGCATACTTGTTTGTGCAGATTTTCATCAAGTTTTTTACTCAACATGTAATATGTCCTTGGGACTGTAAGTTCTCTCCAAGCACAATTTTTCTTGATTCTGTGACAGGTGGAGTCTTCACACGTATTTCTCTGACATTCTCTGCAGTTATCTGGGATTGTTCTTTCATGTGCTTGCATCAGATTCCTGAAATATACCTTAACGTTGTTATTTGCAGCATCTTCTAATTTCATCAAGTGTTCCAGTGAAGGTTGCTCAAACTTTTATGCAGTGATTGCTGAACATGCAAATCAAACAAAAGATTCAAGTGAAGAGTATGAGTCAATGTGGGACCAGAAACCTCCCCCTCCACCCAAGAAAGTATGTTTTTTTGTACTGTTTAATTAATTTTATCTGTCCTTGGAAGTTGCACATTAGGATGGAGCTCAATGCATGCATCACTCATGTCACAGTGCGTGGCTGAACATGACTCGAATTTAGTTGCTTTTTTGACGGTTTAACTTCTTCAAAAGTGTAAATTAAAGAATACTATAGTTTAGGGTCTGTTCACTCTTGTCCACTTCACAAGTGGAACTAACCATGCATTCTATGGCAATAGCTCCTCTCCAGAAAGCATGTGATAAAAATGTTGATTTCCAATTACAGATTTACGTGTTCCCTCATTTTTATGAACAAGCACTTAGGCGATAGCAATGATAAGCTGCTTACACTCATGTTTGAAATGTTCAGTGGTATCCCATCAGTGCAACCAGCATAAAGCACTGATAGTGCCTGGTTTAAAATCAACATTTTTAACAAATGGTAAAAGTGTTCATGAACCAATAAACTCTTCTTCACAGGCTGTATGCTTGTGAAATGTTAACAGCTGTGAACGGTCCCTTGGTCACATTGTAGTCCTAAGCGTGGGTTGGCCTAAACATATTCTGTAAATGATCAAAAAGGAGTCAGATTTGTCATGGGTGGCAGTGTTGTATTTTGTGATTGGTCTGTTCGCATGTAGAATGAAGAAAGATCGACCCAAAGAGACTTGAGCATAAACAGGCTTAACAACCATTTTCCTTAAAAATTACAACTTTTGAATCTACTCCTAGTCATTTCTATGGCGTCATGTTGTTTGGATTAGTTGGACTTGATGGTTGCCACTCAGTAGCTATCACTGTTTTAAGCGAGAAGTAAAGCATTGGCAAAGCTGGTAGCAACTCTTTTTTTACCAAAGAACAATTTCATTTCATAAATGTCATAGCTATTTGCAGTAATTTTTTGTCACCTGTGCTGATCACGTTCATGCAGTATGTAGACCTGTGCTGTGTTTAAGATGCTGTGCACATTATCAACTAGAATTTGTTTTGTTGCAAAAATTGCAATTTTTGTGTGCATCAAGGGCATACCGAGGGAAGCACAATGCCCCTGGAGTCAAAGTCCCGGCAGTGTCGTAAGTACTTTCGTAAATACAGTATATTTGCTCCCGAAATACCTTAAGTTTGAACATGGGGCGCCAAACTTGTTTCTTAGCGGGCGCTATCTAACCTCGGTACGCCCCTGGTGTGCATCAAAACTTTCCGAGACACCTGAACCGATCGCAGTAACGCGTGGACCTCCTCCCCGGTTTTCGCATTCATTAGTCATAGCCTATTTGGAAATTCAAACGGTGTCCACGCGTTGTCAAGCATCCTTTTCCCACCGCACAGATCTGCGAATACCTGGACAAGTACGTGGTTGGACAGGAGCACGCTAAAAAAGTATTAGCCGTTGCTGTCTATAACCACTACAAGCGCATTTACAACAACGCTCCTTCGGCTAAAACGACGACTAGTGCACAAACCGCTGCCGAGGTGGAAAGGGCCCAGCAACAGATGTACTCCTCGCGAGGTGAGAGTGCGAACGCGTCGTTTCATTCGTTGTTTAGCGCGTCGATCATGCAGTTTTGATTGAAGGCCCAAGTTCACTGCGCATGGGTGGATGTCGTTTCCGATTGCTCCCTTGCGTTGAATGATCGACGGAGAACTACCTAACCTGGTGGTAGTATTTGAAACGCTTCCGAAAAGCAAAGCATTTGCGTTTACCATTGCAGCCAGGTGCGGGGGATTCCTTGGTGGTTTATGGCACAAACAGTGGCTGTGTGTATAAACCAAGCAGCACAAACGGTAGCTACATTCAATGAGTGCGTTGTTTTCGACAAGTCTAAAATAGGTGCTGTTAAAATTCGAAAGTTTTCAAGCTCATTTCCACTGACGTCTATGTATCCATCTTTTTACTCCTATATACGATGCATGCGGCCAAAAGAACTGGGCTGCCGTTGGCTTTAACGCTGTGCGGTGCGATACTTTGAACTTTGATCGTTTCCGACGGCGAGATGCAACGGCTTCGACGCCTCATGCGTACCTGCCGCATCAACTCATTCAAGAGAAATTGACGTTGTTGCAAATCTTACAGTTAGAGTTGTGCTTTCTCGAACTTTCCTTGTGCACGTTCGGCGCAAATGCCGCGGCGCTGATTGGGAGAAACACAACACTTACTAGCGGGTGTCAGAAGCTGTCGTTGATGTTATTGCGTATCTGCGCATCTTCTGCCCTTAACCGAATCAAACAGCGAAAAATCTCCCACGATGTTTGTAGCGGACGTGTCTTTTCAAACTTTGCATATTGCCATTGCAGGTTTTTATCACAGGCAGTTAGAAGAAAGAGAACCGTACGGCTTGTACGAAAGATATCGAGGGTCGAAAGGTGAAAGTGTGTGCCGCTTGAGACAAGACTGCGTGAGACTTGCCGTTCGGTTTCGGCGTGAGGCTTTGTTGGCCGCTTCAGAAAAACATGAGTACCGTTGTAGCGCGAGCGCTTAGGTTATAAAATGCCGCGCGCGATCTTGCAGGGTACGTTGCCGATGTTGGATAGGTGGCATATATAGAGACAGGATTGATGCTGCAAGCAGGAAGGCAGGTTTTGATGTTTCCTGAAGCATCCATTGCATGCGTGCGAAAAACGTATTTCGTTTTTAGTGCGAGACTATCGTGCTGTGCCGCAGCGCTGCTGGCTCATTTGCAAGCCTTGCCTCCAGGCCCGTATCCAGGTTTTAAGGTTTAGGGGGGCGAAGTACATTTTTAGGAGGGAAAGATGTTTGTTTTTATTGCATGTTGGAAACGAATTTTTCTAGGCGCAACGAAATTCGGAGGGCACAAAGATTATTTGAAAGAGAACTGAGAAATGACCCCGAATGCCAACCAGTGGCTACGGGCGTGCCTGCTTCTTCCTTGAAAGGAAGACGTAGTCGTTAAACCGAATGGAATCGACCGAGTTTGGTCGATACACTGATCGTAAAATGTATTGCGGCACCGGTCTGTGCAAGGCTAGCTCCAGGTGAAGACAGGGCATTTTTAGAAACGCAAAGGTACCAATAGACAGATTGGAAAGCCAAGAGAAAATTTGGCTTACTCGTCGACGAGAAGTACCTGTGCTTGAGTCAAGATCCGCAACGTTAGTTCTCTTGTGTGTTTTTACAGTATCTTTGCTTATCAGATATGAAGGCCTTATTTTTTTGCACCACGCTTGCTTTGTCTTGATTGTGCATGACACTTGCATATTAGCCGGTTGACCGTTGGAGTACGCGTGTCGTGTACCCGTGTCGTGTGCTGTGACCGTTTCCTGCTTGCTGTGTGTCAGTGTTTCGAACCAAGGCTTGTCCAACTCACAATGAAAAACCTGTTGACCGAACTGCCTTGTCTTACCTCTTCGCTGCTAGAGCGCCTGAAGTTGTTATAATACCAGAAACAAGAAAAGCGAAAATAGGTTTTCACTTCCTGTGTTCATAATGAGGAGCGCTCAGCGTCGATCAACCAACGGACTTGGTATCTTATGCCATGGGTTGTGCGACATGTGAGCTTATTATTTTCTGAAAAATTCTTCGACGTACAAGCCAGTGTAGCAGTGTTAAGATTTTGCCTTCGCAGTGATACAAAGTTCTTGGCACAGGGTCATCAACAATGAAAAGCAAAGCCGGGCGGTTAGGAGTGCGAAATGATTTTCAGTGATAACTCTGGGTCTGGTTGAAAAATAAACTCCCGAAATAGACCAGACCAGGGCTTCTCAAACTATGGGTGGAAATGTAATTTTGGGGTCGCGAACAAATTGTCTTGACGAATCAGATATGAAGGTTTTTGTAATCTTTTCAAGAAAATTAAAAGTAGGCCTGTAGTGAATCTATTTCTACTGCATTTTTAGGAGCAATACCGTGCTTCATGCTGTCAGTTTGCTAGGATATCTGTCTGAGCTATCACATGATGATATAATCAACCAAGCACAACAAGTCATGTGTTGTTACGTCATGATTGTTTTAACGCACTGATCAAAATTGACCTTACTGCATTCATTCAGACATGAAGCTTGCGTTGAAAACTTTAAGTCTGGGCTATGCTAACTGCTTTGAGAGCACACTTAGTAGTTTTGGACTAAAGTTAAAAGTTTCATGCAGAAGTACTTCGGACCTTGATTCAGGAAAAGTTGGAACCACAAATCATGCACAGTTGAAATTTCACGAGGCAACACACCTGCTATGCCGAGGATGAGTTTGCGGAGTTAAACGACAAAAGTTTGCACAACATATTTGTGTGAAGCGGCATTCTCAAAATTGATAATTATCAAGTCCGAAAATCGATCCTTTTTGAAAAATGTTGAGTATGTCCTTCGTCCTGGTTTGTCTTGTATTGATCTGCGGATGGATGATCTGTGTACAAATTATCAAGTGCATCCATCTCATTAGTCGTGCTTGATAGCTTCTATAAACTGAATTGTTTTTTGTTAATATTTTTTCGCCTTACTCTTTCCATTACGTGGTAGTTTTATTACTGAATATTTTCGTGGATTGTGTGAATTTGGATGATTTCGCCATGGACAAAAATGTCTCTTGAGATTTGTAATGGGATATTTATCATCAACATCTAGGCTATCTTTCAAGGGGCCGCATTGAAAAAAACATTTTAAAATGGGGTGGCAGAACAAAATAGTTTGAGAAGCCCTGGACTAGACAAGCGGCAATGTTCCTGTTTACGCCCAAGTAAATTATAGAACGAGGCAGGCCAGCCAAGTTTCGGTCGGGAACCCACTTTTCTTGGCTTGTTCGAACAGAATACAAACTGACCCGACCCCGTCGTGCTTGCAAGAAACCGAGGAAGCTTTCAACCGACCCTTCCCTGTTGTTGAAGCATCGGCTCAATTTGTGTTTAGTCCACAGGTTCTTAAACTGGGATCCGTGAACCCCTAAGGCGTCCGTTAAGGGATCCATGGATGTGATTTAATGGGTTAATATCCTGTGCTCCATGACATTTCGAAAGGGTTCATATACTTTGCAGACATTTCGATTACTAGTACGTTGAGCAAGACCTCATTTCAAATATTTATTTCAGCGTTTCTTTTTAAGGAGTTCATCACCTTTATCAAGATGTACCAGGGGTCCGTGACCCACAAATTGCTTAAGAAACACTGGCTTGGACGTCGTTCTACTTCGCTTCGCCCCTCCCAAACAACATGGTGTTGCGGCCATCTGTTTACAAGTCGCACCGTTGTTCGCAGATGTGCTGCACATTGTCGGCACGCCGCAGCCACCGGCCGGCTACAGGTACCAGGAGGTACCGCCGTCCGCTGCGGGGTCGCGCGGTTTCGTACCCAGCGATCATCCCTGGACGGAAAAGGGCGCCATGGACCAGGACAACGACGAAATTGTCCTGGAGAAAAGCAACATCCTCATGCTAGGCCCGACGGGCTCAGGTAGGATGTTTATTTATGTTTTGAGGTATAGCCTTTTAACGCAGCATCAGCGCGTTATTCAAAGCTTGCGCAATGGCATAAGGTTATTACTGCATTGCCAGAAAGTGAAATAGGGGCAGTAAAAGTCGGTGCATTGCCAAAAGGCCAGGCGTAAGGTTAAATGATACGTTGTCTAAAGAGTTTGATCGCTAGATGCAGCGCATATGCGGTTATCGTTGTTATGGCATTACGCCAAACTCGTCTGTGCGCCTAATGAATATTGTCTGTTGTATAACGAACTGTTGTCTGTTGCAAACCTAATGTTAAAGCCGTAGTTGGACGTCGCTGGATTCAGTCTTGTCATGTATAGTGCGCTCCTCGTAGATAGAGGAACCTTTGCGGGTGCCCGTCATTAGATTTTCTGCATTTAACTTCTGGCTCTTTTCGAAATTAATTTAAAAGAGGAATAAAAATCAAAATTCGTCGCCACCAGTTTGCCTTTACATTGTCATTACCAACGCGTCATGAAATCCCACACGTTTGATAATTTGCATTGCTTGCCTGTCCTTGTTGCTTTTCGCCCTGATGGAAGCCTGCTGTCAGTCGGCTGAAACGCCGGCGTCGTTTTTTAATTTCGCCCACACCGTTGAGCGAAGGATTTTCTTACTTCTTGCTACCGGCAATTCGGTTCCTTCCAGGCAAAACCCTCCTCGCTCAGACGCTCGCCCGGTGTCTGTCTGTTCCCTTCGCGATCTGCGATTGCACCACCCTGACGCAAGCCGGCTACGTCGGCGAAGACATCGAGTCGGTGATCGGCAAACTTCTGCAGGACGCGAACGGCAGCGTGGAGCGAGCGCAACAAGGTGGTGGCGTCGCGAGCGTTTAAACGTTCTAGAATAGGATTGTCGCATCGGTGCTGATGCAAAGCTCTTTGTTCTGTTGAACGGGCATGTGAGGCGTCATTCACCAAACAGGGCCGTTTTGTGGGCGTGTGTTCGTTCAGTCAGGGGCAACGTTACTGTCAAATCGAATTTATAAAAACCTTAGCACTTTTCTCCTTAGTTCTACTGTAACAAGTGGTGTTGTTGTCACATTCCAGGCACCTTTTAATCGCCAATGTATCGTTTTTCTGTATAAAATATTAGCTGCGAGTATTAAAAAAAGCTTTACAGCATAGTGGAGTGGTTCTCAACTTGTGTACTGCGAAGCTTTCGAAATAATTTGAATATTCGAGCTGATCGGCATTGTCGAGCTGTCACAAATGGTCTGTAGGCTGATACTGTCAAGAAGAAAAAGCAGAAGCTAAGGAAGCCCCGTTCCTGCATCGCATAGATTCTGTGCCTTGACACTAATCCATATATCCTTCGCACAGGCATCGTTTTTCTCGACGAGGTGGACAAAATCAGCAGCGTTCCGGGAATCCACCAACTGCGTGACGTCGGAGGGGAGGGGGTGCAGCAGGTGAGGTAACATCGTGCCAGTGACGCATCCCGTAGCATACCTGTGAAAGAAGACGAGGGGCAACTTCTTGCTTGCATTCGTGCATTGATGTTTTACGAAGTCGCTGTTTAATCATCACTGGGACGAATGGGAACCGGGAAACGTTCTTGGTGGTGTTCAGCGTCCCGTATCCCCTTCTACAGATGCGCCGATGGTAGTTGCTCTTTGTGTTGCTTCACGGGCTCCGTGGCCCTGTGGTAATGGCGGGGGGGGTGGTGGTTACTTGCGTTTGCTGACGACGTCCATTGTTTGTGTCGTCTGTACGCTGTCTGCTTGTTTCTGGAAAGCTGCTTTTCTACCTTTCATTGACGAATTTGGAAATAGACTTCTCTGGGCAATTTTGCACCTCTGTCATTTAGTCACACACGCCACATTCTTCTCGAAACGCGTTTGTGCAGTACTATCCGAACACTTCGAACGTTTTCGTCCTTCCGAGCTGTTCCGAGCCGTGTCACTCACGCCCAGGCACCGGGGCACTGCTGACGCAACCCAAACGTCACTTCCTGGCCTGCACGTGTGCTCATCGCATGTTACGGAAAGCAAATCTGAAGGAGCGTAGTGCCTTTTTTTTATCTGTGCAGTACTCAACAGTAGCAGGATTTCGCCGTTTGTCTATCACATACAGACAGAAACGCTACTATGAGTGAAATAATGCAAGAAATCGTGACCTTGGCTGCGCACGACACACCCGTGTGTGGCGCATACACGCGACAGCAGCCAAGACTGGATTGTGTCAAACCGTTTTCTCATAACTCTGCCCTTTCTGAATCTAAATCTATATAATATGAGGGCTCATAAGTTAGAAAAGCAAAACGAGTTTGCCTAGAAGTGTTGCACTAAAAAGAATCAGTGAAAATTCTTAACTGAAAAATTACATTTTGTGTGGTTGTGTAACGACTGCTGGAATGAAGCTAAGATTGGTATTTGAGAAACGTTTCCTTCGTTTAAATAAACGAAACGATCTTGAAAAACTGCCCAGCAAAATTCACCGCCCAAAACCTGAAGCTTTTGCGGAAACACAGCTTGCCTGTGAAAACCCACCGTAGCAGTTTCTTGCTAAACGTTCCGGATGCTTAGTTGTCTGCGTTTGCTGCAGAAAATATTGAAGTTTTTTGTCTCGCATCCGCTTCTACCGAAAAAGACCAGGCACCTGATTTCCATCGTGGCAGCGAATGCACCGTCGGTGGCGCAGTGTTTTTGCTGCGTTGCCGTACAACGGTCAACCGTCGATTTCGCCAAGTTCAAGCGCAAACGTGGTCCAATGACTTCAAATGTCCGTAACGTTTCGTCACAGCAGGGCTAAATCATTGCAATGCGTCTTACAGCCACCTGTGCGGTGTTTTTTTTACTATAGCTTCTCAAAAACTAGTGATGCAAAGGACAAGAAATGTTGTCCTCTAGCTCGTCGACCAAGCGCTCAAATCAGTTGATCCAGCCCGGCATAGCGCGTTGCCGCCCGCCCGAACCCTTAAAACGCGATGTTGGACGGTCGCTTTGCAACCTGGTCAGAAAAGTGGCGCGTCGTGGGTCTTGCTGTGTCACATACAGTCCCTTTGCAGAGGAGTTGCCTGGAGGTATTTACTGTGAAGCTGTCGTTGGTTGCGCGTTCGAGAGGACGCGCGGTCGTCACGTGTTCACGGATCGGCGTGGTGGTTTGGTTAACTTCAAAGCAAGAAGTGATTGGTTTTGATGGAAAATGGTAAAGGAGATTTTTAAACTCTTTACGCGGTATTTTGCTCAAAAATTGTTTATTCCTCTCCCTTGGTCAGAGACAACAAGGATTGAGCAAATGAGCCCTTAGTGACTCGTCCCAATCGTGATAATGGCCTGTCCTGTTGACAGTTTGTCTTGAAAAAGTGGTGGTATCTTTTGTTTCTGCCACTCGTCGTCGCATTTTCCCGTAACTTAATCTGCATTGAAAGTTCCGAATCACAGTTTGCTGAAATTGCGAGCGTGGATTGTTAAGTTCTCCTTCTGTGGCAAAATTCAATCGTTTCCACATTACCTTTTTTTTTATAAGAATCGTTTCTTTTGGCCTTGGTGGGAATACTTCTGCCTTGACGTGCACAAACTGACCTGGACATTCGTGTTTGGTTATAAAGCAGGTTTCCTGCAGAGTCGTTTTTTTCCGGTAAAATCGGTGATTTCCTGGTCGCACGCCAAGAGCTTTTCCTGCATCGCGCGGTCGGCGCAGTTGCAAATAGTGTTTTTTAAGGTGTATTGTTTTGAGAGGCCGTCAGCCTCTCAAACTTTTCCAACGGTCTCTCAAAATACAGCAGGAACTCGCTTTACTGCCACCATCAAAACACATTAAAGCCTCGCTTTACGACCTTCTCGCTATTCACGTAGAATAATTGCGATCTTTTAAAATGTCTGTGGTTTGCAAGGTCAGACCTTGAAAAACCCGTGGAGTTGCAAATTTCCTTTCCTCCCCGTTCGCACCATTGCCGCCTGCAGTTCAAACGCAATTGTGTGGGTCGCAATCAGTCGCTAAATCTGTCCAGGTTCCGAACCTGCCTTGATTGTGCTGCTAACTGGCTCGAGAGAGGGAATTGCAGCTGTTTGCGCTTCACGAGATAGCCAAGCAAACAATGACAAGAGCCGCCAACCTGAAACATTTGTTTGCGAGATTATCAGCAGTTCTCCCACAGTGCACTGCGGCATGTGTCGTCATCGAATCAGCTGATTTCGCACGTCACGGTTCGCTGATGCTAAACGACAACGCCGATCGCAAACAAAGAGTTCCGTTTTCGAAGACGGTTGACAGGATGATTCGCTGCTGCGGTCTAAGCTGGAGGACCGGCCCCGCCTTTTTCGGAAATCGTGATTTTCACTTGCAGTTTTTTTCACGTTGATGCTGAATCTTGGCAGCAAAGACTTGTAATAAAAGCGTCACTGTGCGTTAACCGGCACGTTGGCAAGTACACATGGTGGTAGCCAACGACGCAACTAGCAGTAGTCAAGCCGGTGCTAGGCAACAAATTAAAGAACATCAGTAGTACTGAAGCAGGAAATAGGGATTATCGTTTGGCAATAATGAATCCTTGAGAACCGGATCCCAACTGCGGAATCAAAATACGAAAAGTAGCAAAACCAGAAATATGTCCATATCGAGCGTTTGCGCTTGTTCAGAATCGGTTTTCGTTCGCAACTCGGTAATATGATTTTGGTGATTAGGTAGAATTCTACGTTTGTCAACAGTGGTGATTTACAAGGGTTGATCGTCCGTGGACTTGGTCCAAGTACCAGCTGTGATTTCATTATTTCAGTGGTCCTTAATGATTTTAACGCCTCAATACCCCTAAGACGAATTTTCGTCGATCTGGATACCCCTTTTCAATAAAGTTTAATAACAAAAAAATTGCAAGAAATAAAACAGAACTGGTAAAGCAGTGTTCACTAGAGTCGTGAGGAAAAAGTCAATGCAGAGGCTGCATAACACTCATCAGCAACAATCTTCTTCATGTGGATATAATGTTGCTAGAACGAATGCTAGAAAAGTCAATCTGGATGGAAGGAAGCCCATGTTCTTAGAATGATGACTCGAGTCCAGATTTGGACTTAACTAACTTAAGAACCCCTGGATTATTTAATGTAAAGAACGAAGTGAGGGTTTTCGCTTGCGAGCTTGTTTCCAGCGTGTTGCAGTGAAAAAGAACTGTTTAGTCACAGTGCCTCTTCCACATGGAAAAATACGAAGAACAACATCATATTTTCAAAACTCCAAATCGGGAAGTGATTCAGCTGAAACAAACCTGGGTGAAACCTTTCCTACCTTCACTACGGATAGTTCTCCAAGCACGTCTCAGCCCCAAGCTTCAGATATTTCTTCCACTGCAGCGATCGGCAGTACTAGTCAGTCTATCTCAACCAATGCATCACCAACAAATCAGATACCAGTAGCACATGACAAACTCGATGCTGGTAATCATATTGCAACAAAGTTTACTGTTGCAGATGGTTTGAAAACAGAACTGCATCAAAAACCGTAGATACCTCAGCTTCAGTATAATTTCCCCATGCAGGTACTCCAGAAAAGTCTAGGGAGAAGATAGATTTTCATCTTTCCAACTCATTCTTTTCAAAGTCGCAGATAGACTGCCGGCTGACCTTCCCCCCTAGTTGCGCCTCTGACAGTAGCTGCGTTGCAACGAGGCCGCGCGGCCGAAATTCAAGTTTTTTTTCGTTGAACAATAAAATTGAATGATGACGAAAACTATTGCGGCGTCCATTTTTGTTATGAACCTGCAACAAAGGGCTTGTCAAATATTTAATGGCTGCAGATGGCAAACGTTCATTTCCGTCGCATTTGTATTTACGCACCCTAACACAGCGATCAACCATTCGATCCACAAAAATCGAAGTGTTATTTCTGTCCAGAAACCGAAGCCATGCAGTGCGCGCTGCAAGTAAGTGGCAATACACTGCAGCAGGACGAGAAGTTCAAGTACCTTGTGGTGTTATTCACGTGTGACGGAAGGCGGAACAGAGCGAGTGACACACGCGTTTGGTGAAGCAATCGCTGCTCTGCATGAACTTCGTCGCTCTGTGGTCACAAGCCTGGAGTTTTCGAACACCCCAAAGCTGTCAGTTATTAAATCGGTCTTTGTTCAGATCCTAACCCATGGTCATGAAACCTGGGTAATGACTAAAATAGTGCTATCTTAAGTACAAGCGACAGAGATATGATTTTTGCGATGAGCTCACGATGTGACACTTCGCGACACAGTGCGCAGCTGTGGAATTCGAAAAGCCCTGAATGTCGAGCCACTTCTTCGAGTAGAGAGGCCCCAGGCACGTTGGTTCGGCCATGTATCCAGAATGCCCCACGAAAGACTGGCGAGGCAAGTCCTGCTGGCTACACCCACGGAAAGCGCCCTCGAGGCCGACGGAGGACCAGTTGGATTGATTGCATCTCCGACTTTGCTTGGTTCCACTTCCGTGAGCGCTCGGAAGTTACAAACTGCAGATGCCGCATTTTCAAATCTAATTTGCAAACTATTGCCTTCCGCGTTTACAAAACTATTTTTCGTTTTGCATCGCGTTGAACAGAAAATTTTCGCAAATTCTTCTCACAGCAGCCCTTCTATGACAACTGCGAACAGCCTTCCAATGATCACTTTGAAGCTTTCGGTTCGCCATCCACTTAAATTTCTTCCAATCAATAGGACTTACAGAAGAAGAAAATGTACGATCAGTTTTTTTTGTTATCCACTGCAGGGCCTGCTGAAAATGCTGGAGGGCACTGTCGTCAACGTTCCGGAGCGCAATTCCCGGAAGTTGCGCGGAGACTCGGTCCCGCTCGACACCACCAACATTCTTTTCATCGCCTCTGGCGCTTTCAACGGCCTAGAAAAATGCATCGGGAGAAGGAGAAACGAAAAGGTTAGTCCTTTGTTGTTGTTTTCGTGAAAATCGTACCACGTGACTTGTGTGGTCAAGTCGAACGCTTCGCCACCTTTCTACCTGTTTTGCCGCCTTCTTTTTGCTGTTCGTGCATTTTTCTGTTGAGCTACTGTAAGTGCATATCGAACGAGCAAATTTTAGAATTTGGCACTTCTTTACGTGATTAGCTCGAATGCCAGCGAACCGGTTCAAACCGGTCCAAGCGACTTTGGTGCAGCATGTAACTTACAGCAGCGCAGTATACACCCGCACGTTTTCTGTACACACGCAAACAAATGAACTATCAGATGCACACCCTTTCTTGTTCTATCCCCCCTTGAGAGTCCCCGAAGGGGGTGCTGTTCATTGGCAAGCGTTCCTCGACGCTATTTTTCAACGCCTGCGTCACAATGAGCATGGATCGCTTCGTGATTGATTTGTGATCTCGAGNGAAGTCTTTGTTTACACTTAACTTGAATGTAGCCGCACGTCACCATGGTCTTTGTTTTGCAACAGTGCTGATCTGTTTGCCTGGCACGACACGCGCGGAACTTGTCTTGTTTTGCGAACGTCGCTGCCCTCGCGTTGTTATTCATTCCTCCGCTGCTGCGGCGTGTTGTTGCTCGACGCGCTCAAGCGTGATGGACACAGTCAGGCATCTTCGTCGTCTTGAATTGCTTTCAGCGTTCGAGACGCGCCAGTACCAGTCGCTCTGAAGGAAACAGCGTTGCTGTGTCGGGTTCGCAGCGTTTACAGATTTGAATCGTTCGCGTTTAGACACAGCTGTCTACAAATTTGCCACTTAACCAGTGTTTTTGTGAAGGAAAATGTTAGGTACNCGGTATGGAGCTGTAGGGACCCGACGCTAATTTTCGCTGATTCTAGTGACCCGATTTTCAATTCTAGGGACCCGAAACGGGTCCCTGAAACACATTTAAAAAACCCTGACTTTTCCATGTTGAACTCCAACAGTTTGTCCGTGTCGACCTCCGACTGTTGCGTATCTTGTTTTCAAGTAACTTGCCTCCACCAAGGCGACCGAGTTTAATCCACTTGCAAATTTTTTTAATAGGAAATCGTCTTCACGTATTTAAAACACTTGCTAATGGATCCAACTCAGCCGCGTTAGTCGAGACTAGTTACTTTCAAATACAGACAGGTATGTGCAAGTTTGAATCACCGCAAGGTGAAGAAAGCAGAGCCCAGCCGGCTGATTTCTCGAAAGCTTACAGCAAACCTAGAGCTTTTGAACTTGCAGCAAACCTTAAGTGTCGTACCTTGTTAAGGTCTTTGAAGGCTCCCTTTCTCTTCCAGTCCCTCGGCTTCAGCACCGAAAACCTGACCAACCAGTCCGAAAAAGAAGAGAAAGAGAACGACGACGTCACAATGGGATTTGTGCAACAGGAGCTCCGCTCTGCTCTCGAAGAGAACAGAGAGCGAGATGAGCTTTTGACGCACACCGAAGCACAGTACGTGATACTTCGCGAATATGTTGTTGCATGTGACGCAAAAGAACCCGCAGTTTGCGATCGCTCTGAACAAGGTCTCAGTTTGCGATCGCTCTGAACAAGGTCTTTAGGATAGCTGCGCAGTGGTTTCAAAAATTTTCGTTTCTCCGGGTGCCAAAACTTTATCCGCGATGTTTGTAGCAGGGATGAGCGGACTGTAATATTTCACGATTCGGATCTAGTCCCTAATTTTTAAAACTCAGACTAAGTCCAACCACAGCCCAAAAAAACTATATGTAAAGTCAAGTCCAAATAGAGTCCAGAAAATTGACAAAAGATAGCTTTTTCAACAAATAAATGCTGCCATCCTTTTCTATCAACTCAATCCGGTCCCGATCCTAAGTTTTTGAAACCTTGTACAGTCCGGATCGAATCCAACAACGGTCGTAATTGCCCGGATCCAGTCCAATGCTCGTATCTGGTTGAAGCCGTATAGCAAGGCTAAAAATTCATCCGTGACGTTTGCATCCACCTAGTAACAACGCCTGCTTGCTCCCTCTCCCGCAGAGACCTGATCGAGTTCGGCATGATTCCCGAGTTCGTCGGCCGCTTGCCGATCACCGTTCCTCTGCACAGTCTCACGGTCGACCACCTCGTCCAGATCCTGGTTGAGCCGCGCAACGCCGTAGTGCCACAGTTCCAGGTGAGCTGTTCTTGCGGACAACTTCTTCCGGATTCGCTTCGCGCGCGGCTGTACATGACAGGGGAAGATTTCGCTTAGTCGCGAACTCCCTCAGGCCCAATCGGTCCCTCGCAGCCCCCCCTGTACGAAACGATGGCCGAAGTTGACTCAGACCTTGCGCGTCAAATCTTAAAGCAAACATGTTTGTAACATTCTCGTGTTACTGCATCAAATTTAGAAGCATTGGAAGTGATAGTGAAACTCTTTCATGGCAGGGTTTTGTTTAAGATTTGATCTTTGTAGCCGTTAAGACGTTTTAAAACAACGCAACTATTTCACCTGCACACCAAGATGGTCGTAAAGCAAGCTTTTAGTGTATTTTGGTGGTGAAGTTTTACCATATTTTGAGAGACCGTTGCAAAAATTTGAAAAACACTGTTCGTGCAGATGACGAACATTCTGGTTACGCACATTTTGTTTTCGCTGTTTTCTCCGCTCAGAAAACAAACGTCCGAACTCTGCTTAATCAGAGGGAAAAAGCGGTGCGACTGATGGTTACGTTGGCGAAGCAGAAACGACCACTGCGTGCCGAAATCGCGAAGCGGGCTTCGGTCTTCACGGCTTTGCGAGTGCATCTTGTACCTTTGTCTTTTGTCTAGGCCTTGTTCAACATGGACAAAGCGGACTTGGCCCTTACCCCTTCCGCACTGAAGGCGATCGCTGAGTTGGCGTTGGAAAGGAAGACCGGGGCACGAGGTCTTCGCTCGATCATGGTAAGACTGTGGCTCACTAAGAATCGCTGTTATCTTGTAGTGTTCATAACAACAACAAACGCTACTTTATTTCATAACAAACGTTTTATAACAACAAACGTTGTTGTCTTGTTTGTAGTGCTTTTTGTATCTTAGCGGCACACGCGTCAGAATTACATTTGCTTTAAATGAAGCAAACGTAAGGCGCGGATGTAGTGGGAGGCACGAGTTGTTACATAATCAAGTCACGCAGAGAGTTGACATTGGTAGCGTTAAGTTTGCGAAGAGGAGCATCGCTGTGAAGAAAAGACGTGAAAAATTGATAGTGGAAATTACTGGGATAATTTTTCTTTGCGAAGATTAGGTTTTTCAATTCAAGACAAAGGAGGGTTTCGTGGACTTTCAAGTGTAGCTCTTCAACCGGTAATTTTGATGGAAGTGGTAGAAGTATTGAAAAATATCTCCCTCAAACTTTGTCCCCCGATATCTTTCTGGGATGGTGGACCACAGGAAATTTTCCCCGAAACGCATTGCTCTTCATTTGTTCTGTTTTTCTCCCAGGAACAACTTCTGCTCGACCCCATGTTCAACGTGCCCGGAAGTGACATAATCGGCGTTTGCGTAGACGAGGACGTCGTGCGCTCGGCGAAGAAGCCGCACTACATCCGCAAGCCGGCCAACCACGAAAGCGACGAGGCGATAATCCAGACTGAAGAGCCGGCTCGCGCTTATTCCGATTAACGGAGCGCTTGCACGCCTGAAACGCACACACCGTTCGCGCGGCGACCGCAAGTTTTTACCATTGTTGTGTAATTTCTCGTGACGTAACAAAGGAACAACTCTATGTGCGGTGGGGTTGCTGTCGGCGGTTCTATCTGTGTGTTGCGCGTTTCGGGTTTTTCCGGGAAATTCCCGCCTCGGGAATGCGATTTTTTCTTTGTCTTTCGTTTCGATTGTTTTTGTTTTATTGTGACGCGAAATCGACGGTCAGCGCCGTTGCCCGCGCGCGTCGCGACTGTATCTGGCATGGATGTTCGGTGTTAAGTTTCGCGTTTGTTTGCAACCGGCAAAAAGTAACGTCGGATCCAGGCCCGTGGCCAGCTTTTAAGGTTTGTGGGTCAAATACAATTTTAGGAAGACAAGATTTTTGTTTTTACTATATGTTTAAAATAAATATATAAAAATACATATAAATGTAATAAAGTTGGAGGGCACTGCCCCCACAATCAGCTACGGGCCTGATTGGATCCAGTCATCGGGCCATACTTCCGAGGTCCTTGTCTGAGAGGCCGGGACCAGCAAAAGCAATATCAGCAAACGTCGAACGAATGGATGCGCGTTTTGCCGCAAGTGACGCGCGTATATCGTGTGCGGTCACTTTTCTCGCCTCGATGGCGTTTTCTGATCGGTGCACCGTGACCGATTCCAACGTCAACTGGTTTGACGCTTCTTTCTTGCTTTGCCTCCAGCAGACACAGGACAAGGTTGTCAGCCGCGCAATTACTAATCGAGCAAACGTCGAATCGCGCGCTGCGTTGTCGCAGCGCGATCTCAGACGGAAATGTGGACCGTTGCAAGTAAACTTCGCCCAGTTGCTTCTGTTCATATCAAAGCTCGCCTATGTCGCATCCGCTCAGTTGACGAACCTCGCATATCGTGAAAACTTTCGCGTCATGCAGCAACCCTGTGTTCGTCGGGTGGCGATCAGCGGCAGCAGTAGTTTGCTTATTTTTAGTTGTTTTGAATTGTCACGCAAGCCGTTCTGCCGTTTTCGTCTGCCCAGCCCATCCTGATTTGTCTTGTTTCCGAGTTAAAAACGCGCGACCAACGTGGGCCTCTCGAGCAGTTTTATCAATACAACCTTTTAACCGCGCGTATGCATACGTTTTAGTGAAAGCCGTCGCTTCTCGTGTTGTTGGTCGTTTTGCAAACAACCGACTTCCGCGTGTTCAGGCGTCGCGTGGGAAAGTGTACATTGCCTTGTCAACGTAACAATGCACAACGTGTCGCAGCTTGTCGCGTTCGCGAAATTTGTATTTAGAAAGAAAATCTCTATCTTGTGATTTTCGTGGTGTCGCACGCGTTAGTGTCCGCATTTCGGTGGACGTTTTGCCTGAAACAAGTAAGACTTCGTTACCGTGAAAGGTACTGAAGGTGTCTTCTGTGCTGGTGTGTCAACTGTGATTTTGCAAAACGACGTTTACGCGCTTTAAAAACAACCGGCCAAGGTATTTTCTGTCGCTTGTGGGGGTTTCGGAGCCGAAGCGCCGGCGCATAGTCGTGAGCTCGAAAGAGATGGCGTCGGAAGTGGGGGGCAGGGCCCTTGGCCCCACCACAGAGTTTGAAATTTGATATTTTGCTNGATGCTTTCAGAGAAATTTTGAAAAAAATGTGTTTCNCTTTGTTTCGAAGTTGGCAAAACTAATTTTCACCACTGTTGACCCGCCCAGGAAAAAATCCTTTTGGGGCCACCCCCGGAAAAAAACCCTTCCGACGCCCATGGAAGGGGGGCCGTGTCTTGGGTAAGACTGTCACGACAGAGTCCGTGCGTTCGTAACATTAAACGACTGAGAAACGCATGTTGCACAAGTCCATTGCAAGTAAGTGTTGGTGTGTTTTGCGAGTTTATTATTTGCTCGCGGAGTCGAGACACATCGCGTGGGCGTTTGTCGCGAACAACAAGGCAGTGTTTCGGCGGCGGCGCGTGCCTATACGCGTCTGCGACTGGAGCCGACTGCACAGCGCCCGGACGCGAAGGCGGAAAGCGCGGTGCAAAGTGCGCGACAATTGATTTGCTTGCACTTGCAGCAGGTGGCCCGCTGCAGCAAATGCTCTGCAATCGGCGACCGGCTGGGTGGTGTCGAAGCAGACGCGAACGTGACATACTGAAGGTATTTCACGGAACAGTCAACGCGACAAGGTTATTGAAATTCAAATGCTCTCACGAAAACTACAATTAAAAGTGCGTTAGCAAGAGTACAAGGTGTCCAGCAAGACATTGTGGCAATACAGTGCGCGTAACGGTAGGTACCCACCGTACGTAGGAGTGGTGGTGAATAAATGGACGAGGCCAACACAAGACTCGACAATAGGTGCAAATTCTCGGACAACAAAGCGATTGACGCAGAATCGAAATTTCAGAAATTCCTCCTTGATGAATAGAAAAGCATGTTACTTCAGACACAGCGCTTCATAACTGCTCACGCTTGTTACAACTATGCATGATTGTTTTCATAACTACTCACGCATGGTTACAGTGCTTGGGACAAATACTGTAATATTTACAATTGAAGCAAAGGACCGGTGATAGAGCGGCTTCTAATAAGTAACTCTCGTCTATACCTTTGCTAACCCGTGTTATTAGTAATCCGATGTCCTTCAGTTACAAAGCGGCAGGGTAAGTTGAAAAACATGATCTGTGGAACCTTTGACAAATCGCTTAAACGGCCCATATTGTCAGGATCTCGGTATTCCAACAGTTTCTGTGGCAGAGTCCAGGTTATTTCTCGATACCGCGACATTCAAAACCCGAAGTTGGCCGCGCAAACAGCGCTCGCTGTGCGACGTCGCTCTTGTTACGCGGTTTGAAAGCGACTAGGGCGTATATGCAGGAGGTCAGAGAAACGTCTGCTGCTATCGGGAGAGAATCACTTCCGTAATTATCCGGCGGATTTTGATGAAAACAAGCACTTGGCCTGTCGATTGCTGCAAGGCATCTTCCGCTGTGATCAACGTTTTCAGGAGAACGTGGGACAATTTATTCCTGCTTCGGCCTGGTTTAGTTTTTTAAATCGTCAAAAAAGTGAAGCGTAATTGCGCAGAAAGCGAGCCCTTGCCATCAAATCACTGGTTTTCTTGACGCAGTAAGGTTTCCGCAGTGAAAGAAAATTATCGACAACTCCTACCATCCAGACGCGCGTCTTCGCAAGTCGCACACTACTCGGCGGAAACCTTTCGGCAACTATGTGGTGTCAGATTTATTCTGAAAAACAAAGGGTTGGTGATATGACGTTACAATCGACATCGCACGCCCGAAATATCTGCTCGACGCAACGACAGCAAGCGCGAAGGTTCTAGAGACGCACGAAGTTGCAGGTCCGGATTTGCTCCACGTTCGGCTTCTTGGCGACTTCCAGCTCCTTCTCGCGCATTTCTTCCACTTCCGGCTCGAACTGCCAGTCGGTGCCGTAGGCCCCGATGCGACGCTCGCGCGCCCATTCCTGGGGCATCCACCAAGCGTTGTGTTCCGTCGACGACCGGCCCGTCTTGCTGGTTTTATCTTCAAGCAAGGCGGTGGCGCCTGGAACAGTTTGAAAGACTCCGCATACCGGAAATGGCCGATTGCTGGGAATTTTGACTCGCATACACGTTTGCGTTCAAACATGAAGGCTTCATTATCGCATAAAAACAGTCGCCTGCCCAAAGCGTAAGTCAACAAAAGTTTGCCAAACACGGATCAGTAACGTCTCGTTCAAAAGACTGAGCACGTACGATAAGCTTTTGGAGATACCAATATACTCCCTAAAAATTGCAAAAATAACTTTGGAAGTGGAACTGAACGCGGACAACAGACATTGCAGTTTGCCACACCACTTTCACAAAACCTCTTAAACATTAGCAATCTTGACAGTCGTGCAACCGTTCGCTTTCAGGATTTGGTGGTAGTCCACCAAAGGAAGTATGTCTCGGTACAGAGTTTTGGGGATGCAACAAAACCAACGTTTTGACCATGGATTCTATATTTAG
>JGI24159J19872_10003117_pt1 | contig 20399 bp, 13 predicted proteins | sample Ectturendosymbi4_FD_19872 | JGI IMG/M metagenome (IMG submission 19872) | reverse complement strand
ATAATAAATACTACGGCCAAAGCAAACGATACAACTGACATCTTGCAAACGTTTGCAAGATGTCAGTTGTATCGTTTGCTTTGGCCGTAGTATTTATTATATCCTCCAATTGTATTAAATTTTTCGCTGCATCCTTTTTTAAAGCCCTTGGCATACATGTTTTCAGGGAGCCTAAGGAGAGAGATACCAGGCACACTAGTGAATGCACTCCCTTGCGCATGGGGATGATCACCCAAGCCTTCCTTCGGTCCCCTTTCAAAACACCAGGCCACCTGATAAACACGAGCCAGCCAATTTCGTAAAAGGTATTACAGAAATTAGTGGGGTTTGCAGTTAAGATGTCTGCAGCGTGGTAACTATTTGCTGTACCTACTACAAACAGTTGAACGACGATTTGCAAGTTTTTATCGTGGAAGTTGTGCCAACCAATAACGTTTGACAGGATTCATCTTAAAGGTTTCAAAAACATCGATTGTGCGTCATTCCGTGTTTTCAACTCAAAATCTAATCACAGTACTACGCAGTAAGTAACCGTTGCAAAGTATACAAATAAAATTTTCTCCAGGTCAATTTACAGTTAGTTTGTCACGTACTAGGGGGAAGGTGTTTGATAAACGTCTGTGCTTGCTCGCAACAGTGCGGCAGCGGCCTGTTGAAAATTGCGTATTGTTTTTGTGTGGCAGGACATCTCCGAATTGAATACCATTAGCCATAACATCAAGGCTGAACTTGACCAGATGTTTGGGGAGTACCAGCGTTTACGACTATGCACTAACGGAAACAGTATGTTTGTGTTTTGTATGGACGCAAGAAAACTTTACCAAGTTTGCTGCCTGGATAGATTAACTACCAGCTATGTGTACATTTTTTAGATATACTGTAATTTTCGTATTGTGTAGTTAATTTTCATGCGTTTTAACTTTTTCAATTACCGTGTTTGCTGTCGTAATTCTTGGAGGTTATCAATCCATCGTATGGTTTTGGCAAACTCCACCTGTATCCAGCGTGCGTTTGGACAGAAACGTACCACTTTCTCCTTACTTCAGATTTCAAAAGCGTTCGGCCTGTTGGTTGACTTGGAAATTTTGCAGCTGCTTTTTAAGTTGTTTGCACAAAGTGTGACATTCTTTAGCGCTTGCGATTTTATTGCGTATATTCACGACAACATGGTAGTTCCTTATGAACTCTGCGAACAACCAACACTCCTGGCGACTTTTCGTTTTCAGTTCGTTTCATCGACACCTACGATGTGCGGCATATCACCAGCGAGCCGGAGAGAAGAATGTGGCAAACTATCTGCACCTTGCGCGAGTCGATCATTAACCGACGCAGGGTTAGTGATGTCAGTAGTGTCTGTGCAGGAGTGGGTTAAGGATTACCCGAAGCAAGCAGTGGACGCTGCTGTTCCAACAACAGCCTGTGGGCGTCTTCATTAGAAGTATAGACTCTTAACAGGGCAGATTTCACCAACCGAAGGCATAAACTTGCTGAATCATGATTTAAAGCAAACACATATTTAAAAACTATGTTATGCTTCGATTGTACATATTTAGGATTTATAACAATTACGCCCCAACCCAGCTTATTTTACCAAAACTTTCTTTTGTCCGTTGATTTGTTATATGCAATCAATAACAGGAAAAGTGATAACGAATTAAACTGGATTAATGATTGAGGGTTTATTTTTTCAAGTCATGAAGGTGTAAACAAGAAGCATAAGTCAAGAATGCACGAACAATCCTTGTCAACGTTAATCTGGTCGTGCTGGTCAATGTCATAAGATCCAATGAAAGTGGAAAGCAAAGTGCCATCACTGTTCAATATTGTTATTAATAATAATTTAGTAATTTTGTAAGGGTCAGTGTCTATTGTGAAGCTTGAAACTTGTAGGTGTGATAGTATTTAAGATTTTCTTGTGGTTAGCCAAGATATCTCTACTCTTTCAACTTAATGATGTGAGTTTTTAGGTAACCTTAAAGCGCCTAAAACAAGAGTTTCAGTTGAGGCTTGTGTGGCTCAAAATCGATTTGTAAACCAATCTTCTTCAAGGATCGAAGGTTCTTAATCAAATGAGGTTTGAGAATCTGATTTTGTAGTGAACGTGACTCTATATGACTTCGCGACCTGTTATTCCAGATTGGAAGAACGGTTGGTTTTTCGAACCTCGAGGCGTACAGAGCGTTAAAGTGGGAAAAGAACCGTCAAATTTACTGCAGCAAACAAACGAAAAAAAGGCTGTCTCACGCGTCGCGACATTAGCCGACGTGACGCCGGTCTCTGCACACAGTTTCGTGGGTTTAATGGAAAAGCAAAAGTTGCGCAGCGTTTCAAGCAAACAACTTTCCTGCAGCAGCCAAAAAAGACAAACAATCGTGATCATCTAGCCTTGTTCACCTTCAACCACCAGTTCATGTGCGTTGGAAAATTAAAGCAGTGTACCGCTCAGAATAGAAAACATGCGTTTTTCTTCCAAAGCTAAGCTTTCAAACAACCATTCACCGAGCGAAAACACGCCGAAATCGAATGAAAACTTGTCTGAATATGGCGATAGTCATCGGTGCATACGCAGAACCGTCGCCAGAAGGTCGTCAATAGGGGGCTTTACGTTCGTGCAGGGGGGTTGACATTCAAATTTGACAAAAATTCCACTAGTTTATATTGTTTCGTATTTCAATTTGGGAGGGGCTTGGAGCTTGGACTGTGCGTATGCCTACCATCAAGAACAACCACGGTGAACTCGCAACGTTGATTTTCATGTTTTACACAAGGCTTGAACTTTTGTGAAATATAAATATTAATTTTCCAAGGCATTTGAACTAGTTTTCAAGCAGCAGCGTTTTTCGCGAGTGAACTGAGGTTTACCATTGTGGTTCGTTGAGTATCGACCCATGTACAAGACAGAGGAGGGTTTTGGAACCTCGTCACTTATTTCGAGGTTGGAACCTCGTCACAACTTAGTTATAACAAAGTGCAAACGCCTGAGTATGACTGTTAGATGTATAAGAACAATGACAGACTGTTGCTAAACTGTCGGGGCTGTTATCCTATTCGTATTGTTGCCTTGAATTCGTGTGCACCATGCCATGCTTATTGCTGATCACCGTGGTTGTTGCGGTGTAGATACAATGCTCTTCAGGAACGCCTTGGCCGAAAATTCGCTGAAATTTCGTCCAATCATTCGAGAAATTGATTGTATGCTTCGGTACTGTGTTTAACTAGTTGAGGTTAATCAACTCTTTTGCGCTCGGCTATCTGGACTAGTGATGAGATCGTGTGGAGTGAGGTGCGCTCAACTCGCTCGCCATCTCGACGGTTTGAAGTTCAGACCAATATTTGCCGGTCGTCGTGCAAAATCAGATCTGTTACTAATGATGCTTGTTACATTCAAATGCCGAATCATCGTTTTAATTTTATGTATTTCTGGGCCAACAACAACTTTAAAGCGTCCGTATACTAAAATCGTGTGGCTAGGTAGTCATATGCCATTGTGTTCGGGTCACCTTGTGTTCTTGCATGCACATGCAACTCTACAGTCCTTGCCATCAGGGGTTGCAGGTATAGTTTGTTCTCGAATACTATAGCAGGGTTTTTTTAAGGCGCTTTAGGGACCCGATTCGGGTCCCTAGAATCAGAGAAAATCGGGTCCCTAGAATCAGAGAAATCGGGTCCCTTCTGGTCCGTACCGGGTACCTAACATTTTCCTTAAAAAAATCCTGACTATAGTAAAATAACAATCCTTTAAACCTGCATTCCCACTGGACATTACGAATTTTCTAAACTGTGTATGTGCTAGTACTTGGTCAATGTGTTGAATTAACACGAATCATCTGGCAACCCACGTCGAAACGATTTAAGTGACACACTTGAAACCAGATGATTCGTGCAAGGTGCAAGCTTTTGTTTATCAGAGCTTCATAGGCCTTTCCGCCTATTCACATCACGAGGAAAGTTTTGTTGCCTGTTCAGTAGTATCCGTTTGACATGGCTGGGTTTGGAGTATAATTTGTCGCATTGGTATCGGGCGCTCTACAGGTTTGAGTGGCACAGGCGTACCTTGAACTGGTAATGGCTTATATTTTTTGATCAGCGCTTATTCGCAATCGGCTGTTGAAGCACCTGGATAATGGATAGCCTTGCACGCCGTCAAAAATAAAAAATTCATTTATTCATTTTTAATCATGAGCTAAGCAGTTGAGAAATACATGTCAGCTCGACTGATGTACTTTAACTTGCTCTCATGTCGTTGTACTAAAAATGCTTTGCTTTTGTGAAACTGTTTTGAAAGGTAGTGTACTTTTTGCTTATGCAAGCGATATTTCCTGACGTCAATCAAGTGCAATAAGAAACCCGAAACTGCGCGCAAACAGTACTTTCAGTACGTTAAGTGGTTGATTAGCTTTTTACTATGCGTCTCGATTTCCTTCAACCTCTGTTGTACCCGACCAGAAACCGCATTGCATTGCGCGTTCGGCTTAGCTCCGCATTTGTACTCATTTTTCGTCACTAACACTTTTTGCAACAGGAAGAGCTTAGTTTCAAAGGCAGTAGTTGCGCAATAAGAAACAAAGTAAGGTATTTACTCTGAGTTCCCACGCGGTATTGAAAGTATTGAAAAAGTATTGAATTGTGAAATTGGTTTTCAAGACCTTGAAAAAGTATTGATTTTGGCCAAAATGCACATATAGTATTGAAAAACTATGGAAAATATCAAAAATCAACCTTTTGTTTATTCAGATTTTGCTCTTTACCACTGATGACAGTTTCGTAAATCTTTTTCCGCATTGTGTTGCATTAATAAAATTTTGGAAAAATGACGACATTGATGATATTAATTTTTTCATTTAGTATTGAAAAGGTATTGCAAAAGTATGGAAAATGTTTTTTGAAAATGTGTGGAAACTCTGTTTGCTGAGCTGCGTTTCTTGTTCTTGCAGCGACTGTCATTGATGCTGCATTTAGTTGCGTTTTCCTGGTTAATCGGAAATGCCCGCGTGGATTAGACTTGGTTAGCTTAACCTGATTTCATGTTGTCCCAAATCCCGGCACAGCTTCGCGGAGTTCGTCATTGCGAATCGCGCTGGAGGTCTCCCGCGTCACCATTCATCTGCTTATGCACAGTAAGCCCAATCATTGCGTATCCACTGTTGTAGGTTCATCGAAGTCATCCACCGGGGTGAAGTTCACTTCGTGGAGCGTAACTACCACTCATCCCGGCTTAGCGTAATCGCCCAACCAATTATATGCGAAACAATGGTGTGATTGCTGTCACATTGCTAAGTGGCGTCAAGTTTCTGTATCAACCAAAACTCCAAACTTTCATCGCCCTGTTGCTGGAAAAATGTATTTTCTCCTTGGGTAAATATTTTCTCGCCTTGCTTGGCTAAACATCATCTGACCGGATGTACGCTCAAATTACTTGTCGTTGACGCTCGCTCATGTTCGGTGGTTTCCTGGCATTATTTCTGCCTGGAACGCTTTTCTGACATGGAGTTTTACTGTTCCCGTTAAATTTAGCAGTCAAGATTGTCAACGTATGCGGTCTTTAATTGAAAACGTATGGAATTTTTTGAGGTTTGTTTCTTTTTCGTCGTCTCGCGTATCCTGTGCCGCCTGTGCGAGGGTGTGGCAACCACTTCAGCGAGCGGATGGTGTGTTGTATAATATTGTTTATTGTTTGCATTTACTGATCTCCGCCTCGTATTGCAGAGCATCACAATCGAAAAGCACAGGAACCACATTTGCGTCAAGCTCGATTCATTGAGGAATCGCATCGCTCACGAGATCAAAGAATGGCGCAGGGCTCAGGCTTACGCCATGAATGGGAAACGTGTAGACAGTTGCGATATTGACCAACTCGAAGACTGGTAAAATGTTTTGAAGAAAGCATCGGTATTTTTTGCTGAGATTGGGTGTCAATTTAATGTTTTATTGAAGCTATTGCAACTTTTAAAAAATGTGAAGTTTTATATTATGGATAATGGAGAGCTGTTTATTTTTACGAAAAAATGTGAAGCATTTTGTCATTAATTTGAAATTTGCTGGTTCTTGTTACGTACTTGTCAAGAGGTGAATTCGAGAGTCGATTTATTTGTTGTGCAAATATGTTGCGTATTTTGTTTGAAATTACTAGCAAGCTGTGATGAAAGCAGTGGTTGGTGTTTCGTATTTTAGGTCGGCATTTTCTGTTGCTTTTTTAAAGCTGCAAACCGCTCGCCCAGCTGTTGAGCGCCAGCCTGGAGCAAGTTCTGAAGCTGAGCCAGTTCGAAGTCGAGCCAGCCGTTGACGAACATCTCTGCGCTGAGATCCTCACCGAGCTGCAAGCGAATTACGAGAAAATGACGAGGAACTTGGTCGAAATGTGAGGCGCCAATATTGTTGAAGCGTGTTTTTCGAACGATTCATCGCTCCACTGCCAACACTGGAGTCGAAGTTGTGTTTGTATCTGTGTGGGGCGATCTTTGTTAACATGCGTCAAAAAGTGATGTACTCGCCTCAAAGGCGTTCGTTCTTACGTTGAAAAATGCCGTAATTTATTATTTACGCGTTCGTTGTCGCTACCCCGCCAGCTGCATTAAAAAAATAAAGATAACTGAAAATCAAACTGAAGTGTCTTTCTGGAGTTTCTGACGGTTTGTAATTGGTTGTTGCTGGGGCCAAACACTTCCTTGCATTGCGATATGATTTCTTTGATATCTCATGCTTTGTCTCCTTTTTCTTAAACGAATGTTGGAAACGAACATTTTTCCTTTTTTGCGTCAGAGGTCTTGTCGTGGAAAAGCAACCACCCCAAGTCCTGATGAAAGACAAAAAGTTTCAGTGTCAATTACGCCATTTGGTGGCAGACGGCTTAAGCATTCACCAGGTAACTATGACTTTTGTAATATTCTCAGCGAGAAATGTGCTTTTGCTAAAAACGAAATTCGGCTGTCCACCTGATCGGACTGGTCCCAGCGAAGTATGATTTTTCTTGCTTGCAGTTTCGTTTCGATACGCGAGTCATGCTGGTGAGCACGGACGTAGCATGTGCAGTCATGGAAAACGGTCCTGCCACTCAACTGTAAGTAAGATTTGCATGGTTGAAATCGCCGCAGATATTCAAGCGAGAACGCAACCAACCGGTTCGTTCGTCGCAGATACTATAAATACCCAACCTTTCGATCCGCAACTGACTTATCCAGTTAGGCTGGTGCTGCTGATGTTGGACGCCTCCTGATCCTAAGCGCTTGTTTTCCATTGCATTTTAGAACACTGCCAGGGTCAGATTTGTCTAACTGTCCAGGTTGCGAACTACTTCAAAAAGGCGGTTTTGATTTTGAATTGCAGCCGTTCCAATTGGAAATACCAGTTGCGACATTGAAAACACGTCCCACTCGTTATTAAATGCGCCAACTCTTGCAACATAAGGAATATGTCGACTGTCAAAATAAAAGCCTTCGCTTTGGCAGTACTTTTGTTTCTTAAGTAGCATTTGTAATTGTTTTTTTTTTGCAGGAAAGCGTCTGGCAAAATACTAAATGACAGCGCAAAATCGGACTTCGTCGAACAGACGCGACAACTCCACGTTCACATGCGAAACATGGCAAGTACACCTGCTGTGTGACAATGCTGTGAGGTGTTGTTGCGGAAGAGGTTGTTATATTACTTGTTGAAAAAAAAGGAATGACAGTTAAAAAACTTGCTGATGCGGTGCTGGAAGGGCTGCCATGGACTGCTTCAGTATGGATGTAAATGTCACCCTTCTTCGCATAGTGTTGCTTAATTTGGTAGTCGTAGTCGGCGCTTGTACTCAAAGTCCTTGCAAGGGCTTAACATTGGTGACCGCTAAGGCATTTCAAGAGACCGCAGCTATTTGATCTAAATGCCAAGATGGTCGTAAAGCGAGGTTTTCGTGTGTTTTGGTGGTGGTCGTTGTCACGCGAGGTTCTACTGTTTTGAGAGACCGTTTCGTTGTACTGTACTTACAGTCTTTAAGCATGCGGCAAAGAGGAGATCGTGGCAGGGCTGATGTTGTCGCCGAGGAAAAGTTCTGCATGATATTCCGCGCAACCATTAACCTGAGGTTCCCTTCCACGACAGACTGTGCCGTCATCGCGCAGGTAAGTTAAAGTTTAGTTTCCCTTGTGCTTCGCAACCACATGACTTTGCTTTCCCGTTACAACGGTCCATTTTCTTCTCGGAGGTGTCAACTTATAAATCCAGCGCATATCTCCTGCAGTGTAAAATCGACTCAAAAGCAAACTGAGCCTTCATAAGGCGAACCTCAAGCTGCGGATCTCTGGACTAAAAAAAGTGTCCGACTCTATTGGTCACAAGCAAATACCACCAGCTACTAAAATGGTACATTTTTCAACAATAGATTAATGAAAACCACCCGTTTCTGCTCAAATCCCCCTAATAATCGTCCATACTGCGCTAAGTGTATGTGCTTACCAAAATCGCTTGCGGTCTTGAATCTGACACCTTGCAGTTCTGCCAAGACCTGCTGATATGCTGAGTCATGTGACGCACGGGTTTCACCAATCAAGGGTCGTCATTACAAGGTCAGACATAGAAACCTTGACATAGACTGTGTGTGTGTGTTGAGCGACTTGTTTTATTTGAAAAGCCGTTTGTTTGCAATTTCGGCAAAACGGCCTATATTTTTATTACGTATGCACGCCAGAGTGCTAAAGTTGCAGGCTTTTCATGATTCTGTGAGCTTGTGTTTAATCTCAAAAGGACTAGACCAGCAATGTCCAATCCGCGCCGCATGCGGCTCAGTCGAGGGTTTTGTGCGACCCAGTTTAGGTTTTCACTGTAGCAAAAGTATCCTACATACTGACACCCTGTCCTTATTTTGATAATCTTGAATTCGATATTTTTGATGCAGGTTGGCTTCAGTGCCACTTATCACATTTGTTACCACTGCAGTTATGATTCGAACACTTTCAAGTATATTCGTTTAAACTAAATTTAGTTTACTAAAATCAAAGTTAGCATTCAATGTGCGACCCTCACTATAATGTCATTCAATGTGACTATAATGCCATTCAATGTGCGGCCCTGGTCAAGATAGTGACGTACTTTTTGGCTCAGTAAGGCATTTGGGTTGGACATAGCTGGACTAGACTTTTTTACTTCGGCACAAACCCAAATGCTTTCGCTTTCCTTCACTTCGACTGTTCGTCTGTACAAACGATGTTGATACCTAAGCTAGCAAAGGTGTGCAAAGAGATGAAGGAAGCCTGACTCACCAGTTTTCATTTTAATTCGTCCCCATCACATCTACGCCGTTCCATCTGTTGGAAAACCAGCAGTCGATTGCATTCCCTTCTGTTTGATGCAGGCGATGTCCTTACCGATCGTTGTCATATCTCACGGCAAGCAGGAGGCCGACGCGCAGGCGACCATCTTCTGGGACAACGCTTTTTCCGAAGCAGTAAGTCCATCGCTTTTCCCGTTTGCGAGCCGCCAGATGTTTGTGTGCAGTCAAATTTTGTCGACTTCGTATAAACCGGATCGATTCGACTTGCTACACGCTGGCGTAAGGTTGTCATTGTTGTTTTTTACGTTCATCAAAAGAATCTTTCGAAGCTGCAGCAAACACGCCCAGGATGTAAAATGGCACCATAAAATTTTGTACATAAACACACTGAAGTTAAGCTACAGGTGCATGAGTGGCATGGCAACTGTGTTGAAAACCACATCGCATATGTGTGCTTTACAAAGACGAAGGAGTTCAACCCCAATGACGCGATTGCCACAAAGGACAACGTCCACTTAATGGGAAAGTGTCGCCCACCAAGCCCCAATGAACTGCAAACCGAGAACGAAAAGTTGTTGCGACCTCAACATTTGATGACTTATCCTGCGTGGTTCCCAAAATACCGGACAAGCTGGCAAATCACTTGGCCAATGCATCACAATAAGGGGCGCTTGTCTTGAAGTTATAGGTGGTCGCATTTAATTGTCATTAGCTTGGAGGCTACTGAAGTACAGGAACCACCCAACTCGCTTCTTTTCCTTAGAATAAGCATATATTCGTCCAGCTTTAACATCGTCTATAGGTTCCACTGTCAAGGACGCTATGGCATGATCATGACGATGTAGTTCGCTGCATTACGTTTTTCATTATGATGATGCTATACCGGACGTGAGAGTACGGTTTAGATAGCGAATCAAAAGTTATTGTATATGGTTGCTGGTTTTTAGCTAACGCAAAAAATATGCTGTTTGTCATTTTCATTTTAATGTGCAGTTAATTTTTGCCACCAGCCTCGTTCTCGAAAGCTCGTAAGAAATTATGTTTGCCATGCAAGTTTGCCTACATCTTCCAGTTAGTGATCTGACCTAAACACAGTAGGGAAAATATTTTCGAAACAGTTACACGAACTTTTCTAAATGTATCATAAACATCATGTGTGCCTCCTGAAAAAAATGGTTAAAAATGGCTTGGAAGTGCGTTGAAGCATTTTATGTTTTGTTCGATTCGAAACTAGGATAAAAAAATATAAAGGAAAACGGAGTTCTTGGCTACGATGTTATTCGTGTGTTTAGGTTCGGCGTCCCTTTGATGTTCCCGATCAAGTTCAGTGGAATTGGATTCTGGACGGTCTTCATTGGTTGTGGGTGAAAGAATGTGAAAGGGATCCTGGAAATCCTCACAGAGAAAGGGGATTGGACATAAATGCGAGACAGTACCTGACCTTAAAGCTATTTGGTATTTACGCGCTTTTTTGAAATGTAGATATGAGCAATTAGCAGCAAAGTTAAGTGAGGAAAATGTATTTTGGTTGGGAGTTAGGCACATGCTCTGGCTCAGGGAACACCTTGTCATATCTAGCTCAAGGATCGATCTTCTAACGTCGGCGTTAAACGACCTTTGCATTGAAGAAAACTTGCACATGTTGACGATGATTACTGCAGCGAGTTAGGAATTGTAGTTGTTTTTAAATTTCAAACTATTACTTGTGGTGACGAAAGCAGTAGTGCTGCCAGCTACGCAGAATATCGGATTCATGTCGTTCCGTTGGATAACGTGTTTTCATTTAAACGATCAAGTTTGTTGTTGGTGGAACTGTTACAAATCTTAACGTGCTTACTTTATGCATTTCTTTGCCGATTTGGCTTATGCTATTTGTTCGCAGAGTTAAAGTCGCTCAAAGTCGATTTACGAAGCATGTAACTCACCCCCCAAAAAAACTCATCCGCCATTAGAGCTAAGATAAGCACGTAACTCATGAACATACAAAAAATTTGCCGACACGAAACTCGTTGCCGACAAAGTTTTAGTGACTATCGCTGTTCTACGTTTGATACCAAAAGTTTGCTTTCAGGGCGAGAAGTAGTAGAACCGAATACGATGGTGTCATGGCGACAGTTCAACCGGGAAAACCTTCCAACCAAAACTTTCACGTTTTGGACTTGGTTTTTCAAAGTCATGGAACTGGTTTCGAGTCAGTACGTGAAGAAATACTGGAATGAGGAGTAAGTGCTTGTGCAGCTTTGGCGTTTCGTATCTTGCTCTCGTTTGTAAACTCGTTGCTCTGAACTTGATTATTGAGCACCTCCATCTGTATACTCCTTTAAGGTTGTGATTTTTTGGCTTTCATGAACGCTGTATGTTGTTTTTGTAGCATGCGGTGATAGGCGAGTCGGGCGTGTTTTTTGAAGATCAGGGGCCGAAATCTTGTTTACGTCAATGCCACAGACTGATCTCTGTCTCCGTCTCCAGACTAATCCACGGCTTCATCAGCAAGGCGGATTGTCACAGGATGCTCGTCAGCTGTCCGCCCGGCACATTTATGTTCCGCTTCAGTGACTCTCTCCTCGGAGCTGTTTCAATATCCTGTTACACGCTAAGCCCTCAAGGTGAGGCCAGGAACTGAAGAAGTGCAGTCTATAATAACACGTAATGCTGAAATTTTAGCAGTAAAAATAGTAAAATTCACAAGGATTGAAAGATGGGAAAGTAGCTTTTTCAGTCCTGTTGATGGAATTGCTGTGGTGACGTGTTCGACGAAGTACCATACATGCCAGTAACTTGCCACCACAACCTCGGTATTTTTTGGATAAAAATTTGCAACGAAACACCCTTGTTTTGCGCTTAGATTGATCAACAGCTGTCCTTAGCTTCATGTGAAATTCGTTGTGCACCTACTGTTCCCCTCCTCTTCAGTGATTAAAGCGAGACGTAACGTGTCGTGAAACAATTGATTGTGCGGCTTCTCAGACGTTCTGCTTTCGCTCAGACTTAGCGATGTTCACGCTTTGAAGAAAGGTTTCTTGTCACAGCATCATCTTCACGTCCAACATTTGACGTGGCATTCTCGTCACACGTAATGCGCTTTATTGTGTTCCGTATCTCTTTCACACAAATTTTGAGTTGATTCATCAGAAGCGAAACATCAGTAAGAACATCAAAAAAAGAGTGCGAGCATGTTGGGCAGTTGCTAAATTCTTAACACAACATTCCCGCAAGCTCCCAAAATTCTCGAACAAAACTTAGGTGTTGCAAGTAAAATGATAAAACTGCTGTAAATGTTTCGTACAATAATTTAGGTTTAATTCTGTTACAGAGATGTTTGTATCAGTTTCCAATATAAGGAGATGAAGTAATTTCTTGTTGGGAGAGGGTGTAATTGTAAAGAGATGGGGTTTGTTCCTACGGAGTCTCAAAGTATGGAAAAAAGTTGGTCATTTTCCAGTCCGGAAGAGTCTGAAAAATAATTTTTTGGTCTGTTAGTATGGAAAAATATAATAATTTTTCAGACTTGATGCTTCGACATGCATTCTGATAATATTTAATCACATTGATAATTTTACTTTCATCGTGTTAACTGTTATAGCGCATGTATTCGATCTGGGTATGTCATTCGGAAAAGTAAAGTCTGAAAAAAGTCCGGAAAAGAACTGGAAAAATTTGAAAATCTATATTCAAAATTGCGTAGGGACCCTGGTTTTATCTGTATGGTTGTTTTCGAGATCTTACGTTTGGCTACAGTTTTTGAGCAACTGTTGCTTCCTTTGAACAGCGAAGCTGCAGCAATCACCAAAGACGTACTACAGTGTGAAAAAAGGTGTTAAGAAGTGTCGAAAGCATAGCCCCTAAAAATTCGCGGCTCGTGTGTACTTTAAAGCATGTGGTCGAAATCGAACAAAATTTCCGCTCCTTCAACTGCGTGGATGTTAGTTTTCCTGGAAAAACGACTCATTTTTTAAAACTGGCCCTTCTCCATTTTGAAATTGGGCAAAACTTCCGCGCATTCGGTATCGGCAGGCCTCTGTCGCATGCACTTTTGGCAGCATTGGGAAAAACTGAGTGATGCGCGCGTCCAGCCATTTCGTTAACGTGACGTGAATCGCTTTGCTGGACCGCTAACCGAGTAGGGAGACCGACGGATTGACTTTTTCTATGAGGGAAGGAAGCGACTGCGGTTAAGAACGGAACTTGCGCGGTTAAAAGTTGACAAGCATTTGCTTGGTGATCTACAGTCTTTCCAGCGATACGGTTGCCACTTCCCAACTCATGCAGCAAGAACATCCGCTTGAGATAAATGTCCAACATCCTTCCTGGTTCTGCTAGTCGCCCGAAATGCTTACGCCACTCGCCACTGTCGACACGTGACTTCAGGAGCTGAGGCGAAACTTCACTGCTTTCTCTTTACGACCGTACAACGAACGCAGGTGGCGATTACGGGTTGTGAAGTATTTATCCATTTGGATCAGCATTGTCAAGTAATTTTCGAAAACAGTATCAAATGAAAACGAACCCGAATCGTGAACTGGTATTTATCTCTTGATGCGACAAATCTTCCTTGCTGAAGTTTTCCTTTTTTTATTAAAGCAGAAGACGTAAAATAAATGACAGACAATGACTTTTCCAATCACATGCTGAACAATTTCCATAAAGTACAAATAAACACTTTCAAACTCAAGCACTAACCGTCAGCTCCCAACTTTTCTTAAACCTTGTCCAAATACACCTCTTGCTCTTCGTGTTTTGCGTATTACATAAATAAGAGCAAACAGATCCGGTTGTTGCGAATGCGTTTCACTCTCTTATTTAGCCTGACTAGAGAGAAAGGCATATACGAGAAATTCAGATATGGAGTTGTTACTTCTGAAAACGTTTGTCAAATGTAAGATATGTTCTTTTTATAATTGATGTATTTTTAGATTTGAAAACATTTTTGAATTCAGGGAACTTTTACCAATATATGACTTTCAAAGATAGTTTTTTATTTCAAATCCACCCCAAAAACACCTGACAACTTTGTAAATGACGCAGCTAGAAGTTCATAACGGCCCAATTGCGCGGGAAGACCTGAGTTGGATGATCCGTGTGGGCCACACGGTGTGGCATTTTTGGGTTTCTCTGACGTCGTTTGACATACTTTATGCAGCGGAGAAATAAAAAAATCGGGTTTTGTTTTGATAAAACTGTCGGGCTTGCTAACCCATCCATCTCAGGGCAGTCAGGATGTTTTCGGTAAACAAAGCAGGCAAGGTATGTTCTTGGAAAAAGTTTCTCGAATGCTTCCACCAAACCCAGTGTATTTCTATTGTTTGCATTCTTGTGTGTGCCAGAATCAGCAACAGCGACCTAAGCTGGATGCAACAGACTGTAAGTCCTCGTGCTTAGGTGAAAAGAAAAAGGATAAGAACTTGTCTCGGGCAAAGTAGCTGCAATTTTGTTAAGATTTTTTTTTACAAATGTTAACTGCCGAGATCTGACGGGTATGTCCAGAAAGGCTGATGCCATCTAGCTCAGTGGTTCTCAACCGGGAGCCACTTGACTCACTGATGGAGGTATTTTAAATTATGGTGAGGAAATTTGCTTGATGGAAGAATAATTTGGAGAGGAGAAATAAGTTGTTTTTTTTCTGCTTCTGCAAGATCTCATTTTTCAAAAAATTGTAATGTTTCTTTTTTTTTGTTTTGTAACTTGCGTGCAAATGTAATTAATAACTACAGTATATTCTGCGCTTGGGTAGATTTCAAGATTTTTTAACCTATTGCGTTTGAGTTGGAATGACAGACAATTGAACATTGTTGTGTAACTGTGTTGAAATGGTGGAGATGGAGAACGTGGACTTGTTGATGTGTTGTGTTAAAGAGTTCACTGCAGACACCAGTGTTCTCAGTGAATGCCTTACTGATAAGTTGAAAGAATTGTATAAATTCAATAAGCGCAGTTTCAACTTATTGGAATGACATTGCTTTTGTGGCAAATAGCCATGAAACATTTAATTTACTTTTTACTGACACCACGTTGTGTAGCAGAAAAATAGGCCTAACTGTAAACTTTACGTAGCAGAATATGCTTATCCTTTAATAGAGCAAAAACAATACCCAAACTGCAAAACGCACAGTTTCGGAGAACATGTTATTTTACAATAAAAGCTGTTATTTGTAATGTTCATCTCAGCGCTTATCCTTTTTGTGACTGGTGGTGGGGAGGAAACAGGTGTCTGGGGTTCGTTAGATATGGTACTGAGTACCTTGCGCAAGATACACTCTTTATGGCAACGCAGGCCAGGGCACCGTAAATACAGAGGTTATCTGGTCAGAAGCCCCGTAAATAAGATAAAATCGACAACAGGTCCATAAAAGGTTGTGCCGACCGCAAGGCACGCTGTCGCGGCCTGATGTGCATGCTGCGGAATTAATGACCAATTTGTGAAAAGGTTGTTTTGTCGGGGCGCAAATGGCCATAACGTTAAAGTGTCATGGACCGCAAGTTTCCAGACAAAGAAGAATAGAAGAACCGACGAAAAAGAAATCCTCTTCGGGTTGTCATAACCTTTTCTTGATCCAAGCACGCAGATGTCAAAGACAATTAAAATGGTTCTTGAGTGGCTTGACAGCAAACGGGGAACCACCGTAGTTTGAGTTGCTCTCCCGTGTCAAGCGAAATTTCTGACCTATTATTGTTTCTCAGTTATTTTGCTTCTCAGAATAAAGATGTAAAGTTTCGGGATTACTTTTTTGATGTGTGTTGTGTGAACTAAAACTTTTTGGTTAGATGTCAGATACCCACAACAAGCTGCAGCACGGGAATAACCACAACCACTGAAAAATATTGGACTTATAACCTTAACCCAACACACTTATATAAACACCAAATCCTAATCCCTAATCATCAGTTTTCTCAGCGTGTTTGATATGCAGAATACTCCTTTGGGCATTCGCACATGGCGTGAAATCAAAAATTTCGCTTGACACCAGTCGTAATGCAGTTCTCTAGAAAATGTGAGCAATTCATTTGTTAGGGAGGAATAAGGAAAAACAAGAAAATCAGTGATCTAGGTTATTCCACAAATAACAAACCGTGTTTTTCAAACTTTCTAGGTTTATCTGTTGTATACAGATGCGGCTAGGGTCTTTCAAAGTTAAAGCAGTGTTATCTCGCTACACTTGTAATTACATTGCGGAAGCACATACGACTGGGCTTTTTGGAGAAACGTACGAGGTCAACCACACCTGGGCTTTTCCGAAAGTTTTCCGTGCAGTGTATCAGGTTAATATAGGTGTTTTAACGATTAAAGCCTTGCAGCATGAAAGGATAAGATTTCCAACACAACATCAATGCACACTAACGCCAGGTTTGGCCAGTCTAAAACCTTTCAAGCAAGAAAAATTGCCAAAATTCCGCTAGAATCCCCTTGAATAAGACCAACTGTTTAGGCCGCTAGACAAATTATTTTGGAGCTAAACAGGATTAAAATCCGCTAAATTGGCAACCTTGATCAATGCTACTGCGCGACTCCATCAGCGAAACTCTTTATCTTCCACCCATCACCCCTTTCAATACATATCGATATTTAATGATATGCCCTTGTGCTGTTGCGTCAACCAAACAAAATCGGTTTTGAAACAAACACTCGCTTTCCACCTCTACACCATCGATGACGGGCCACAATTTCATTAGTTTCGTTCGTCATGCACTGTACATGTCTTGGACATGGTCATGTCATCGGTATTGTAGGCAGGTTTCCTGCGGAGTCTGGAGAAGCATGGAAAAAAGTTTGGTCAAAAAAAGCTTTTTGTCTGTTAGTATGATAAAAGGCAATAATTTTCTAGTCTTGATCTTTTAACACGCATTCTCATAATGTTTTATTCTGATAGTTTTGATAAGAATGATAATAATTTTACCTTCATGTTAACTATTATAGTGCCTGTATTTGACCTGGGTATGTCATTCGGAAAATTAGAGTCTGGAAAAAGTCTGCAAATTTATGTTCAAAATTGCGTAGGAACCCTGCGTTTAGGCTACAGCACAAAACGGGAAAGATTTGCGACTGGCACAGTGTTGGTTCGCAAGTTCCTACAATCAGGGCCGCACGAAGGGTGCTTGGGAGCCGCATGCGGCCCTCAGAGCAGTGGTTTAGAACCACTGGTCTAGAATCTTCATTGGGTAAACGTTTTTTCGTGGAAAAGTAGAGGTCCGACTGAAAAAAGTTGGCCAGATAACTGACCTGCATGCTCCAATGTACGGGTCTCAGCCACTTGATCGTTTATTAACCTATTTTGTTCATGGCTTGCTAGCATTGCTTTCGTTAATTTTTTTCTAACTAGTTGGTATTTACGTAGAAAATTTGAAAAGCGTCTCAAAGTCTCCCAGCCGTATGTCGTTGCTGATTTTTGAACCCGGTTTTGGAAAAGTTTTACTTAAAGGTTTGCGGAAAGTGGCGCTTTGCAGAACGGGCGACGCCAATTTTCACCATAACCTGTCTACACTTCTCAGATCAGTGCATGTCGTGCCAACGTAATAGTTCCGGCCTTTGTTCCTAGGATATGAAGTGGGTCACCTCGAACCCGACACAATAAAGAGATTCCAGCAACGCAGCCTGCCAGACATGGTGAAAGATCTCGCCTACCTTCACTTCCTTTACCCGGATCGACCCAAAGATTCGGTCTTCGACGCATACTACAGCAGGAACCCATCGCGTATGTGCCTGACTGCTGCCACTATCCAAACTAAAATTTCGTTTTTGTATCTGGATTATGTTTCTAATAGGTTAGTGTCGGCACGAGAGACAGGTTTCATGTCCGCACTGTAGTGTGGTCGCTCAGCTGTAATATTTCATTCACGTGACATGCTTTTCACGCAGTGCAAACTGATTGACGTCTCCCGCATGAAGTGACTTCTACCAATGTTTTGAAGTCGCCTCCGCGGAGAATTGAAAATTGTCATCGCTTTTAACTTTTTAATCCTCATCATCATCCAGGTTTTTTTCCAAGGTTTGACCTTGATGAGCACTAAGGCATTTCAAGAGACCGCAGCTATTTGATCTAAATGCCGAGATGGTCGTAAAGCAAGGTTTTTGTGTATTTTGGTGGTGGTCCTCGTCAAGCGAGGTTCTACTGTATTTTGAGAGACCGTTTCTGTCTTTCAAAACACTTTAAAAACATTGTCATCAGTAGGGCCGTTTAAAGTCATAAAAGTCATATTTTTTCTGTGCTTCAGGAAGCTATAAAACGAATTTCAAAACAAAAATCGCAACCCTACGAAGTCTACAACAAAAGTAATAAAGTCATAAAAAGTAATATTTTCCATGTTAGGTCACAAAGTCATATTTTGCATATTTTCAACCTAATTCAATAAGACAACCATTAAAACAATCTCAAAATATCGGGTGAAACTACTATATCGCTAGGTCTAAGCTGCATCCTGCATTTGAACCCACTTGAACACCCTACGAATGTTGACAAAGACGAAGGTGAACCAAGTTATTTCGATGAAATGTAATATATTGCCTAAAAATGCATGTTCTTACTGTCCCAAAGAAATAAAACAATGTCCATGCATGTTTTTGCTTCAAAAGAAACTATGTGCTTTGCTCATGTTTTGTCCATGCATGTTTTCAATTTGCTTCAAAATGACGTCAACAAACCATGGGGCTACCATCTCTTATGCCTATCTTCGCTGGGAATGCCTCTTTGTACAGTACATGTATGTTCATTTTTGTTTGATCATATAAAGTCATATTTTTTATAATTAAAATCATATTATGAAGTTATTTAGGTCATAAAAACGGCCCTAGTCATCAGCATTATTCTTTTGACAGCAAGCAACGGCTACGTGGGGAAAACTCTTCAGGTCGTGACACAGGGGGGTGGAAAATCCTCGGAGCTACAAACGCCAACCTCGCCACCTTCTCTTCCAAACGGTTTCAGTTCTCCAGCAGGTATTTTGCTTGTACAGTGGCACTGAAGGTGCTGTGTGTTGGTGTTTTTTAATCTTGGTTAAAATTTAAATTCACAAAATGTTCAACTCCAAACACTAACGTAGAAAACCCGGTAAATGGTGGCTAAGCTTAGTTTTTATTGAACGCTGTGTTTTGATAACGGAATTAAAATCAATTGTAGCCAAATGCATCACACTTTCGTGCATGGCGGAAGGTATGGGTGTGCAGAAGGGCGTGGTCTCACCAAAAGTTACCCAGGTCAAGTGTGGTCTCAACACTCCGTGCGACGTCACAGACTTTGTATCAAAAATATTTTATAGAACATCAACTCGTAATAAATCGTTAAATACGATGCATGTTGCTTTGTTTTTTATCTTTTTGTCTTCCCATTTTTGGCAACAACGTACCAATCAACTGATCGTACAAACAATCGTTTTCGTCCTACCCGATGACGCAGTGAACTCTGAACGCCTCAGTCTGTGCCTAATTAGAAGTGTAAGCACCAACGGCATACTCACATATTTTCACTTAATTTTTTTCAAAGGACTCTTACGCCATGAATTCTGTGATTAGATTGTTCTAAAATCAATTTTTGCCTTCTGTTAGCTGCATCTATTTGCAAGGTTGCTCAAAAAACATGTGGAAGAAAGCGAATGTCCGGAAGCTGAGATCAATCCCATTCTGAATTTTCGTGCAGCGTAGCGCAGTGCTTCCCCAACTTGATTGCAGCTGAATTCGAACAGGGGTGCCGCGAGATCCTAGTGACGCGAAGCACGTCAACTTTAAACCAAACCCTCAATGCTTCTTACGCACTCCACAAGAGTGGCTGCAGACTGCTCGGTAAGGGCGTGAGAGGCACGATTTGAAGAAGTCTTCGTGATTGTCATGACACATTGGCATATATTAAGGAAAATATGAGAGTTGCAAACAGCGTGTCCTAAAGTATTCCAAAGATTCCTTTCGTCATCTAGAGACAAGGCTCCCAGCGGGCGGGTTGAAAACCGCAGTGCCGTCCTGGCTGAAGAAAAATGAGTTGCAGCCTGTTCATCACATTAAACCCTGGAAGACTATCGTTCGATTTTTGTCACGTTAATACTAACGTCGGGTGTGCCAGACCCGGTTTTCAAAACTAAAAAAAATACACTTTCCTTCAACTGCAGTTTATCACAAAAACTACACTGAAAATATAAGTCTCACTGAGCAGTTTGAGCACTAACAAAGTTACTT
>JGI24159J19872_10003115_pt1 | contig 20399 bp, 9 predicted proteins | sample Ectturendosymbi4_FD_19872 | JGI IMG/M metagenome (IMG submission 19872) | reverse complement strand
AAAATTTGCTGATTGATTCCTTGCTTACACCCATCGTGGAAAGTACATACTTGAATAGAGATATGTGCAAGTTTGAATCATCGCAAAAAGACGAAAGCAGAAGGCAGTCGACTGATTCCTCGAAAGCATACAGAAACACTAGTGCTTTTAACTGTCAGAAGCGTTTAACATTCCGAAAGTTACGCAATTTTCGAAATGTCAATACGCTTTTTAGCGCAGCCGCATCAATCTTAACTTTGCTGCATCCATTTTAACTTTGTCTTCAAGCTGTGACGCCACAGAGAACAGACAGCCTACATCTTGCCAACAACACTGCGGTCACCATAACAACTAAAACAGTAAGTCAGCCTATTTTAAATCTTGTTTCCAAGAAATAATTGTTTGAAAAATTGAGTTTCACGTATGCCTATTTCAGATTTTGCTGATTCAAAAAAATTGATTTTCTTCAATAGTGAAACCTTTTTGAAAAAAAGTTTTATTAGTTACAACCGATGTCACTAGAATATTCTTGATTAGTTAGCATCGTGTGTCCAAACAGACGTGCGCAGAAAGTTTTCAGCAGTCATGTCCTTTCCTCGCTCAACCTGGGACGAGATTAAAGCGAAGCACTTGAAATTCCCCCGGCACCAAAACTATTGAACAGCGTCATTGAATTCATTGGCTATCTGTATTCCGTGCACCGTACATGTAGATAAATATCTGAAGAAAACGTATTAGGCAAACTGTCTAAACAAAACCGATAGGACCAAAAGGCAAAACAGAGATTTTGTCGAACAAACTGCCACGCGACTGATAACAAAACCTCGTGGCGGAGATACTCAGAAAAGAAAATCTTTGATTTGGGGATTTTTGCTTTGTTTGAAAAACCATTTGTTCTGGAAGCACTTAACAGTGCAACACTTCAAATCCAACGCAACAACACAGTGAAACAATCACAACACGCCACTTACGCTTCTTCTTTGGCCTTCGGCATTATGAGTCATCAATGTAGTAGTGACGTAAACAGTATCAGTGTTTCGCAGTACAGAATACGTTTCCACACGATGTTACAGAACATGCATACAACCTTACCGACATGCGCTCAAACTTTCTCTAAATTTCTGTAGCATAAAAACATACTGAACACGCCATTGTGACAACAGGCTTCGATACTTCAGGGTTGCGAACGTTCGCTGATGGTGTTGGACTATCGCGCCATGGCAGCAAATATAATGGTGTTTCTTCAAAATATTTGAACTTTAGTCTTCTTCGTTTCCACTGTGGCTTAAATCGTTCCTCCGGCCAGCTTAGGGATTGAGGTGCAGAAAAAAATATAATGATCGGGTTCTTTCTACAAGATTTGAAAATATCCTGACATTTTCCAATTAATTTTGACGATCGGTAAGTTTCAACGTCACCTTTGAGCTCATTACTATTCCTGAACGTCTGGTCCTGTCGCGATGTTGAGTAAAACGATCGATTTTTATAAAAATATACATATACGCCAATAAGATACGATTTGCAGACTATTTAGTATGTATAATAAAAAACGCACTGTTCAATAAAAGAAAATCAGAACGCGGCCTGGCGGTGGCCAGAGTTGTAGTAAAGGTGCCGAAAATACACCATTTTGTCTTTGTTAAACTTTGTATTTGGGACAAACGTTTTCGAGCTGTTCCTAAATTCTGGAGGGATAGGTGTAAGTGGGAGGGATTCAGTCCTCCAAATTGCTGGGGAGGGATTTCGCCACCAATTTTCTTTCGTGCAAAATCATCTCAAATACAGAAAAACAGATTTGTATTGAAATCGTGCTAATATTTTTTGTGAATTTAACTATATTCCGATATTACTGGGTTGAAAATTGCATACATGTGTTTTTTACTGCTTTGCTACAATCCTAGTGTTCGTGAAAATCTGCTTTTTGGGCATGAATATACTTTTTCGGGAAAATCGCTGTATCCCCTCAGAAGTTTTCACCCCTACGCCTATGTACTGAGTTTTGACAGCAGTGAAAAGTAAACTAACCTATTTTTGGATGCATCCTATGTCAGAGCCGGGAATGGAGGAGGCCGGTCGCGATTTCTCGCGTAAGAAACTGTGGAGACGTAAGTCTTTAAGTTTTATGGACAACTCCTGCGTGGAACTAAAGTTTTTCCGATTCATGCTTTCAGTTTGCAGCTCTCTTTACCGACGTCATGATTGTGGGAAGGATGGTGTCTGAACTCCACACGTCAGAACCAAGACAATCGAAATATGAGCTTTCACTGAGGAACTCAACCGTTCTTCGCTACAAGTTTCGGGGGGCGCAGTAGGGGGGAGGTTTCATAACAATCAACTGTGATGAGCAGCTGTTGAAAAGCCTTGTATGAAGAGATGTTTTAGAACAGTGGCTCACCAAGTGGTCGATATCGACCCTCAGGGGTCAAATGAACCATCCAAAGGGTCAGTAAATAGTCACGGGATCGAATGGGGGTCACCGAATGGTCAGGGGCAATGAATAACTGCTGGGGTCTACTGGTGCAATGAAGCCTCCAATTCAAAATTATTGTTAATCGGGCAAAGAATGCAAACGACATTTTTCAACAATCAAACAAAATTAAGAGGGTTGATCAAATTTCAGCTACAGTAGCTTAAAAGTACAGTACATTCGATTCGAATAGTTTTATATTAAATCATCCATTGTGATGACATTATAAAAACTGTTCTGTTTGTTACGTTACAAACAATATTGTAGTGCATGTGTCGCAATTCGGCAGTTGTTAGACTGGTAGTATAGACCCCGTGGGCTAGGCCATGGGGTCCAAAAAAATTGTATACTTTAATTGGGGATTAACGTACAGAAAAGTTTGAGAACCACTGCTTTAGAAGTTCGATGAACCCTTCCTGTTTCACAGTGGCCGAACCTAGAGGGCTGCACTAAAGAGAGGTCATACTTATTCCATAAGTCTTGAAAGAAAAGGATACTTTTTTGTGAATAGGCAGTGGCTTCATTTCATATTTCCGGCACTGAACGATGCCATGTTATTAACTTCTTTGCGCAGGGTGGATCAAAAAGTTCAGATTGGCGATTGGCCAAACATTGGCGATCCCATGCAGTTTGCAATGCAGTCGTCATACACCGAAGCAGTGCATTCCATCGAGGAGGTGTACCTGTGCTGGAAAATTGTTGATGAAGTGTTATGTATGTCTGTTCATCAGCTACATCGACTGCAACGTCTTTAGCCAAAATCGCACTTAGCTTTTCTTGATGCAGATGTAAAAATAAAGGCAACGTTTCTTCCAAGTGCTGATGAATGAAACGGTGGTTTGATTAGCTGTGCTTTGTGAATAACACTTATACAACAGCCCAACGGTGAAAGTCAAATGATCGCTGTTAACGTTCGCCCAACTCCATAGGGTTCGCCCTAACGAGCGATTTGCAGTTCTTTTTGCGAACGAACACCCTTGGCCTTCTTTGCTGAAACGCCATTTTCACTGACCACGCATACTTCAAATAACAAACAGTTGTTACCAGGTAAGTGCAAATCACATTAATCTTTTCAATATACCGAAATGTTCAAGAGTGAAAAGCAAAACTTGAATGAAAGTGTGACTAAAAATGCAAGATTGCCAAGTTGAAGCCTCACTGCATTCGACTTGACCCGCGTTGCTTGGCAACTGCAAATATTTGAAGACCGCGATGTTCGTAAAAGATTTACGGCGGAAAACCTATGTTGGTCGCATGTACAGTACTTGTGAACCGTTTTCCTGAGAGTGAGATTGCTTTGACTGAAATCTTAAAGTTGACCCGCAAAAAGTTTGTAACCGAGGCAGTCAGTTGGTAAACATTCAAGATTCCACAATTGACCAAACTTTTCTTCACACGTTTTAAAGTACAAGCAAATGGTTGGTTTACTTCTGGAGTTATGTTTATTTTTTCTCAAGTGCCGAATCGGAAACCACGACCACTAAGAATAAAGTTAGATCAAAAATAAAGTTACATCAAAGCAGTTTGATGTAGCACTTTGATATAACTTTATTATTTGTGCAGTCACCAATGTCTCGAACGATACATCTGCCGTTGATTGAAACAGTCTCGACGAATCGTTCTTGACCAAAAATAACCGTTTTTTCGTGGAGCTCACAGTAACCTTTGGACGCTGTAAGCGATCTTATTCAATAAAAAACAAATACAGACGTTTTTGTTGCTGTGACATTCAAACGCCTAAAACCCTCGAACAAGCGTCAACCGGTAATTACATCACAAAGGACCTCCCCGTCACGAGCGACCACTGCCAAGGCCAGCACGCGGGGAAGATTCACCTGCATATTGTCTGCGACGAAAGAATTATTTCCGATGCCATAGCCTATAGATGTTTTAGTTTACACAGGGCTTCTCTTTGTTCAGGATAAACCGCATTTTTGCTCGATATAAGCCTGCCGCTCAGTGAGATCTCCGCTTGACCGTTATTCCTAGTAAACATTCCCACAAAAGATTTCGACCTAGCCTTCATAAGCAAACAAGTCAATATCGACGTTTCTTCGTCCTTTTAACCCTGCACCGGCTTCCCTTTCACCCTGCCCCAGTCACTACAATAAGCAGCATTGCGACATCCCGTTACCAGACTCGATGATTCCCAAACCGTTTCCAACACAGCCAGGAACCCACGCAACACCGCGGCAAGAATCCAAAGACGACCTGCGCAGATTCAAGTTACGGCTGTGTTTGAACAACAGGCCATTATGACGTCATTATCCTGCCGTTCCTGAGCACGGGCGTAATGACATGGGCTGCTCAGCGGTGAGAAGGAAAATTTACGACGGCGTTGCTCGTTACGCAGGACAAATAGTGTCTGAAGGCTTGCGATCAAGTTCAAACTTGTTTCAGCCGCCAAACAACATGTGCATCATACGAGAATACGAGTTATGATTACGACGCAATAGCGCTGCGATATGTGTCACTCTGGTAAACAACGCACAGAGTTGCTGTAGATTCTTATTGTGAACGGTATAGCTGCAAATATGGAAAGAATGTTATTTTATTCGACGTTTCAACGTAGTCATAAGCAATCATTAGGAAAAATATTCTGAAACATCAAAGGCAGTTATGTGAGTTTATTCATGCATTCTGGGAACTGAAACCACCAAGTAACAGACATGTAATGAAATAAAAGGAGTAAAACACCAAAGGATAAAGAAGTTATTTGCGTGATAAATGAGGTGTGATAAACATAAAGATAAATGAGGAAAACAATCGAGGAATTCGGAATTCTGCAAGTTGATGTGAACTATACCTCGTGTATTTGAGGCACAAAGGGTTGGCGAAAGCCCTCTGGTCAAATCAATATCGATACAGAAAAGTGAAGGCGTGGTTTGAAAGTATTCGTGCAATATGACGTAATAAAAACTGTGACTCGTTTCAAGCGTCGTGTACTATTTTCTGTATTCTCATTTACGGTGGAACGGGGGCATGTTGATGCCCGTCCTCGTATTTGTTTGTACGGATTGTTTTTACACGCATTACAAGAAAATTACCCATTTACTCCTCATTCAAAGACAAAAAACTTTCGCGGTAATTGACAACACACCTTGGACGTGAATGAGCAGGACAACAAAAAGTATCTGCCTCTAGTGGTCACTAGAAATTTGCTCTCGTCGTGGTTGTCTACAGTGATTGGTGAAGAAATAAACAAAATGGTTGTCTGGCAACGCGTGGATGTGTGTCAAATTTTACCTGATTTTTTCTTCGTTTTGCAGACATTCTTCTTGCTTATCTGCTGCAAGGTTGACTAGCTACTTGTCGACCTTGAAATCGAAGCGATTCAGTGTGGTAGCTGCTTGCTTGGTTGACTGCGCACGATTCAAGGCAGCGGAATTGAAAGTGACTTTTCTGCTTTGCGCGTTCGAGCCCCAATACTTGTGTTAAGCAGCTACAGGCGTTAACAGAGAGTTTCAGACTGTCTTCACTTATTCGTTTGAATCACCCTGAAGTTGCGGATCTTAATTAAGGTCAAAAAATAGGGCTTCTAGGTAACCAATACCTCTTCAAGGTAATGGGTTATTGTAAAACATCAACCCAAATTTACAGTAATATTAACGAGACGATTGATTGTCGCATTAAAGTTTCTTCACATCCTCCGTATTTTTTGGATGATGTTTCTGGAATTTCAAACCAGTTTTAATCAGGACTGTGGATTTGGCTGCAGCCAAAAAATTTAGATGTCTGAAGCCGGAGCCATTTCTGCTCTTTCATTATAATGAAAGAGCTGATTAAATGAATGTAGTGTGTATTTTTTTAACACACTCAGTGCGTTTCGACGTTTAAACGGCGCAATGAGTTTGCAGTATGCACATCGCACAATGCGGCGTGTTAACCTTAGAACTACCGAGATTTTTTTCTTCAAGAATTACCAATGGGGTCAATTGACCCCTGCGTTGAATATGAGTGGGTTTTTCGCACACAGCGCACTAGTTATCACATCTGTTTCATATAAATAAACTTTGAAGTGTGACTGTTGTCTGTGGTGACGTCACAATGAGTTCGCTGCTCGTTTTGCGCATGCGCAGTAGCAATGTTCTTGTTTGATTTCACCGCCTGGTGAAATTGTGGATTCAAACTGCTCAAACGTTATGCTGCGGCAGGGGCCGAGTTTGCTAGAAACTTTTGGGGAACAAACGTTGTTTGGTATGCATGTTAGTGTGCGTAACACACAAGTATAATACTCTTGGTTGTGCTTCGATGACGTCACCATGTTCACCCAACCGTAGTACGACCTTTTTGTAAAATTGGCAAATTACGGATATGATATATTTTGTCCCCACTGCCCCACTGGGTACGTCCCTGCTGTTATGTCAGTTGCAGAGAGTGCTGTGCTAGTACCTAGCAATGATAACTAGGTATTTGATTTGCGTATTTATCAAGTAGGCTACACAAAACTTCAGTATTAGCGCTTGAAGTGTTCTTGAAAAAATAGATAAAACAAAGAAGACACCTCAATTATTCTTCAAGAACAAACATTACCTTAAAAAGTGGAATTTGTGAGCATGTATCTCTGAGCTTCAAATAACTGGCAGCAATGCAATGCAATTCCAATTAATAAACATGCCCCTGGGATTCCATTGACTGGCACAATGACCCAAAAAGTACGCCTAAATCATACCGTTTTTTTCATGTACATCGAGTAGTATTCAAATTTTGCCAAACATACGGCACCTTGCATCAATAGACTTATAAAATTTGGCAGTGAAATTTATACAACTATATTGCTACCACAAAACATTCTGGGGGACAAAAAATTATGTGTCCCCTTTGTCCAGAAGGTAGGGGAGACGGGTCCCCCGTTGCTGAGTACTTACCGTCATTTAGCTTGTGAACACCAAAAGGTACGTGGAGGTTATCATGAAATACATGTGGCAAGAATTCAGGTTTGTGGATCACCTTGTTCAAGAGGCTTCTCGAAGTCATCCAGCAAAGTTCCACAAGACGTAGTATGCAAGTATTCGGAATCTCTCATAGTTGAGCGCTCGATAGTGGCCTTGTAGCTGTTTTTCACTCTCATCCTATAGCTGTTTATCTCAAATGCAGATTTGCTGTTTTTGTGATATTGTTTGGCCAAAGATTCGATCTAGTTTGCTCTAGTAGCTTTTATTATCAAACTGGCAGAAAAGCTGTGCTCACCAGAGAAAAACTGTAAGGCATGTAGAGACCCCATGTATTGCATCTGAAACGCATTCAAGGAGATGCTGAGGCATGTCAATCCATAAAAGAACCAAATTCCGAATAAGCCAGTCAAACAAAAAAATAATGAAATGTTGCAACTGTTCAAAGTGTGTGTATGGAACGTGTTCTGGCCCTGTGTGCAAAGGTTGTTTCGAAATGTAATTGGATAGCTCAATATTCTCAGCTTAGGGGTCAATTGACCCGCGTTGTATTTAACAGTTTTTCCATCGTGAAACACTGGTTTTGAAAATAAATTTTTTGTCAACTTGGTGGTTTGCTCAGAACACAAAAATAATAAAAATCAAAGCATTTGAGGTTCCTAGCTGCAAACCTTTCCTTAAAATTTGAAAAGAAAATCGCAAAAGGATCAATTGACCCGTATGGTAGTCCTAGGGTTAAAACGTATTTGACGCTAGCTTTAGAAATAGGACTGCGATACTGAAGTGCTAAACCGGATCCCAGTTATTTTTGGCTGAGTAGAGTTAGAGCTGGAGTCATGATCAAAAACATTCAGATGCACGCAACTGGAGCCAATAAACTTTAGATGCTTGGAACCGGAGCTTGAAATTTGGGTTAAGCTTCCGCAACCCTGGTTTGTATGCAGGCGTTCATTAAAACAATTAGTAATTGCTGGTAACAGTGCAAAGATGTTTTGAGGGGAATGCGCGCTGCAAAGCTATAGTTACGAAGTACTGGGACTATAGTACCTGAGCGACCTCACACCCGCAACAATTTGGATAAACTCCAAAAGAAACGGGCATTTTGTATGGCGGACGAAGAGCCGCCCGCAACAGAATGCATGTCGATATTTTGTTGTCCTCACCGATTCCACGCAGATTCACGGCCGTAAAACACAGAATTTGAAAATAAGGACTGAAACTTGGATTGACCAGTTTACCACGTGTGCCCTTAACGTAATGCTGTAAGAGAGTTTTGTTGGAAGTTTTTTTCTTGTAGATACCCTAAGTTTTGACAAATTTTTTCTAAGCCCGTATGTGTGAAACATGCAATATCCCAATTTTTAAACACCTTTAACCCACATGAATTGTGGATGAGAATATTAAATCATGCTGATATGCAGCTGATATCGCAACTATCAACTGCAGGTTTGTTGTTAAGTTTTCTTCAAATCAACGTTCGATTCTGCTCCCTTTTCCCTTTTCTTGCAAAAATACACGAAAAATAGATCGTATCAACAGCCTTGTGCTGCAGAGTAACAGTGGAAAACGAAAACTATGCATCGTATGAGGTGTTTGTAAATATTTGCACGAGAGGGAGTCATCGCAGTAGGAACGTTCTTGTAAACACACACCATTTTCTTGTCAAAGATTCCATCCGATCTTTGGTAAAGTTACGCACTCTGGATTGTACCTTACGCTGCCTATCAAATGATTTACTGAGAAACAGGCTTATTACGCGTCACGTGGCTCCTGCTTTCATCCATAAATTTCAAATGTGACGTCACAGTGGCTTATTAAATACACACAGCGGTTGTCAAGGAAAGTTTTGACGTCATAAAACAGCTTTTGAATGATCACTCGCAAACGCCAATTTTCAAAAACTTTCCAGGCTGATTCACGTTCAGGAACAATTTTCTGTCTTTGCGCCTTCAACACAGATACAAGTCATGACTTAAGTCACTGCATTTTGTAGTGAAACAATGGAATCAAATTAACCTCAAAACCTTTTCAAAGCACTGGTATGATACGTCTTCACTAAAGCGACGTCACAATGATTTCACTGCTTGGTATTGTTTGGTGTGAAAGATCAGTGCAAATGTTTGTTTTTTTGGACGATGCAAATTAGGGCACAATTTGTTGATGTTTAATTAAAGAGATTTTTACATTTTTACAATAAGCTTGCTAGGAATTCATACCTTTGAAATCTCGCGACGTTTTTCATTTCCATTGTAACATACCAAGTTTTTAATACACTATTTTCACGTAAAATCGATTGTTTCATGGTCATGGTCTTTCAGTCATAATTCCACATCAATGGAAAATGTGTTTTCTGATGAGGCATGAAAAGAAAAAGAAAGATCAACAAAGCAGAGAAAAAAAGAAACGAGACAGATACGAACAAAAAATGTAGAGAGCAGAGATGTTTTTAACGTTGCCTCAGGTGTGCAACGACTCAGTCCGTCAAACATTGATGGTCAGCTTTAGACGGGAAGAAGTTGAGAAACCACTCAGCCACGACCGAACGAGGCTTGCCTGAGAATTGGCAGGATGAAGTGTCGTAGTCTTTACTAAGTCGCATTGGAACGCAGACCTGCTATCTACTGCCACATGGTAAACAAAAACCTCACCCCCCAAATAAAAGCGTCATCGCGACGGGCATTGCGATTGCGTACATATATATATGTATATATAAGTTTCATAGGCACAAAATGTTCTGGTTGAACCCTGGGTCAACCGAAGTTCAACTTCAACGACACTATGTTGTTTGCTTGTTTCCTTGCTGACGTTGAACAGAAGATGGCATTTCGAGTTTTCTCAGACTCAAAGGTTTTACTTTACTCGGCACTCGTGGCATTGATCACCACATGACCGAAAGTGCACTTCTTATGTTAACGATTCATGAGTGCTCATGATACTCAAATCGACAGTTGCAAAGCATGTTGAGTTAAGGCGTATCATGAATATAAGCTCTTCCTGTCTGGCTGAAATTATCTTTCTATAAAAAAATTATGCTGCAATTCAACCTTAAACCTCTGACATGACTGCATATGGAGCTTTGCCTCATAAATGCTGAGCACATTTCGTCCCGAGTCTGTTTGGGTTTGACGCAAGTATTCAATCTGATTTCAAAAGTGTCTCAAAGGATTGAGCTTGAGTCTTTCCAGCGTAACGTGATAAGTTCAAGGAATTACCTGAATCGAGTTGACCCAGATATTAACCAGTGTGCGAGTTGACCCGGTTCTCTTGTTTAAAGTGAGCCAAATAGATAAGCTTGCTGTATAAGGCAGTCAACGTACATGCCACGTAACGTGAACGCAGGCATAAAAACTGATCAATGGTCGTATAAGCCGTTTTTCTATAGACCTAGGTCTGTATGAGCAGAAGCTATTAAACCCCAAACAATATTGTTCGTAAAAATAACTAAAGGCGTCTTCACTCCATATCTATTTGTTGTTTACCTGGGAAACTCTCAGTTCAGCTAAGCTCAACAAAGTGAATTATGCTGCTAGAGATATGTTTGTAAACCACCTTACTGATTTTGTTGAACAAGTCAGATTCATTAGTGCAGTTCACCATGATTCATTGAATGATGGCAAAAACATTCAGAGACAAATAAGATCACTTTGCTGTACTGAAAGAAAGTAAAAGGAATCTTAGCTTAGTGCTTAACTGCATTTACAATCTCGTAGTTTTGTTCTTTGCGCCCAACATCTCAAAACACGTCTGCCAATTGAAATTCTTTGTGTCGTTACCAACACGCACCTTACCGATGGACTAAGCTAATGCCTTCAAAAACATATTCAGCATTCAAATAAAAACATTCAAAAAATATTACATTTCCACCCAGGACCTCCAGGAGAAATCTTTTTAGGCGGAACAAAACCCATTTGGGCCCCTAAGACTTACAAAATTATTTTGAAATAAATACAAAATGAAGCTAATTAATGTGCACCAAACTTCAACAAGAAGTGCTCGCTTACTGATCATATGAAACATTATGTTGAAACATACAGGTATTCAAGTAATGTAACAGTATTACCATTTTTTAAACATGACTTTTAAATGTTCATAGTAAAATCTTATTAGAAAAAATCATTCAACTATTATATAAGCGTTTTTTTGACTTTCTTATTTGCAAATTTCTACTAACACTATCAAAAGTCTGGCTGGCAATGCTAGACTCAATGCTTAATCATGCCAGGTCAACAAGTCGAGTTTGTGACATAGTGGACAGCAAATAATCTTTTAAAAGTTTAAGGTTCAGTCGAGAAGTCAGGAGGAAAGTGATACCATTCAGGAGCCCTGCGTAACAAGTCTTGCTGGATATTTCTAATCTATTTACATTGTGTAAATGGTATCTCAAAGATTACTGGGGTAGCGCTATCCAGTTAACTTGTGCATAAAATTATGACAATTATGTTTGCAAGTGCGATCAAAAACAGTCAACCATTTGGCATCAAGCTAATTGTTGTCTTAAGTAGCATCTGCTACTTAAAGGTCTTTCAAAAAGCTTAAAACTCATTAAAAACTTTGCAGTCAAGTTATCGATAGCAATGCAGCCAATGTTGCTCTTATATACATCTACAAACTACACTCCATAGCATAGAATGCCAAAACTTCAGTGCATTATTTCTCCCACAAAGGAAACGTGAATTCATTTCACCAACCTGGTATTGCCCAGCTGGTGGATAGATTTTTTCAGGTATAAGACAATCGTGGTTGTCATAATAATTCTGACATCGTGGCGAGACTGTAACGTTATGCCGCAGTCTCAGAATGAATGGAGTCGATATAGATTGAATAAAACGCTGCTAGTGAAATGAGACCTCATTTAGTAACTGTATCCTTGGAATGGGCTTACTTATTATACCAAGAATGAAGGGACAGAACGAAATATTTTGTCAACCGGCTTCTCGTTTTGACCGCGATCCACAATAAATAGCCACAGGCCGACGATCACTGCCTTAAAGCATTCTGTCGAAATACTGTAAGTGGTTAGTTTCTCCTGTATGGATTCGAAATCTTCAGATTTCTGTGCATGTCCGCTAATCCTAAACTCACATTAGATTAGAGTCTGTATATGTTTGCGGCACAAGTTTATCAATCAGCAAAATGCACAACACACCTCTGTGGTTCACTACAAGCCCTTGCCTCCTGCACTGCAGTCACTTGTAAATTTTAAACTTTTTAGTTATTTTACACATATGCGCAACATTCGAGGGCTACTGTTATTAGTAGATTGTATTGTGAACTGGCATGTTTCCATTGCAATTTCACTTGAAGTACCTCTTAGTTTGAAACTCTTGGTTTATTGGAGAGAGTTTTATTCAAAATTTGTTTGAAAATGAAAGACGTAAAGGAAAATTCAGTTCAATGGCACACTGGGACAGTAATCGTGAATGGCTTAAAATTCGATAAAGTAGGCAAACATTGAAATTCAACAAAAAACTTAATTATCAGTGCATCATATCAGGAAAATGCACTGCCAGCAATTCACATTAAAATACATCACACTAGCTTACCAAATCCTTTCGGCCAAACCAGTTTTATTACCAGGATTAATTTCGCTACATTATTACGAGTTTGTTAATACCAAACACTCAAATGTTCCTTCAGTCTCGGGCTCCTCCGTTGCTGTCGGGCCCCGGAACAATGTACCTACTGGACCCCCCTCTCATAGGCTCTGTTTCCACCTGCGATTTCTGTGTTCACCCCCAATGCCAAGTGTTGCCATCTTGGCTACTTTTTGGAAATATTTTCCAAACAGAATGTCACACCTTTCATTAATAAATTCAAAAAGGAAAAAAGATTTGATGGTGCGTATTTCTGGCGAATCGTGATTTTATATCCTCTTTTTTACTGTAACGTAGTTAGTTTGTGATATTTGTGACAACTGACTTCGCGTTAGTATGCTGTCTACTTCTACCTAATCATGCTTCATGGCACCTTGTGCCACGTACTGGACTGCAGTTTCTATGTCTTGGACAGTTTAACAGCGCAACAATTTCATTTCATACATGTATAGGAGACTGACTGTGAAGCATATCTTTCTCTCAAACACGACATGATGCAATTTATTTTATTTTGAAAAAAGTAAGCAATTTTTAAAAAACGTTGTTACATTTCTTTGCTTCGACTATCAATAAAGAATTTACATCTACGTGCAGTTATTGCGTGGAGGTTGAACATGGACTGAAATCGATAAAATGCGCATATAATGGTAAATGAGTTGATTTTGCGTTTGTCTGCTCATCAAAAGTTTACATTCTTTGTTCCAGGTTTTCGTTCTTCGTGATTTTAGAAAATGAAAACTATCTTTGGTATAAGCAGTCATGCACCATATCATTAAATAAATATTTTTTATTCCAGTTTTAGGAAAAAAAAACTGTTTTTGCAAAGTTCATTTGTAGAAACTTTATATTTTTGAACATCTTGCATTACTCTTGATTTTTGAACAAGTTCAACCATTGCACATTCTAAAATCCTTCAATTACACGCTATATATGCAGATCTAAAATAAACTTGAACTTTGAGTTGTTTTCTAAACTTGTACGCCCTCGTGCGGTAATCATAATTTTTCTGTACCAACGTCAGCTGCACCTATAAATTCCATTTGCTCTTTACTGCCATCAAGACAAAAGTACACCAATTTTAACTGCTCTCCTGTGATCTTTAGTTCTTCAGATAGTACATTGTAAAACGTTTGCAAATCGCAACTTTACTCACAAATTGAAATACACTGGTTTGTCGTATTGAAATAGAATCTATGAAATACATGGGCTTACTGGTGAATTAGGTTACTGGTGAAACCTATGTTATTCCACTAAATTAGTACCCTGGTTCAATGAAGTATGATTTCCATATTATTTTTGTCTTATCCTAAATTAGACTAAACAAATCATTTAAGGTTGTTTACAGACTTTGTCGTAGGCTGATATGGCTTGCCGATATATCCAGATAAAAGATGAAGATGATGACGACCAAACGAAGATGATGACGACCAAACTAAAAGGCATTAGAGTGGAACATTATGTTTGTTTCGATTAATGCACATGCATAATGCATGCATAGTGTACATGCAATTGTTGACGCACTCAAGTCGTTTGCGTTGATGCAAATAACATGGCAAAGCGAGTTTTTGTTTTGTTGGAATTTTGAGCTGTTGTATTCGCTTTTGATTGGATTAAAAATGTTTGCTGGGGTCTTGTTTTTCTCAAGAGCGGATCAGACGCAGAAGCCTATTGTTCCCACAATGGCGGTTGACGTAATAATTTGCGCACCGTGCCACTGTATTTATTTATCGATCTGACATTTAACTGAACTGACGTCAGAGAATGTTATTATGCTTTCACAATGCAGTTCAGTTAGAAGTGGGAGGTTTTGTTCAGAGCAAAGTTACATGACTTGTGCTTTTTTCATTTCCAGTATTGCGTGCGAACCGAAAAGAAGTGAACTGATTGGGAATGTGTATGGCAAGTAATAGAAAGATTCTTACGTTTTGGACAGCATCTGAACAATCATAAACCTGGGAGTCCACATGACGTAGAAATCCATTATGTTTTCATGACAAAATCACTGAAAGTAGAATGCCAAGAAAACGTGAGGTTATTGTCCTTTTGTCGTTTCTTTGCTGGCAAATTCAATTCGAACATTGCACAAAGATTCACAGAAAAGCATCAGACACATGTTCAACGATCGTCCTCAAAACTTTTATACAGTTCGTGTTTGTTCTGATCGAATAGGAACTGAGTTGTTTCGTGGCTGAGCTCAACCAGTCTTACATGAACTGTTCATTGACAAAGCCATTGTACAGCAGTGATTGATGTTCCCATTCCATTTCAGCGTGAAGTAATGTGAATATTAGCGAATTTAATTCATTGATCTGTTTTGCTGGATTTTGACATTTTACCTTTGCAACTTCTACCTTCACCCACCACTGCTGATGAGCATTCATTGCAAATGCTAATGCAACAATGTGATGACTTGTAAAAAGCTACTTAGTTAATCGAAAATTTCCTAATTCGCTTTGCAAGTTCGCTCCCGACCAATGTTTTACTCAAAGCCGTGGATCCGACTTCCCGGTTTCTTTCTGCGATTTTCTAACGAAAGCATGAAAGCAAACCAGGTGGTTTCGCCACAAACACAAACGCTGTTTAGGAATAAACAAGAACATACGTTGCAGTTGAATCCATATTGAATGAATAACCGTTTGCTTTGTCGACTATAAATTTCCTTTTATAATAAATGTCAGTTCCAATAGTAGAGTGACTATAGACAATACTTGAACAGATAGGTTGTTAAAATGGTTTCCGTTTTTGATATTTTTTTGCTTCTGTTGCAATTGATGTCTTTGAAGCAGGTTTTTTTGAGGCGTTTCAGGGACCCAATTCGGGTCCCTAAAATTGAAAATCGGACCTCTAGAATCAAAGCAAATCATCATCGGGTCCCTAGAATCAGAGAAATCGGGTCCCTACAGGTCCATACCAGACACCTGACATTTTCCTTAAAAAAACTGCTTTGAAGTCAAACATATCTTCTTCCAATTTCATAAAGCACTATTTGAAATTTCAGCTTCGCATCAAAACTTTCAAATGACAAAAGCAAGTCAAATTTTCGATTGAAAGTTATATTTACAATTGAATCCACTTTCTCCATTGTCTGCTACACCGTCCATGGTATGCTTAACGTCACCCCCTGCACTCCCGGCTCCTGCACTCCCGGCTCCTGCACCACTGCACTTATTAATTACTGTGTTGCGTGGAAGTGCGCTTTGTGGTTTGCGCAAGAACATAACACAAGCTATCACATATACGCGACGCATGTTCGCGTGTATGTGTATGCGCTCGCCCGGGTAGATGTAATCGCAGAAAAGTCAACGCAAGAGGTGAAACAACCGTGCTGGAGTGGACAGATGTGCTGCACACTCCACATGCGGGTAATTTGCCTGGAACTATAGCGAGAAAGCCTTGCACAATGTCGTGCAAGAGAAAGCGTGTCTCGTATGATGCTAAATTCAAGCTCAAGGTTGTAAGTTTTGTGATGTGGCTCTTTGCGGTAACACAGTAAGATGTGTGATGTGGCTCTTGGCCTCTGACTGGTTGGCCGCTACTGCGTGGAGCTTCACATTTTCACCATTTAAGAAACGAAATTCTAACCGTACTGCACGCAATCAAAATCTCGGACTGCTGTGTAGCTGAAAGCAAAATCTTTCGAAATAGGAGCGAGTTGGTCAGTTCTTTCTCGAAGTATCTTAGGAGAAATGTCTCTTTAATGTGTATCAATGGAACAACCTACATTCTTCTAAAACCAGGTTTGCAAATTCTACGCTTGAACACAACTTTGCGCGAATGCTACAGTTCGTTCAGTTGGTAGCAAAGCCAGTAAGGCACGAAACCCACGACAGGAAAGTAGTCTCGGCAAATGTGAGGAAGTCGACTCAGTCGCAAATAAAAGAAAACAAATGGCTGATTGATTCAACTGCGTCATCTTTGTGGAGGCTAATTACCGGAATATATAGATATGTGCAAATCCGAATCATCGCGAAGTTATGAAAGCAGAGCCTAGTCGGCTAATTCATCGACAGAGCTTTTAACTGTCACTGCAGTGCAGGAAGGTTGAAACGGATTAATACGAAGAAATGTCGTTCTATTCTCCTTCCCACTTGATAGTGCCACACAATCTGCACTCTTTCGCTCGGTAAATGTTTCCTACTGAGACAAGTAAATGAGCTCCTTCGTTGCATAGTCAAACATTTGCTTTACTCTTTTACTAATGATGTCAAACTCCTTGATTTTGGTTTACTTGAATTTTGGTTCTGTGGCTATATGTTCGCATCGTATCGCTTTTTTGTCATTCATTCTGCATGTGTCGCAGTGAATTGTTTATTCCCTGTTTAACGCTGGTCGCGTCTACCTGAGAATATTTCCAAAATTAGAGTTTTGCACTGATAGAGCATTCAAGGCTATAGTCAATGTTTCTTTTCAGCTTACACGTCAAATCAGAAAACTTGAACTTGTCTTTAAAATCTTATTTCCAAAAGCATGTACCGATTGTATCTGGCTCATTGAGTTTTGCATCGTGAGAACATGAAACAAGTCGTTATTTCTCATCCATATCTCCCCGCTACTTGTTGGATGATTATCACCATCCTGGCAACCCGACGCAGATACGGCGCCGTTTCCTTTTATATGCTTGTGCTTTCTTATCACAGTCGTTAGGTTTTCTTGCAGTCAAAGTGTCGATCACAACACCCCAACAAGTTTTTTTACGAGACAACACGATGCCAATATGAACCACGGCCATCAAAACAGCAGCATCTTCAAATCCTCTAAAGTTCCTTAATTTTCACACTTTTTAGATAATTGCGGAAATCCAAGAGGTTCGGCAAATAATAGCAAAAATACAAAAATTTGGACATTTTACAATGCCTTTTAATAAAATGCAGTTACAAACATTTTCTAATAATGAACTGAAATATTAACGTAAGCATTTGAAGTTAAACAACCGAGGTTTCAAAAGATTTTCTTGAATGTATCAGAGAGATGCCAATTTTGATTTAAAGTTAACCTGGATTTTAAACAGCACTTCCTTTTTATGATGCCTGATGTTTTAAAAATAGTTATGATGTTGCGATCTCTAAAATCAGACCTCTAGCGTACACCTTATGGAACCTTATATTTCATAAACTTTTCAAGACACGGCGTTCAAACGTTTCGCTTTAAATCCAAAAAGTTGAAGTGTGCTGTACTACCACGACGATCTATAGCTTTTATAGCTTTACACTCAAAGCGTTTTTATAGATAGGCAGAAAATTATACTCGCCAGCACCAAATGACGCTGTCGAACGTTACTTTGCAGCGCTTCAAATAGTGCTGGAGAAAAGCTCATGAATATGAACCACCTCATGAATGCATTTGGGGAAGTTACAGAGTTCGCAACAAGATGTCTTCATATACATGGAATTTTATCTTGCAAAGGATCAGTCGTTCCCGGTAATATGCTCGTTGCAAAGTAAAAAGCATAAAACAATTTTCCACCACTTTTTCGAAGGAAAACTTTAGCTACAACAAATTTTAAATGCCATTAGTTTTCCATTATTTTCAGTAAAAATAGTTCTTCAGATTTTTTCATATCTTTGAACAAAGACCCATCAAAGCATTTGTTTTGTTCCGTTGTCTCTAGGAACGCAATTCCCAAATCTTCTGTTCTCACAACGCAATAAAAGAAAAATATTACAACGAACCTCAGTTGCACTTCTTGCATACGCAGCTTTTTCTTAGATGTTATAGATACTGAAGACATGATAGTGATTTACACAGAAGTAAATTATGTCGCTGTTTACGATTAAAATCACTTTGACTTTTTTTGAGAAATATCACTTGAACGTCAGCGTCGTCTTTGACAGAACGTTGTGCTGTGATTTTCGAAACCAATATATTTGGTCACTTTTGTTCGTCCAAAATTGTTAATTGATGAAGTTGTTGGCAGCAAAATCAAATCTTAGAATTCACTCAGACTACAGAATTTTTATCCTGGTGCTCACTAACATAAACACAATAAAATCGTGGATTTATCACCTGGAAGCATTTTTACGGTCATTTTTTGATCTGAACATATTAAACAAACAAGGGTGAAAGTCCAACATGGGTTCCTTTACGACGAACTTAAATACAAACCTGTTTCATTTCCCGTTCCGCATGGGTGAACGAACGGCCAGGACCTCAGAACATTGTATTTGAGGAAAATATAAATTTAAGACATTGCTTTAAACTTTTTAGCAAAGCATTTTTTGTCAAAGAAAACTTTACCTTTCCTTCTTTCCAACAAAACCTCTCAGATTTTCTTTGAAGTTGCCTTTTAATCCATCCAAGTTGAGACTTCTTCGTCGCCACATGAAAATAGTCCGATGAGCACAAACAGAGTTTTAAAACCATTAACACTGTACCTGTAAAGTGCAGTGAACATTTTCGAAGCATAGAAAGTCTTAATTGATTCATGGATTATATCAAACTGTTGAAATGCCAATCGAATGCCATTCAAATGAATTATGCAATGATTTCTGACCTATGCTAACACTGGGCATTGATTGCTCACGTGGTGGGGGGGTTCAAATGCGCCTGAGTTACGTTTCTAACCCTGCCACCAGTTCTCGTAATTGTAAACCATTCAAACCAAAAGAACGTATTTGGACCCAACTAACCATTTTGATCGGCTAGCTCGGCTAAATTTAGGCTCCGTCGCTGGGAGGTCGTAAACAGGACGATTTGCGAGGACGGTCGATACGTGTTACGTCACAAACAAACGCTGGAGCAAACAACTCTGATGAATTTTCTGCTGTTACAAGATCCATTAAAAGGTGATTAAAGGAAAAAGGCCGTCGTTCTTATTTACATTGTCCGGTAGTGATGGACTGCTTGCCCATAAGCACACTTTAGGAGAATGTGGTCACGTGATAATCACCGCTTCTGAACAAACGATCTTCAAGTTTACATTTGGTTGACTCTGGAGGAGGATGTTTGGTCAGTCGTTTTAACTGGCGAGGAACAAAAGTTAACAATTCAGTTCATTCGGTTTCCCAGTGTGTTGAAAAAAATAACGAAAGAAGATGAAATCAATGCTGATGTCGAAGAAAAAGTGCTGCAAGTTCACAAAAAAATTGACACAACTATTTCCAAAGATGCTATTGATGTTGTACACAGACTCAAAGGAAAACCTAAAACTGATCAAAACAAAAAGTGTCCTAGTATTATTGTCAGATTCATAGCTAGAAAAACCAGGAACAACATACACAATTCAAGAAAAAACTGAAATCTGCTGAATTCGATGACCCTCGTATTGATAGACTTTTATTAATGAAAATCTTACCAGCCGTAAAAAACACTTACTTGCTCAAGCCAATCAAAAAAGAAAAGATTTACATTGGAAATATCTGTGGGCTAACCATGGGAGGATCCATCTCAGAAAAAATGAAAATGATGCAGTCATTACAATCCAAACAGAAGACGACCTGCATCGTATCAAGTAATATGTTTTATGATTCA
>JGI24159J19872_10003114_pt1 | contig 20402 bp, 16 predicted proteins | sample Ectturendosymbi4_FD_19872 | JGI IMG/M metagenome (IMG submission 19872) | reverse complement strand
GGAGGCAAATGAGATCAGACCACCGTTCTTTCGCTCTGGATGACTTGAAAGCCACGCGTAAACGGCAATCTTGTCATCAGTTGGTGATTGAAGACTGGAACGTCACTTCACTCACAGGGAAAGAACACGAACTGGTCGAGGAAGTCAAACGATATTTCCTAGTGTGGTTGGCATCTCTTCGACTAAGCGTCGTGGCCATAACTCTGTGGATGTGTGAGATGGGTCGAAACTCTTCTACTTCAGCATTGAACCCCAAATATCTGCAGATACTGGGGATTTGAATGCTCATAAGTGTCCAGCNGCCGATTGTGTTCATTAATCATTTCCATTGGTAGCAATTTCAAGTACCTTTTGGTCGTATTCACTAGTGACGGAAGCAAGGGCGTACGCAAGGGGGGGTTGGGGTTCCCCCCCTGAGCTTGTTATTTTACAAAATCTTTGTTACCTACGCAAAGGAAGTTAAATGTTTACGAATACTTTTTGCTTGGTAATTTGTAAATACCACGGAATAAATTTGCATGCAAATTTCAAGGAACATTGTAAATGGGCCAAAAGGTAGTAATTATGTTTTGGTGAGAATCAAGGTTATCATCTGCGTCCAGAAACCATTTCACCACTTTCTGCAGACCTTTCGTCCACTACGCATGTTTAAGATTGTGTTCCGCGATAGTTCTCGTTATCCGAAATAATTGTCTTTACTGTAGTTGTTCTGGAAAACGTGGTACGCGTTGACAGTACGTGTCCAAGTGGTAAGAGATCGTAGAAAGGTTGGGAATCCTTGCTCTGTGGTGACAAAACGGGAGCTTTCAAACAGCACAAGCCGTCAGTTTTGTAATCCGACTTTGTTCCGATCCTCACATATGGTCATGAATCCTGTGTAATGACCGCAAAAATTCTATCCCCAGTGCAAGCGGCAGAGTTGGTGTTTCTGCGAAGAGTGCACGGTGTAACATTTTGCAACAAATTGTACAGCTTGAAATTTGTAAAGCCCTGAATGTTGATCCTCTTCTCCTTCAGCTCAGGGTCCACATGAAAGAAAAATCATTCACACCGTCTAATTCACGGCATAAAAATTGAAAAACAACATGCACGTTTTCACTTACTTAAAGGTATTTATATGTATTCAAAGGTTTTACNCGTCTGCCGTCAGTATTTCAAAAATACTTTTGTTTGATATAACTACAATGTTCCAACTGGTTGTCCAAATCCGTCNAAAATTGATGAACCTGTCTGCAACTATGNTTCGTGTCGGGCTGATATTTGCAAACGACAAGCGCTTCTCAGTGTTGACAATTTCCGCCGTCTTCAGCATGTATGCTTTCACAAATTAAGCCTAAATAAAAGGTTTTGAAGCCACTCTATTTCATGAGTTGTCAGGTGGATCATTTTGACTGCCACGTCACTGATTCTCGACTACGAGTAAACACAGATTGCTTCTGATTGAAGAGCCCCATAATGGCAACAAATAATCGATTTTTTCAGACTGGTTTTGGGCCAGCGAAAGTTCCAAAGTACGTAATGTTGAAAGAAACCAAATAATGAGTCGGTCATGCAGTCCGACAAACGGTTTGCCTGGAACGAGATCTGGCGGTTGCGAACGGCAGGGCTTTCATTCTGCGGCTCATGTTGCGGCTCATTGTTCTAATTCCCCTCTCAAAATCATCCCAGTGGTGGATTAAATCTATTGGAGGGCCTGATGCGGCCCGTGGGCCGTATGCCTGAGACACCTGGATTAGAGAGATCCCAGGTACGAAGCAAGCCTTGTTGGCTACACCCACAAGAAAGCGGCGCAGACGCCGATCAAAGGCCACATGACATGATCAAATAGACGACTTGGCTTATTCTGGCCTTGGTGTGGAAACAACAAAAACGTCAGAGGTTGCTTAGAGCAGTGAAGTGTTTCGATTGTTCCGAGGGCTACTGCCCAGCAGTAGCGTGAAAAATGAAGGAGTTGTATATTTTTTAAATTAAATTTTGAATGACAAGTACGGCATATGCCGCCAATTTTTTTAACTAATTTTAAAAACAGGTTTTATTGGATGAAAAAGTGTTGCAGTGAATGAAACGCACGTCTGTTGCCAAGCCTAACACGATGTTTGCGAAGCAGCTGACATCACTGATTCTCGCGTTACTTCTGTCGTTTTTGTCGTTAAAAGAAGGAAGAGTTGAAGTAGCAGGTAAGTTTTACTTTCCATGTTTAACTTTGAATTTGTGTCGCTTGCATAAATCTTACATCACATCATTAATACAGTTGCTGCAACAACCTGATTCATTTTTATGTGTTTTTGCCAATATTTTGAAAAACGTTGATTTCTCAGATTTCATACATTTACCAATGTACGATTTAGTCATGAGCTTGGTGAAAGTCAATATATTCATGGACTTTTTCCCTCTTTCGAATTCATTTTCACCAACACTTTTTCCTGACTCATTTTTTGTGTGTTTTTTTCAATGTTTCGAGAAAAGTCATTTTCTCAGATTTTAAACATTCACCAACGTGCGATGAATGTCAGTTTGTCGGAAGTCAGTACATTCTTAAAATTGTTGGCCCTTTCGAATTTCATTTCAAATAACAATTTTTAGCACTAGAAGCCCTGAAATATTTCTCTACCTGCAAGGACGAGTGAGGTCACTTTTCACCTTCCGTTTGTAAACCAGTTTTTGAACGCTTTCTTTCAAATTACTTCATATGTTGCATTGAAACAAGCCAGTCAATCATACTTGCACGTTTTTGTAAGGAGGAAGAGTAGCCAGGTGAAAACGTAGCCTACACAGAAAACGAAATTATTATCAAACCACTTTATAAAACTCAGTCAGCACAATTTTTGCATGTCGCAATAGTTGCTTCACCAAAAGCGTGTTTTCCACAACAGACCTTTTTGCAGTTTTGGCAGAAGCTAGATTTATTTTTGCACGACGCAAACTGGTGATTTTTTCTTTTCCCAGCTTAGGTGTGATTGCTTGCAGTCAATGCAGTGCTTGATGTCTTGGGCCACTAACGTGGGTAGGACGTTACACAGCCCACTACAACTTTTGCCTTGCAAAGTTCTTTCATATGTTCAGATAGAAACTGCCTCCTTGACAGTTTCAATTTCATTGTTGGACAGTAAATGTTGTAACCATTTATGCACTACAGTTGATTATGCTGAAAAACACAGCATCTGGCAACCGGCTAGGTGCATTTTTATTAATATGGTATTTAACCATCTGGTCCAGTGCATCCACGCACGCTAACCAGATTAGTTTAGTACTCTATCATTTCTGAAATAATGTTTTTGGTATTTATAATAACACAGGTCAACAAAAAAAATTTTTGTTTCAAAGGGCACGGATTGTGACATCGATTTTAGGGTATACTGAGGTCGATGAACCCGAATATGCACTTAGTTTTTTCAAATTGGCTCTAGTTTTTGAGATATACCGAAATCATTTTTTTCGCATTCGCTCTTTTGATAAATTGCGTATCACTGAACAGGCTACTGTACATTGCAAAATGGCACTGGAATTTCATACCAATATAAACAAAACATAAGCTGTTCTCGATAGTCCAGGTTAGGTCAATCCACTTGTCGAAAGGCACGTTTTTATGATTTCCGCTTGTAATTTTGCTGGTTAGAGTCCTGCATAAGGCTCCAACAGTAGTCAGACATCATATGACGGTCCCATCGACCCTGGTACCTTGTTTCCATAGTCTTGATCGCCTGGTGAAATCTTTCACCTTGTTCTTCGCTCACTTCACCAAGGTTATCTGGAAATGGACCCAGGTGGCTGAAGAGTTAATGAAGTTTTATGCTCATTATTGCCCCAAGAGTTTGAAAGTTTGTTAGCATCTGCTTTACTAGGTCTTGGTAACAGTCTGCCCTCTTTTTTCCCAAGAACTCTTTTACCACAGACACATATGAACAACAGGCTGCGGATTCAACTACTGTCATGTGAGAAACAAATGCGGGATCTTTCATCAATTTTCGGATTTGTGGTCCATCAAAAATTCCTGTTTTAACTTTCTCATAACTTGTAGCAGGAAATCTGTTGCAGATGTATCGGAAGCAATCACCATTCTTATCTAGCGCCTTTACGAATTGTTTCATCACGCCCAATTTGATATGCAAAGGTGGGAGGAGGATTCTATCACGATCAACCAACGGTTCATTAATCATGTTGTTCTCCCCCACCACGAGTTCTTCACGTACGGGCCAATCCTTTCTTTGCCAGTGTTGATTATCAGCTCTGCTATCCCACAGACAAAGAAAGCATGGATACTTCACATAATCACCTTGCTGTCCCAATAAAAGGTTTACCATTTTCAATCGACACATATCAACCACCTATACTCATTGTAGCACATCTTCTGCAACACAATCTCTACAGTCGAGAAGCTCTATTTCAAAGTTACTGAATGGCCAGTAGGGACACCAGCATAGGTATTTGCATTGTGCAGTATAGGTAGGGGAAGGTGGGGCACAGTCGTCTTTTTTGATTTATTCAAAAAGTTGAAAACGTTGAACTTTAAAATTTCCATGGTGATTTAGTCTCATGCCAGCCGTAGTACTAAAGTGAATTTTTCCTTGATAGGCAGCCGTTGTTACGAGTTACAGAGAAAGTTGTGTTTTTGCTACCCAAAAGTAGTTTATAAAATCGCATTTAGAGTTGAGTTTTGCCCACGTTAATCAACATCTTCTGTTCTGAGTTTTTGTGACAATGTAGTCAGGGCAGTGCAACATTATTTGATAATGCCAGATTTTAGATTCTTTTTAAATTGAGTTGGTACTTCTTCATTTTATTTTTTAGATATGCATGGGCACATCTGACAAAAAATAGGGCACAATCGACACATTGTCACTAGGTTAGTCTAAACAAGGTGAAGCTTGAGGGGTTATATTGGAATGCAGTATAGAATAATTCTTATCTACTAGCATTTTTTGGTTTATAATTTACTTAGAGGCGCATTATATTTGTATGGTAAACCATAAATTTATGCATACTGCATTGGTTTCATTGAATATTTGATAATCATCAAATTTGCTTTGCCATGCAGTGATAGTGGGTAATTAGAATGTGAAAAAAGTGGAAAGGCAGTGAGCAAGTGCCTATTTCACATGGGATATCACATAAACATTGTGCAATGCATGCAACCCAGCCTTTTTTGACCGGTGAGATGTACCCCATGCTCATGTTGAGTCTGCCCCATGCCTGAAGCACATTCGACAGAAAAGTACCCTTTTTAAATTGATTGTAAAATTTTTTCTGAGTTATTGTGTATATAGAGTTGCTTTATTGTGTGACAAATTTTGAGCTTGTTTGGACTTGAAATAAAGTAGCAGTGGTCGAAAATGCAAAAAGTGTCGTCTGTACCCAACATTCCTCTGTTTGTACTTTTCACTGAAAATTTTCACGCTCAATATCTCAAAAACTAGAGCCAATTTGAAAAAACTAAGTGCATATTAGAATTCAGCGACCTCAATATAGGCTACCTTAAAATCGATCTCACACTCTGTGTCAAAATTTTTTGTTGACCAGTGTAATTTTTATGTTTTTGTGCATTGAGATCAAGATGCACACAACTTTTTTTCCTTAGCTTTGCAGGCTAGGTGAAAAAAAATTTCAGAGCATGCAATGGCTTGCCTTTCATTACCAGCTCTGCGTCTGGCCCCTGTCATTGTTGTTTTCATACAGTGCCCACAATTGTTTCTCTCTGCTTGAGATCTCCTGCTAGCTTTAGAACATGGTGAAGTAGCTGTCATTTATGACAATAAAGCGATAAGGCTACTAAAAGAGATATTACAACAACCAAACCAACTATCAGCAACTATTTGACACAGCTAGCAAACAAACCAATAAGGCTGCTAAACATCAGTCTAGTTCCTGGTTCTCAGAAGAAAATCAATCAATTGTTAACTCCATTGTTGCGTAGCTGAGTTCATAGTTACGAAAGAAACTCTACTAAAGCTTCTAACCACTTTTTTTGAAGAAACATAATCTCCTGATTACGTGCAGGTCATTTTTCACCGCTCAGGGCTTCTAAGTAGATGTGTGAAATACTCTGATTCCAAAAGCTCTAATAATAAAATTCCAATAGCTGCAAAAACTTTATCATAAAGTTAGGAAAAGTCAGAGAGTATGACGAAGCAATTAGCAACCACAACGAAATATGAAACGCTAAAGTTCAACATCGGACAAAAATGACCGCACCGCGCTTCTAGTATTAATTGTTTCACTTTTCTGTGTTTTTGGTCAATACTTTGAAAAAAGTTTATTTCTCAGACTTGAAGCCATCAGTAACATCCCATGAGTCATCAGTTTGAGGGAAGTCATTATGTATTTGGAATTTTTTGCAATTTTGCATTTCATTTCAAGCAGGACTTTTCACTTGATTCATTTTTATGTGTTTTTTGCCAATTTTTTGAAATAAGTCACTTTCTCAGATTTCAAACATTTAACGGTGGGCGATGAGTCATCACTTTANCGAAAGACCTTGTATGTTGACAGTAGTGGAAGTTATTATGGTCTTGGACTTTTTTGCTCCTTAGCGTTCCATTTCAATCAACTTTTTTGAGTTCACTCTTCTTTCGTGATTTTTGTCAGTATTTTGAAAAAATGTGAAATTCTCGGATTTCAAAGATTCAACGAAATGCGATGAGTCATCAGTTCTGGGAAGTCAATACACTTTTTGAATTTTTGTTTTTTCCACATTTCATTCTAACCGCCATTCTTTACTTTACTGACTTTTTTGTGTTGTTTGTCCATGCTTTTAATAAAGTTAATTTTGCAGATTTTAAACCTTCACCAACGTGCTATGTGCGATCGTCATGGTTGTGCGACGGAGTGAAGGACTGTGATGATAATTCCGATGAGATCGGATGTCAGTGTCCAAGTGCCACATCGTTCGAATGTGACTGTTACCAGTCTTATGGTGGTTGTGCAAAGAGGTTGGGATGCACATTTCGGGAGTGGATGTGCGATGGTGCGGACGAATGTGGTGATTGGTCGGATGAAAAGTTTTGTTTACACTCAAAATTTTATTGCAGAAATGATGAGTGCGTTGAAAGGTGGAAAGTCAATGATGGAAATGTAGACATGACAGGTGGATATGACGAGTTTATATGTAATGCGACGCAGGGTCATATGTGTGGATGCATTCCAGGTAATGACAATTGTACTTCATCTGGAAAGTGCATTCCCAACATTTGGGTTGGTGACGGAAGCGATGATTGCGTCACAAGTCACAGTGACGAACCATGTAAAACAGTTAAAGTTCAGTGCGAACTATGCGAGGTTGTAATTAATCGATGCTCAACCAATGAAAGCAAAATATTTTTGATGCAAAATTCCAACAAAAACATCACAAACTGCCACATGATCAACCCATCCTTCCATCATCTGAACTTATCAAGCGAATGGATCTGCATTTCTTCTCTATGTGGAAAATGTCTGGGGGAGATCTCTCAATGTGAGAACGGACATGTCATCGATAATACTCATTATTGTGACACAAAGGTGCAATGTCAGGATCGAAGCGACGAACAACAGCAAAACTGTGGTTTCCGATGTTCAGGAAAGTCAAGAAAAAACATCTGTGTTTTGCCGCAGAAAAACCTATACGATGCGACATCTCACTGCGCAGATGGTTCAGATATATGTTTCGTAGATGGCGAGTTCCGATGTTTTTTATGTTTGGATGAAAAACTCATTATTTCAGCGAAACAGGTTTGTGACCGAATTATCGATTGTTTTGATGGTTCAGTGTGGAAGGGTGAGTCGCCGTAGCGGGCTTGGAAACCTTGTATGTGATGGATATATTAACTGGGTCTCCCTGTGGTCAGACAAATGCAGTCGTGATGCGGAAAATAACTGTCCGATGAGGTTTCCATGCAAAAGTAAAGCAATGGTCAGCATCGACGAAAGTTATTATTGTGACGGCATATTCCATTGTGACGATCATTCTGACGAAACAACCACTGATTGTCTGAACAAACGATTCAATTGCACAGCAGCTGGAGACGCCATTTCCATCAGCAAAGTGTTTGTCTGTGATGGAATTAAAGACTGCACTCAAGGTGAAGATGAAAGTCGTCAACTGTGTGGAGAAAAACGATTTTACTGCGAAAGTGGAAAACCAATATCAATCGATAAAAAGTTTGTTCAAAACGGAATAAAGGACTGCGATTCAGGTTTAGACGAATGCAAAACTCTGTTTTCAGATAGATATGAAATGATCNCCAATCCTGTTCTTCGCTCATTGTTTTGGATCATGGGTTTTGTGGCTTTGATTGGAAATCTAGCCAGAAATATTCTAACGTTGATGGAGATTGTTTTTAATGGTGAAAGCATTAACTCTGTTGCCAACGGAAACAGTTTCGTTAAACTAGCAAATAGATTCTTTATTTTCAACCTTGCCATTGCCGACTTTTTGATGGGAGTGTACTTGTTAGGAGTTGTTGGTCAAGGTGTGAATTATTGGGGATATTATTATTTTGCTGATAAAGTATGGAGATCAAGCAATCGTTGCTGGATACTTGGCACAGTTGCAGTTTTATCATCAGAAGCACCTGCTTTCATCATGGCATCCATGTCCACCTTCCGACTGGTCTCAATTTACAAACCATTCCTGACCCGCACCATGAAATTCAAATGGATCGTTCTCGTTGCCGTTTTATGTTGGTTGTTTTCTACACTTTTTGCATTTCTTCCGTGGCTTCAATTGAAATCTGGTTATTTTGTGTCTGACGTTTGGTTTCCCAACCATTTCTTCAAAACAGACACAGTTTCTAAAGATGACTTGGTCGTCATGGCCAATCAAGTTTCTGACTCTCATTCCACTCTTCAGTCTTGGTTCAAAGTCAAGGCGACAATTTCAGATAAGTTAAAATACAATGAAATAAAAGCAGAGTTTGGATTTTATTCTCAAACAAGTGTTTGCATGCCACGTTTCTATACTTCTCCTACTAAAAGTGCTTGGGAATATTCCACTTTTCTCATCACACTCAACTTCATGCTCTTCATCTACATGGTGGTCGTCTATGTACTTGTTTACAAGAAAATAACTGGCACGAAATTTTCCACATCATCTAAGAAAGATTCAAATCACCGAATGCAAAGAAGAATTTCTAGGCTTTTGCTGACTGACTTTTTCTCTTGGATTCCNGTTTGCATNATGGTCTACTTGAGTGTTGCAGGGGTGTTCTTACCCCCTGATGCTTACGTTGCAAGCGCTGGATTTCTTCTTCCAATAAANAGTGCCATGAACCCATTGCTTTANTCTCCGATCATTGGTCACTGCATGTCAGGCGCACGAGAACGGCTCAAGGACATCCTGCTTCTTATTTGTCCACATCATTTTGGTGACACCAGAAAGGTTGATGACACAGGAGGGAAGATTAGAGAAAAAACCCTTCCAACTGTCGTTAATTGCCCACTGGAACTCAGAGAAATCCGCACCAACTGTTAGTAAAATTGAAGATTTTCTATCAATGACAAACACCGGATTCTGCTAAGGTTGTAGATTTTTTGTTTCAAAACACGTAGCGTACGGCACGGCGACATTCCACATGATGTGGCCCATGTGTCGTGGCTTGTGTCATGCTGCCGTAACTTAACATTATAAAATACACTTTAAAATAAATGCTACCAGAAACATTTATCGGCTACGGAATATAGCACGCAGGCGGTTGGTGACTGGTCTGAGGTACTTACAAAGCTTGTTTCTTGGTCAATCAGTTCTTACAACTCGGAGAATGAAGAGATAATTGAAGGATCAGTTTGACACAATGCAGACTGTTCTCCATAATTCCATGCTCTGATAAACTCATTTCACATTGAAATCCAACGTTGTTGGTTTGCAGTTAGGTTGGTACTGTAATACTTCGACATTTCAAGTAAAATAGAGTTTATTTCTAGGTTATAAAATGAATAGTATCAGCACTGAAAATGGCCCTTATTTCAGCAAGAGCCCGAAAAAGTGGCCATCGAAGATGCAAATTGTGCAGCAAGCATGGCAAACGCAAAAACACTAGGCTGTACTGCGTTGCATTTGAGCTTCCACTGTGCATGATATCATGTTTCAACGAATATCACACATTGAAACATGTGTAATTTCCCTTTTATGTGTCGTACCACAATTCCTTGCTTTTTTATGTATCACAATTCCTTCTTTTTTGGTGTATCAAAATTCCTTGTTTTTGGTGTATCACACATTATTGCTTTTTTGGCGTGTCACAATTCATTTGCTTTCTGCGTCCGCACTCCAGGGAAACAAAGCGATAATTCTGAGTTTAGGCTACTCTCATGCGTGCTTACGACGCTACAGTGCCGCATGCGATGTGTTCGTTTCACAGTTTGAAATATAAAAATGATTTTAAGGTAAAAAATTTAAGCCGTGTAGTTGAACACTTCCTGCACAATTTGCACCTGTAGTGTCGCACATACGTATCACAACAGGAAATGTCGTTTTACCCTTCTGCATATTCACTATCTGGGCGGATCACTGATGGAATGCGGAGTAGTTGTATAACACAACGAGACTCTGTACTTTCATCACCGACACCGGTGTCAAGCGAAATTTATGTTGCCTGTGAGTGTGGCGCAGAAGAACAAACAGTCGACAATGTCGTCCTCGAATGTCCAACCCACCGACCTCATGGACTGCCCGGCCTGACGGTGCTGGATGATGGGACAATTGAATGGGTGCTCAACACCTGCCCCGAGATCTGGTGCGGCCATGCAGTGGTTTGAAAAAACTGGCTCAAACGACAACCTGCAGATTATGACGTGTATTTTTGGCAGCTCGAAGCTGTCGCATGTTTTTTGTATTCACTTCGAAAAAACATAAGACTTTGATGCTCACTGGTAGCAGCCCAAGGTTGCTCGATGACAAACTGAGCACGTGCGGTTGTTTGCTTCACTGCTTGGAAGAACAAAGTGAAGCATTTCCTCATGCGTTTGTTGAAATACTTGATCAAGAAGGAAGCGCATGGCAAGGTGAGAACCACATCAACAACATTCTTGTTGCCGGCAATGTTATTTAACTCAACCCTGCCACATTATCCCCAGTCCATTCAACGGCAGAGCATTGCACTTCTGTTTGCTGTCGTAGTGTGTACACCACCATTGATTCCATCATAAACTAACCAGTACGAATTGCAAACGGATGCCTCTACCTTCACCATCGAATTATGTGCAGGTCCTGCGCATAATCTAACCTGCTTAGCTTCGTCACAAGAGAGCAACACTCTCTATTGCAGTGCATGGTTCCCAAACGTTTTCTGATCTTGTACGATTTGTGGGTCCTGTACTGTCACCAACTTCCACCTTGTTCCAGGAAAACTCAATCTTCCCAATATAATTCGATCAACATATGGAAAACCAGAATTGCCACAAATGCGACATAAACAAAATGGCTGTGAGAAATTATAATGGCTATTTGCAAAAACCAACAAAGGAAGTAAACAGCAATTCCGGAATTTATTAACAGAACCCAATACGCAAATACTTTGCTGTGAAAATATTTTTTGGGAAAAAATCAGAAAATAGGCCTATTCACGTATAAACTTGAACAGGGGCGGAGCCAGACATTTTCATATGGGGGGGGCACTGGAGGGGCCAGTTTTGCAACAAGGGGAGCTGTCAATGGTCTGTGTAGGACTTTCAGAAAGAGATCTGAAAAATTTTGGGGGGACCACTTGGAGGGCCAGGCAAAATTTTGGGGGGCAGTGGCCCCCCTGGAACCCCCTAGTTCCGACCCTGAACTTGAAGGCCTTCGCCTACGACCATTCGCACGCGTACCACAGTTTAGGAACCACTGCTGTATTGCATGTTGCGCTTGGAATGTGGACACCTGCTCCGATTCTCACTTTCCAGTCCAACTGATAAGATGCTTTATGACATAATGGTCGTTTCGCTTGACTGCTTCCAGTAACTTTTCCGAGTAGTTTGCACAAATTTTGGGATTTTTTCTGCTGTTGTTTGTAATTGCAGCTGTAAGCCTACATTATTTCGTCGGACACATTTATTTTGTTTTGTACAAAGTTCAATTCTGTAACTGGAAAGATTCCATTTTTACATTATTGCTTTGTGTTTATGATTTTACTAAAATTTCAGTGTAATTTCGATCCGTGTATTGCTCGTTACATTCAGATTATGTGAATAACACGCTTGGTTCATACCTTGCAGGTTGGTTACAAAAGCAGAATCATTCCTCAATACAAATGCATGCAATAAACCAAAAGATACAGTGATAAACTTCGTGCATGTGCAGATCTACCTGTAAGACGCCCAGAAATGTGAACACGACCAATGGCGTTGCAAGCTGTGTTTCACCATTCAGTAGCATTCACCAAATATACAGTATAATCTGCACCATTTCCAGAGTAAAAAAGTTGCTACATTAGTGCATTCTTAAATCATAACTACACAGTCTTTGTTGACCCCTGTTTTTCGTTTCGCCTCCTCGTTTAGTTACGTTTCTGGTTCTTAAGTTTAAAGCCAAGGAACGAACTTCTGAGCTGTGGATACCACATCGTTTTGAAACCGTATTCGACGACCGATCGCTGTTGAAGCTCGCTGCTAAAGCATGCATGGCAGTAGCAAGGAACACACAAATACACGAACCAGCACAAAGACAGAAATGTGATAGTAGGAAATAATATGCTTGACGGGGCTGACACAATTACTTTGATGAAACACAAGCCTAAAGGACACGCGAATGAATGCTGCCATCACGACGATTATATAATGCAGTCCTGTCATGCATAGGATTCGGAAGGATTTTTTCTGGAGGGGAGCCACTAGGGGAGTTTTTCAAAAAATTTTCTAGGGGGGGGCCAAAATTGGTGATATTTGTTTTTTCCCACTTGATATAAAAAAAATAACCTTTTTGCTGAAATTTTCTGAACCCAGGGGGGGCAAGGCTCCCTCTTGCACCCCCTTCCGACGCCCATGCTGTCATGTTTTCCAAGTGGACCGACATATAAAATGCATAAAGGGAATCGGGGCTGCTAAAACAAACAATTTATCTATTTTATGAAAAATAGAGATCACTGAATTATAAATAAAAAATTAACAGTTCAAACAAAACAAATAATACTAGCTGATTTTGGCATTTAAACAAAATTTACTGACGTATTGTAATTACCTAGCATTTTTTCTCCTCTTTCCTAGATTTGTTTTCATATCTATAATTGGAAATTAAACTTTGTGTACATGTAAGACATTTCCCCGTTTCATCTACTCAAAAACAATGCCTGTTAGTAGACGAAGGAGAATTTCAGCGCATTTTGCCTTCCAATTCTGTGAAATATCCATATTGACAAATCGCGGTAATTTCCAAGTTTATGGAACAAAATTTCACGATCACAACAACCATTGCTCAGGTCCAAAAAAGTTAGCAAACTATGAGTTTTTTATTTGGTTTTTGGTACTGCATGTTCATTTTATAGTGTTCTTACAGCTGAGTAAGTAGAGGGGTTTGTGCGAAAGCCATTTTGCCGTTTTGAACTTGCATTATTGTGTGTAACTCCTTTATTTCCGTTCTTTTTGCTACTCGTGTTGTTGCGTAGCACTGACTTAGATGCTACACAAGAACATGAGTTCTTATCTACTTGTAACGAACTTATCTGCTTGCATTTCAAACACTGAATAACGTAGGGACGACCGAAATTTGTCAGTAAACTGATGATGATTGTGAATTTCCAATTTTGATTACATTCGCATTTCTTTGACGATTGATCATGTGCAAAAGTAAAGTGATTTTGAAGACAACTATCATTGTTCAAGATTGCAAACGTATGACAGGAGAACTTCTCAGCTTCAAACAAAGAATCAACGTTACCGAAGGCAGCTATGCAGAACTGATTTCTAAAGTCTGCCAATTGCGCAATTTAGCCATTCAGTTTAATCCAGTTCTAACAAAATGTTGCGTAATCAAAGAAATCTTTTGGGATTTNGCGATTTTATATTTGCCTAACAATTTTTTGNAAAATCATTTGCCTTAAGTTTTTCATATCCATTTTTACTGTCTGTTCTCTTTTACTTATTTGTGAGTCTGCCCTCAGTCACTCTTTTATGGTGTTCTAAAACTCAAACCTCTAGGAGTGCATTCTCCGGAATCTCATGCCTCTCACCAGCGGTGACTGTAACCAGAACTGACGAGAGGGGCGCACAAGCGGGTACGTTGCAATGGGGATCTTCAAAAATCTCTGACAAAGCGTGCTTTAGAAAACAAGGTGCAACTGCGGCCAGTGCCGCAGCAGCCCAACTCTTCCTCCGAAAAAAATGGTTAGAGGGGCTCCCTTAATGGTGATTTTTGAAAATGTTTTCGACATTATGCTGCATCTCGAGGTGGAATGGCCTTCAAAACAAAATATCCTAATTGCAGACCCGATTTTGGCAGAACCAGGCCCGTAGCCAAGTTGTAAGGTTGGGGGGGGCAAAATACATTTTAGGGGGAAATATTTCTGTCTTTATCATACGTTTAAAAAAATTTTTTCTCAGCACAACAAAATTTGGGGGAAACAAAAAAGATTCGGGGGTGACTGCCCTCGAATTCGCCCCACGTCTGCGGCCTGGGCAGAACCGTCGCTAGAAAGTTTTCCATTGGCGGGAAGCTTTCTGGCACCGTAGATTTCCCTTGGATAAGTTTAAAGAAGAGGTTTCAAAAGCATTTCCGTAAATGCTTGTAATATGTTTTTCAATATGTTGCTTCAAAACCGATTTCGTTTCTCTATAGGCTTGATGGGTTGGATAAGCTACTGATCAAATAAATAAAAAGTCACAGTTGATGTAGTTAATACAATACATGGCTTTTCACAAAATCCGATGTGAACAATTACTCGCCGATCTCTTATGACCAGAGTTTGTATGACTAGAACACCAAACAATTACACAAATAATTCATCAATCACGTGTGATCCAATACCGATGAAGAGACAGTTTTCCCAAGTTTGTGCACCACGATGCCTCTACTTGGAGTGATGAGCATATCGTCAGTCATGTTCACCAGCTGCCTCAGCGTCCCTGTTATCCAAACGTCATCGAATCTCATGTATGGGACTTTTTTCGCTGCATCATACAATCTTCGAACTGTATCAGCACGTGTTGTGTAAAAACCACCTAAGCAGTATGGTGGAAAAGTCGTTTCCTTGTATTCATTTTCATCTATGAACCATTTTGATTCTTTTTCGCGATGAGGTTTAGCATTTAATGCTGTTTTGTGAAAACATATAATCGGATACGATTTCCAGTTTTTACTTTCAGCAAAGTGCAATGTTTCATTGACGGTATACAGCAGTTTTTTGAAATTGAGATAAAAATCATCGTCTCCGGAGGAATAGAACGTGTTGTTTGGAAGATTTTCAGAGGCCCATTGCATTCCGGCAATTGTTTTGAAAACAACAAACCTGCAATATGAACTTACGTTACACCGCACCTGGTTTGTGAGATTATTACTCAAAAAGACAATTTACCTTCCTGTTAGAGTTTTTGCAATTTTGTGATGGTTGAATTTTTACAAAGCAATATTTTATGGAGATTCTCTACATTGTAGAGAGTCTACAGGGTCAAATTTTGAAATGATGTTTTTTACCAGGGGCTTTCATGGTCTCAGGATCCTTGACAATAGTACCATAGGATAATGGTCCTCTCAGAAATGGATGAACACAATCTTTTCCGCAAAATCTTTGATTGTTTTGTTGCATATGTGACCTGACCAGTGGCGTACCGAGGCTAAGTGGCGCCCGGGGCCGACCATAAAAGTGCCGCCCTTTCCACCCTCGAATTTGCTTATAAAATTTTCAAATAAAAGAATATCATGTTTCGTGCTTATTTAAAGATATAAGGATTAATAAAGCATCTTGAAAATCACAATCTAACAGTCACAAACTTACAGGGTCATGTTTTTCGTTGTCGATTACGAGTCTTGCTTTTTCTGCTTGATGCCACCCCTCTCATCATTAATTTTTCTATTTTTTTGCTTTCTTTAACAATGCATATAGTACGAACCCGACATGTTTCGTCAAAGTTTCTTCCCTGATGGTTTTTAACTCCGGTAAACCCACCGCATGTTTTTTAATACTTTACGCATTCCAGGGATCAAACAAAAAATTTCAATGGATGTGATGGTGGCATATTTCTTTACAGATATGAAAAATGTATATATACTGCATATAGCAGGCTATAATAACAAATCTGGTAATATGATCTCTCTGATGTATATAACTTTTCATCGTTCACTTCACGTTACAGTGGTGGCTTAATTCGCTTAGAATATGTATAAAGAGCTTCAAACGTTATCTCTGTCGGCATTTGCGCTTGGGCCTCTGTTGGTGCGGCGGCCTATTTTGAAAAAATATCTTAAACAAGTTTAAAACCGGTTAGGTTGAAAAGCGCTCGCTTGCAGTCATTATCGCGACACGCGAACTTGGTCTGGCTGTTGGATTGGACTTCTTCCAATTACACATGTATAGTATTATTGCTAGCCTTTGCCCTTTATCAACAGAACCATTGCCAGAAGATGTTCAATTGGGGGCTTTATGTTTTTGCAAGGGGGTATGGACATTCTAAAATTTGACAAAAAATCCACTGATTTATAGTGTTTCACATTTCACATTGGGGGGCTTGGAGTTCTGTTCGGGGTGCTAAGTTTAAACGTCTATTTCGAAAACTGTATTACCAAACCATCCCAGGTGGGACATAGGCCTTTCGAATGCTCAGCAGTGATTACAACGTCTTACGTTCGATGGTAATCGCTGTAAACAACTTCATTCACTACAGCCATTGGCAAGTTGTAAAACTGTTTTGATTTTAACGACCCTCTTTAATAAAAGCCTTCACCAAAATCATATTTAAACATATCGTTTACTCTTGCATTAGGTTTTCGGACTTGCCTCAAATTCATCAAAATGAGAGCAACACCTTTTCTAAGTTTTTCTTGTTGAAATGAATTTTTCTATGACTGCAAATGTTAAGTGTACCGTTGAACAAAGGAGACCTTTACGAAACTCACAGTACCTATCGGCTGGATCTGATCTACTCTACTTGCAGTTCAAACCGACAATCTGAGCTCAAAGCAAGGGGGGATCCAGCCATTAAGGTTAGGGGGTGATTTCAGTAATATTTTGGTAGTGAAGTCTCAATACGGGTTCACTACTGTAAGAGAGATGAAGTACATTTTGTAACACTGCTCTGACAAAACAATGGACAGCAATATGGCCTTACATCGCGAATGCTGTTTTCTGAATTGTACAAAATCAAGATGAATAACGTTACTTTCGTAGGTTTTAGGGGGAATCGACCCCCGCCACTGGCTCAAAGTTACCCACATAAACACACCAACGGCACTACCCCGCTTAAAAGAACGTCAATTCCCGACACCATTACACTGTGCGTCACGCATAAAAACAGCCATTTTATTGAAACTGAACAATGTTACCTTTGCAGAGTTCTTCACTTCAACCACCATGATTTAATGTTGATAAACCCGCCTAGTGACTGGGATACAGCTAATGGCATTTATTGAAAATATCCCACTGAACATTAAAAAATAGCATGAGATGTGTGAAGAAATGTTGTTTTTCTATTTTGGCGACATGAATTAGCGGCATCCCCACGCCTGAAATACGCTTCTCACTGGGGCAGTTGAGGTGAATGCTCTTGCCGATGGAGCGCTACGGCGATTCACTCAGTGTCGGTGAATCGTACGCGCAACCTTCCAGTTGAGAGCCGGACACTCATCCTCAGAGCTATCGCCGCCCTAACAAAATCTTTGTCTCCAATGCCTAGGTGAGATGTGCCGTTGGGGCGTTACTGAGGAACCAATGATAGGAGAAAAAGGATTAAGCTAGACTCATGCAAAGCCTTCTCTATCAGATTTTGAGAGGAGGGGCAATGTCAACCGCGAACAACCGGAGCTCTAATGTTTCCTAGTCTGCGGTTGAATGTCATTTTTGACTGGGATGGCGGAAATGGCTTTGTCTGGAGAGGAAGGTGTCTGTAAAGGCTGGGACACAATTGCCACCCAAGTAAGTGTAGCAAAACACCCTGATTTCAAGACAAACACTGGGGCACTTTTGCACGTTGGATTTGATCCAGATGTTTGAATAAATATTTCATCAACTTGCTCACTCCGCACGGCCATATTTCGTGTTTTTTTAGGCTAGCCTAGCAGTCGGGCTTCTAAACACAACCATTGAAGTGTTAGAACTTTCAAAAGTTTGAAAACTTTATTTAAAAATAATGACGAAAATCCAGAACTTTTGAACTGCTTTCAAAAATTAATTTTTAATCATCAAAGTGCGGCCCGGGGTCCCCAGCGTACACCTCCCCCTTGCTACGTCACTGAACCCGACTCCAAACTTAAATCACAAGAAGGGCATTCAACTGGGCTGTTCCATGCTGTTGATGGATGGCTTTGAACAGGCAGAACAACTTACAGAAACTGAAAATTTGTTCTTCGGGTAACTGTTACTACAAGTCAAACTGCCCTATGAAGTAACTTTCATTTATCCAGAAATATTACTTGACTCAAATGTTTTATGTCATAAAGTATGTCAAGCAAAAACCTAGTTTTTTGTATTAAAACCAATTCGAAACTTTGAAGGTTTCGTTTATGTTAAACGTTCGACATCAAACCACCAGTCTGATTTTATTTTTCGATTCACGGCTCAAATTGGAAGTTATGTTTTCATTTACATACTCATATTGATCAGGTGCATCCACTTGGAGGATATCTCCATAAATTTCCGATTCGTTACGAATTGATTCTTTCAACCAACCGCTCGCAGTGCCAACTACAAAGATCGTCCTTGTGCGCCATCTGCCGACGACCGTCTGTTTTCCCCACGTTCTACGTATTGCGACACGATGACGAACATGGCTGGTTTTAGATTTCACAAATATGTGCATGGTCCATCGATAATCTGAAGAAAAAACAACAGTTCTGTAAGAACTCATCGTCAGCAAGCTGTTTAAATTTGGCACTTGAAAAGCAACAAAACCTCTGTGCTTCACGGTTTCGATGTCTTTTAGAAAAACAATATATGCAAAGCAGCGTTTCACCTTATGACTACTGTAAACCATTTACTGTATGAGAATATATTTGTATTCATTCAATCCTAAATGTAGTGTAGCGTTATGTCCACTAAAAAATTGTGTTAAAACCTTTTCAATGCGAAAATTAATTCCACGTAAATTTTTGTATTTTTGTTAAACGAAAACAATGGTCACAAAAAAGTCCCTGAACATCGTCAACGCAATAAAGAAAATAATTTTATTGTAAATTCCTTACATTTAAATTACTTTTTCCAAACCTGAGCTTATCACAAGAACAAAGTGCAAATATGGGGCGATTACGTCATAAATGCAATCGACTGCGATTACAATTACTTACCACATGTTCAATTACGACTACGAATAAACAAAATCATAATGTAATCGATTACGCTTGAATTGAAAGTAATCATGTTTACAATCGCGATTACATTTCTCTTGAATCATCCTCAGAAAGGAAACAAAACCCATTGCATGGTTGCATGTATGTATAATTTCAGACAACAAACTATATAAATGAATGCAATAAGCGAAATCACTAATCTGTAGGAATCAAGCACCGCAAAAAGAAAAATAGCATTAATTGTATACTGAGATGTTTGCGCAGACAACAAACCAGTGGTGTAACTAGAGGTTTGAGTTAATGGTGGAAAACTTAGCTAAAAGAGGTCCACAGGCAACTGCAGGGGCCCCATAGCCAACACCCAACAAACGTGAGAAAAGATGGTGAATTCCGATGTGGATGGTTATACTAAACCCTTAGATCAACGGAAAATAGCCTATTCTGAAAAACGCAAATAAATTACAACCTATTGAAAACGAAAAGAATGCTAACACCGAAATGCAAGCCACGTATGGGCCCAGTTTTTACATTTAGTTTGGCAGGAGAGAATTCACCCATTTGTCCCCCTTTAAGTTATGCTACTGCAACAAACCTTAAGTCCCGCGTGCGCCACTTTTCTTGCAGAGATTTGCAATCCTATAACTCGCCAGGCGATTGAGCTAGAGAGCTGTTCAAACCCTCTACGGATTCACCAAGTCTTGTAGTCGAAATCAAAAAACAAAACAANTTTCGCTGGGGTTTTCTGGAGGTGACGTCACAAAGACGACATGTTTTGAAAATGTTGGCCACTTTNGCCTGCCCTGGGCCCCAACACATTGANCCATTCCTTTGGCTCAAAGTTTTGTTGAAAACTAGGCAAAATCCGCGTCTATAGAGCTTTGAATTGACTTGCTAGCACATCTGTGGCCAAAATTATGGACCTAATTCCTAACTTTTCAGAAAAGGCATAATTTGCCCTTTCAGGCCAAACTTTCGCCGGCCATAACTCGGCAGCAGATAGAGCTAGAGAGCTGTTCAAACCCTG
>JGI24159J19872_10003113_pt1 | contig 20404 bp, 11 predicted proteins | sample Ectturendosymbi4_FD_19872 | JGI IMG/M metagenome (IMG submission 19872) | reverse complement strand
ATTTCTTTTAATATTTTAATAAGTAAACGAATAGCTCGCGGAGCCCCGAGGTTTCTCTCGCGGAGCCCTGGGGCTCCGTACGGAGCACTTTGAGAACTGATGGACTAGATGACCGCCATGGTCCTTAACCAGGGGCGTAACGAGGGGGGCAAGGAGGGCGCAATTCCTCGGGCGCCGATTTACTATGGGGGCGCTGAATAGCTGCGGAGGGCGACAAAAATTCCCAACAATGTCACAAGTACAGTACTTTCTTCAATACAGTACATTTGCTTCCGAAAGAGCTCAGGTTCGAACATGGGGTGCCAAACTTGCTTCTTGCTCCGGGCGCCATATAACCGCGTTACGCCCCTGTCCTTCACCAATCCTATATTACACACTGCCCCTCTTTCTTTAAACTGATCAGCTATTATGCCATTGTATTTTCATTTGCTCGAACGTTCACTGATGGTTGGTTTACTTAGTGTGCGATGCCTTTTGTTGTGCTTCTGCTAGTTGGCTGAGTCATGTGAAGCAATCAACCATTGCCATTAAAGTCACAAGAATTTCTAAGTGGATTAATCACATTCTTTTGTTTATGTCCAGTTTTCAGAGAACTTGCCAACACTACCTAGCTTTGGAAAATGGGAAGTTTGTCTTAAGTCTGTTTCAAATTTTGATGTCAAAGCTTTTTTCAGGGGAAGGTCTAGGACGCCATCTTGCTACTGTCGTACTTGAGCCTTCGAGTGATAATTGATTGTTACTAAATCTTCCACATTGTTATCATAGTATTTTTAATAACACTGATTCAGACGATGCCTTTAACGATTACGCAGAACAATAATAGCAAAATACATATGGTGAAGAAAAACACGTCCAAGGAGGCACATCGCAAATATTGAACTTCATTCAAAAGCTATCCATTGGTTTTTCACTGCTTTGAAAAATTAATACTTCAGTACACAAAAACGCACCGCTATCAACGCCATAGTGAAAAAAACATTGAAACAGATGTGATTTTATGGATTTCCACAGTGTTTTTACAGTGCAGCGCTGTACGCTTGACAATGAGAAAAACTACGCTTGCTGTGAAGCAGACAAACAGTAACAATCCAAAGACTTTTTACTAGCCAGTCCTGCATACTCCCATCTGCAAAGGTCAACCCCAGGGTTGCCCAGTGGCGTAGCCAGCCCAGAAATTTTTTTTGGGGGGCAAAATATTTGATTTTAGGCGAATAACACTATTTTTCTTAGAAAAACGCCTCTCAAAGCACAAAATGGCTACATTTTCTAAAATTTTGGGGGGACATGGCCCCTTCACCCCCCTGGCTACGCCTATGGGGTTACCAACTTTAAACAGATCTTTCAAGCTAGAAAAATTGCAAAATTCCGCTTGAATAAGACCAACTGTGTAGGCCGCTAGACCAATTATCCGCTAGAATCTAGCGGATTTAGGCCGTCAAACCAATGACTTGTCTTATGATTAAGTATCTAGTGCTTACATGTCAGTGATTAATTGTCACGTGATGAAATGGTGCGTGATGAAAAGCCACCAAACCTTATTTTGCATCTAGGTAGGATTACAATCCGCTAGATCTTGCGGAAAATCCATAAATTGGCAACCCTAGTTAAGCTTGCAAATCACTTGTTTCATGTGCTGTACATTCCTGCTCCTACGTAGCCCTACAACGCTTTTCCGTGCTCATATGAGATAGGAAGAAAGTAAGCTTGCAAACTATCGGCGGTGTTCCGAGAAATCAGTTGTTAACAACACTTTTGCTTACATTGTCTCAAGATAACAACACCACAGGCCAAACCTCGCCAGTTTTCCGCGGCGCGGAAACCATATTCAAATTCTGACCTGGATAACGCATTTGTTCCTTACGCAGCGAAAGAAATTTTTGCTATTTCATCCTTACTAATCGTAGCCCAACTGGAGGAAATATGCACGGATTATGACAAGTTCTACTGGTTGTCTCGCCTCGCCCGTGTTCAAGTTCGTTTGCAAATACCACAGTTTAGAAAAAGTTGTCGAAAACTTAAATCTCTTAAAAATACAAACTTATCCCAACTTACTGCATTTTGGTGGAGTTGGGCTCAGTAACAAAAAATAATTAAATTGCAAAGTTGGGCTCAGCAACCAAGAAGCATGAGAAAGCATTTTCGAAATTGCTTTCGAAACTGGTCGTGCGTCTTTGTGTTAGGTCAGATAAGTAAAGAGTAGAAATCGAAATCAGGAGGAGCATAAAGATGTCTCGTACATCTGCTGTAAGCAAGACATAAATTTAGGATCGAAAAGATTGTGTGCACAGAAAACAGTCTTGCTTGATATGAAGTATCATATTATCTGTCTGACGTTTATTGGTCGCTCCGAAAGTAGCGAGCGCAAGTGTTTGCAACTTTTGAGTCAGTCTATAATATTTCAAACCTATACTTCGATCTGCCGTGATTCTCATTCGTTTCACCAAAAGTAACTGCATCGAACGACCACCCACTTCAACTCCTTTCATTGAGACTGATTACATGCATTGCTCTCTGGCTCTTACTGCAGCACCACTAAAGCTTCACAGAAGTTAACGGAACTCACACTTTGCTGAAGCACGGTTACGCGGAAATTCATGACGTTGCCAACGTTCGCCGAATTTCTTTTTTCTTAAGGGTTTAAAAAATTTAAACAACGCTATTTTTTCGCCTCGTGAAACCGGCAACATCAACATAAATGGCGCGGAACAAACGTTTAAAACAGTTCATTCAAAAAAAAGAAACATTTTTTTGTGATAAAGTTGTGTTAATAAGTTAAGAATTAGCTCGGAATAGGTAAAGAAAGGTGAAAACATGCACTGATTTCAAATTTTAATTCAAGATTGTGATTGGGCGTTCTGACATGCTCGCCAACATTATCCTTCAGAAATATGTGTCGTGCGCAACTTGCTATCGTTCCATGTATTTTATCACCAACGCTAAACGTAACCGCGAAAAACGAAACACAAGCTTGAGTTCTACGAATTGCAACGTCTCTTGTCTGGCATGGCACGTCACAGAGAAGCCAATAAAACCCTGATGTGTTCTCATGTTGGCAAGAATGCGGAAGTACCGACAATGCATGAAAGCCATGCGCCTTTGCAATCTGTGGTCAATTTCAATTTGAAGTGAGAGGTTCGAAAAAATCTATCCGATGCAAACAACACAGTCTACCTTTACAAAGGTTGCAGATCGCGGGAGCACAGCCGTGACGCCATAACGCTCACATCAATCTAAAGACAAGCGAATACGACATTATGGGAAGTTTTTAACAGTTTGCATGACTAAGCATGCCAAACAGGACTCCAGCAAGCCACTTCTGCGCAGACTGTGCAGGCTTTACTTTGCTGCAAGAATGCACAGTTGTTGAGGAAATTATCTGTTTTCGTTGTTTTCTGTTTCGATTTTACGTGACGTTGCTATGTTAAACCATAGTAGTCAACTTCATGTTTCTAATTCACCAAATTACTACAAACATTTTCAAACTCATCTGATCTTGAAAGTTTTCTGAAAAGCAATTACAGTTCAGAGGTTGATTACAAAGTTCTGATTTAACAGGCTGTGAGCAACTGCGTATTTGCGGTTTTTGTGCTTGCTACGACTCATTAGCCTTCGATGGTCAGTTTCACTTCCCGTTGCTTTGCATCTCGTGAATCGGATATTCGCAACCCGATGTGGTGTCGTGCCTCGCATAAAAGCGCAAACGACGATCAACCCAGGTTAGGATTAATTTATACTTCGGTCTACACAGGCAATTTGAATCCTAGGTTGCCACAAACAGTTTCTTTTTAACTAGTTTTCTCGAGGATATACATGTATACTGAAAAGCAAAAACAGGCCAGAAAGATGGTTTCATTGTGTAGTTTCAATGAGTTCGAGCAATTGCTTGTTTATGTTGCTGTGTTTCGGCAAGTTTGTGGTTGCTAGTGGCAACCACTTAGAAGTCGATGATGATTTTCACTTCCTGTTGCTTGGTTTCCTGTTTGAACCCCGAGACGAGTTTTTACTGTATTATAAAAGCCTCAAACCTAATGGCAGTTACTCACTCTCAGTGAGTTGAAATACGTACGAAGCTGCAGCTTGCAACACTCGGCATAGTTAGGATTTTTAGTTGTTATTTTTAGCCGAAAAATGTGAAAAGATAATAACATAGTTTCGATAGTTAGATGCCACATGAGGAAGTAGAGGAATGCCGTTCTCTTTTCAAACGCAGACCATACCAGATGCATCAGAAAAGGACGTGACGTCACGAAATCAGACGCATGCGCCCAGAAAACGCAGAGGACGCATGCCGTGTGCATCCAGCTTTAGACTGCACTACGCTTGGCAGAAACGTAAGACCTTAAACCTAACCCCTAAGCCTAAGTCCTATACCTATACCTAAACTGCAAATCTCAACACAAAAGTTTGGAAAGTTTTGAAAAAGTAAATAAAAACCAGTACTATGAAAAGTGCAACCACTACTAGTACTAACAAAACGAAAGGCGCCTGACCATGGGGAGAGTCGACGCGAAAACCATTCGCACAGTGAGATGCATGATTACCATGACGGTGCTGCTAATGTGACAAACTCAGCGTTTTATTTAACCGTGTCACCGCTGGCGGACCTATGGCCACTTCCAAACAAAAACACCCTGTCATTTTGTGAACCCATCCATAAAAATAACACCACATGTTGTGCACTCACAATCGGAATTTAAAGCATGAAAAACAGAAAAATAGTGTCTATTTTTCCGCCAGAAGTAAAGCCGTGCTGGGGTTATTTTGCCATTCGAACTGCAGTGTATCCGGCTTTGTCCACTTACAACACTGAGTTTGTGGCACTAGCAGTTGGTACGATGAAACTGGTCGAGTGGGAATTCTTACTGTGCGGGTGGTGGTCGTTTGGGCCCCAGCATAGTTTTTGGGCTGTGCTAATAGAGACGACTCTTTTTATGGGAGCGGGTTATCTGACAAAGACTATACGATAATCCAAGGATATACTGTAGTCCTTGCCATGTGACCAGTTCAACCAATCTGGTTCAGCTAATGGCAAAATTGCTCCAGCATTCAACTAATGTGGCTCAGCTAAAGGCGAAATAGCTCGAGCAGTGCTTTTTGCTGCTTATGACACAATATAGGCATCGCCAAACATAAAAAAGCTTAAGCTGAAGCTACTGCTTTATAACTTCTAACACATTTAATTCATACATCCTAATTAAGATTGCCAGACGTCCTTGAGCGCCAAGGATTATCCTTGAAGTTACGGTCAAAACTCGTTATGTCCTTGATTCTTGAAAAACATCTTGTTACCCTTGAATATTTTCCGGGGTCCTTGAAAATTCTTGAATAGTTAAATTGTTCATTTTTGAACTACTGATTACATTGAACATTCAAGAATCAAGAATGAACAATGTTGTAAATGAACAGAACGATGTGTATATTTGTTCCATCTTTAAACAGTTGTGTAGCAAAAAGCAAACGATTCAAGAACGGTTGTGTCGTCATAATACGTTTTGTTTAGTTTTCAATTTCGTACATGGTTAGCTTAACGTCCACTAATAATAAAAATCGCTAGAAGAACTAATTTATCTGCTTGATGGTTAGCTTAGCCTGACTTGCCCATAGGTCAAAGCTTGTTGAAGGGTGAAAGTAGCCATGGGTGTGGCAAAAATATTTCAAGGAGGGGGACAACATGGACATTTTGTTTATCTCTTTTTGGTTGCTCAGGTTGCAATGCAAATGAACGTTTACAAAACGCTTTACTGTTTCTACACCACAAAGAAAATGCCCCATGAAACACGCGCTCCATTGGCATCTATTTTGAAATCTTTTTCAAGCGGGCCTGAAAACGAGTTTGCCACAAAGGTGTGCTTTGCATCATCCGTTACAGCTTTTTTGGCGCATAAGTGTCGTTATAATTGTGAACTCCACACAAGTGAGTCTGAAATGGATTTGAATTAATTATCAACTACGTTCTCTCATTAGTCTGTGCTGGTTGAACAAAACTCACTTCTGAAATCTTTTGTCCGTATTTTTTTTACACTTCGGCTATCAGAAATGCTTTTTTCATAAACTACCTAATATCCATTTTTGCGAGCACTTTCTACAAATAAGTCAAAATTAAAAAACAATCAACGACCAGATCAACATTAGCGGTGAAAAAGCAAGAAACTTAGACACTCTCGCAAAACTCTTTCAAGCAACTGGAAATAGACTTGTGTCTTAACACGACTATCGAACGTACTAACATTAGAACACCACGCAGACGTAAAAACTGAGCAGATGAATTATGAAAGCTCGCCACAGCCTTTTTACACTTTATACTTGCTCAGAAGTCAGAATTAAAAATTCTGATTTTTGTTTTATAGTGGTATTTCTAACAAGCAACGTAGTTCTTTGCTGTGTGAAAAAAAGCCTGCAAAGGCTTGGCTTGATTAAGATTTTTCAAACATGTGGAAGCGGCAGCATTGCTATAGATCCACTCATGCTTCTTTTCACAAAGTATAAAACAACGTGCCTTACCATTATCAGCATTCACTGTCTCGCTGCATCACCTGCCAAAGATGTGTGAGGTTAACAGCCACATCCGGAAAAACACATTAACTGTCGTAATTTGAAGTGAACCTTTGAAGGTTCCTTGCCATGTTGTTGATACGCAACAAAGAGCAACAGTAGAACAATGCGCTCGCAAGTTTCGCAACGTGAGTCTGCAGACGAAGGAACGATGATCTTCAATGCGCTCTTTCTACCGACTTCCTTAAAAAGTTGTTTGCCTGTAGAAATGTTGAAGATGGTCATTCACTGACATGAATTAGGGCCTGCTAGACACACATGTTAACTTCATTAGTAATCAAATCATACGATCTTTTCTTATGAAGAATTTCGGCAAAGCCGCCACTTCGAACCATGCACACTAGTTTGTTTTCTAATACAGCAAATTCTTGAAAACTCGCTCACTCTCTGTAACTGCTTAACTGCCTTAACACAAGAATTAGCAACAACTCATTTTACCATAGATTTTTTTAGTTCTGACGAGGAAACGAAAAACTGCGTCCGACAGAAAAAAGGACATGAGTAATGACGTGTTTTACTTGAAGTATGAATCGTAGTTTGTTGTGCTCAAGCATGACAAGCATAACTTAGCGGTTACAGCAGGTAACCAGCGGGCGGGGAAAATTTCACATCGTTGCACGCACATTGCACCAGCCACGTGCAACTTCCAAACGTACACCTGATCGTGCTGACTAGAAGAAAAACAATGCTCGCAGACTGTAGTGGTGGTTTCAAAGTTCTTGCTGACTGCGGCATACTTCTGCATTCGGGTTTTGTGGAAACAAATCCAAGTGTGGAGCTGAGTCGTACATAGTCAAACGGTTTATTTTGAAAAACTGAAGCCAGATATCTGCACTTCGGCGAATTACTCAAATTTACTTTAAGTTTTCATGCGCTAGAAACCGAAAATGTTCTCTGAGACTGAGACTGGGCAAAATCAATTTTCTACTTGAATTTTTGGTGAGTTGGTCAACTACGGTATACGCTGTGACTGCATCACAGACCAGGAGGGACGAAATAACAGTTAACTTTTGACGAATGATTTTCGTAAACATTTAAGCTGTGAGTGCCGCTTACTGCTTAAAATGTGTTGTCTCTTTTCACAATACTGGTGATTGCAATATTTTAGTAGCGAAACGTCTAAATTCTATGTTGTTGATTTTTATCGCTGTGGCAGTTGTGTTTGTAACAAACCTTTTCTGCACTGTTGTTTTGTGTGTGCCTGAGCAATTGCGAATTGCGTTTCCAAAACAATTTACCGAGCGAGGTATGGATAGGTGATCAGTATCACGCAGTGATGAGAGCCATCAAGCTGTTTGCTGTCACTGCTTGTGTTAAAAGTACACAATATTTTCGACTGATGCGGCAACCAAAGTACAGTATTACGCTTATGCCATCTAAGTATCTAACGACCTAATGCTGCATCCGGCGCGTCGCCGGGGTTTGGTTGTTAGACGGGGGGGGGACACAAAAACCAAAAATGAGAGAGAACCTTCAGCAAAAGACAAAAATAAAGTTCGTTACTGCCCACGATTGGGGGTACCAGCTGTGAACTGGGTGGCGGCGCTGGTGCGGCCCACTCACTGGCGAAAGACATGTGCTACAGACTTGACGCTGCGCAAAATATGGTTCAATGCGGTCCAAGAATTTTTCACATCAAACCCAGGCAGCGAAATGCTTAGAAACATGCGGTGAGCATATATTTAAGCCATGCTATATGAAGCACGTTGCTGCTAGTATTTCAACCTTAAAATCGATTTAAACTTTGAAAAGTTTGCGTAGTTCTGCTTCATTGGCTCTTGGCTAAACTATTCGTGGCACTTGCCTTACAGCTGCGGTAAACCGCACTAGCCGCAACTGGCGCATTCTGAACAAAATGACAACACCGTTATCAGTTAACTCATCACTATCGCATTTATTCTTCAAAGTAAAGCATCATCGATTGGTACGGTGACCAATGGTTTACTGTTCCAAACGATGACTGCCTAAAATGCGGTAAGTTTGAAATTGCCAACTGGATTTGTTAAATGTTTTACGAACGACATTATCACTACACTGCTCTAGGCTGCTTCGGATTTATTCTGTACTTAGCACTCTGTGAAGTTTATAAGGGCTGTATGAACACCCACCGTCACCAACCGTAAACTCAGACTATAACACCGACTGCATTGGACCCTACCAGCGTGACTGCAGACCGTTTTCTCAAACCGAAACTTTGCGCCAACTTATTACTGGACTTGTTTTTTGGCATTATACAGTTTCTACACAACTATCAATGAATAAAAAGCATAGTTGATTGCCAAAAAATATGAACGCACTTGGTGTTCCGATTTGGACTGCAGTACGAACGTAAGTTTTGCTTGCACGCAGGTTTGGTAATACTGCACGACGGCACGTCATGCAACAGCCCGTGACTATGCAGGAGCTGTTGCAGATTTTTGCGCAGCTACCAACTGCGATGAAAGAGAGCGTCATAATGACAAAGGTATTTCAACTATCATATCATAATACATTTGTTGTATCTGATGTAGTTAAAACTTTCAGCGCAGCCTATAGCGAAGTGAGTGTCGACATACGCAAGAGTGCGACTGATAGAGAGAGATGAGCAGAAAGTAACGCAAATTGCCAAGTAGGCTATGATAGCCAATGCACACTGATCTACTCATATACTCACAATCCTAGTTTTTGCCTTGTTTACCACTAACAGGATAAATAAGAAACATACGGGGACAGTGGGACTCGACCGTAAAGTCAGAACAACTCAGGCCAAACTGGAACGTATGGTCACATCGAGTTAAGGCTACTTGTTCAAATGATTAAGTTGCTGCTTGCCTCATCAGTAAAAATATTGCACCTAAACTACTCAGAACCACGTTGTCTCCTTGCAGTCCCCACAAAGGATTCTGCAGTACCAGAGAATATACCTCAGCTAAGATTGTTGAATTGTAACCATGGCGCTTTTCACACGCAATAAGACGTGTATGTAACGAAGTCGAACTTACAAAAAAACTGCCCGATTGGACAAAATGCAAGAGAGAAAACGCCCAGAGAAGAAAAACGTCATTTTCACTGTATCATGATAAACAACTTCAGTTAGCGAGGCAAATCTCCAATTTGACTTTGCAGACGGAAGTGCTTGAAATCATAGCTTTAAAAAGCTATGAGATCGTAAACAAGGCTTTCAACTTACAGACATACGCTTACCAAGCCTGGAATTTATCAGGTGCACAAAATTTTTGCTCAAAGAACCATTTTACCCACCAACAAATTAACGTAAAAATGAAAGTTACTGTGTACTGAAATTGAAAATTTACAACTTTTCTTGAAATTGCTTGTTGATTTCTACTAAAGTCAGCACGACTAAAAAGCTGGTCATCTACATAATATTCCCGACTTTTGCAAAAAATCTGTCATATGCTAACTCATCAGTCGCATGCTTAATCTTGGTTTCATCTTGCATTGCCGAATTTTCCCCAACAAATTCGGATTTTCAAATGTTTTGGATGGCAGCATCTTCGTCTGTTACTGTCCCCATTCCCCATGGTTGTTGTCTAGGATGATGCACTTAATTTTTTCAGTTTTCAAAATTCTTTTGTTCTGGTCGAGTCTGGACCGAACACTGTGCCTCAAAAAAACTGTTTGGAAAAGTGCGGAGTGGGTCAGAAACTAAGTTTTCCCGCAAAAAGCATTTCAAAATTTATACAAAGTCACTTTGCAGTTACACACCGCGGCATATTCCAGTGAAACGTGGACATCAAGTTTTTAGAATACCAAAAAATTAAATTATCTCTTGGGCCTTTCCGCTGTGATAAAACAAACCAGACGTCAGCTTTCGCAGCCTATTTTTAAACAAGAGTGGTTTTCCTATTACCCACGAGTTTGTCACGAAATTAAACAAAAAGTCACTTTTTATGAACATTTTCATGTTTGTGATACCAGCAGTAAGTTACCATTTAAAAATCCTCTATTCGTGCTTCTATGTCTTCTCTATAGCTAGAATAACTTGCCCATAAGGTATAAAGGTATACTAAGGACCAAAGTGTATGTAGATGTCGTTACTTAAAATCTTTGTAAAACAACCATTTCTTTCTCAAGATAAAACTCTAAAGCTGGAATTCTAAATGAAATGCAAACAAAGTTGCGCCTTCCAAGAACTGCAACACTCCGCTAAGTTCTGTAGTATCCTGCCTAAGCGTTTGCAACATCATGGGAGAAAACATGAGATGCTTATTTTAAATTTTCGCTCCGCTAGGAAGGATGATAAATAGCACAAAGTTCTCTTTGGATGTAGTATATGACAATGCATTTAGTTAAGAGAGAGTAGGTGCCCAGTACCTGAGATCAACAAGTTGAAACAGATATAGGCAATCACAGGCTCTAACGTCCACCAGATCTCTCGGGCCACAGCTTTCTTAATTTTCCTTATATAAAAAAGCAACCAGTACACTTAGAGTTAGAGTTCACAACATCGCAGTGTTTAGGATGCTTTGTTGTCTGAACAGTTTGTGCAAAAATTATCTTCTTCAAAACTTTTTTTCCTTGAAATAAACGCTACTAGAAAATATGACCGTTTCAGCCTGCTCATCCGGACCGCATCAACGCCACCATGGTATCGTTCGCTGCTACATTTATACCTGAAAGAGTCACACAAACACGTGGCCAGGTTTTGGTTGTTGGGGAAGGGCAAAACAAAAGCAGAGGGGTCAACCATATTCAGCGAAAGCCTGATAAAACTTCATCAACTATTTCCAATTGGGGACACCAGACTACCGCAAATGAAGGGCCGCCTTCCACTAGCTACGACCTGAAGTTACATTTTTTATAAACAACCCAATTTCCAGTCGTATAGTTATAAGAAAACAGTGTTTGAGCTTAAGGTGTTCCCGTGTATAAATATTTTACTTGCCAAATTTTGCAGCAGCACGTTTTTACAGTTACCCCAAAACGAATAGAGATAAAAGTTGTTTTTTATTCACATCTTTTTTAAATGTTCGTGTACGTACTATTTTGCCAGTGATAAGCTTATATTACCATCAGCCTTGATAATATGGCTGTGCCTGTCTTAAAATTTGCGCAATGTCGTGCGAAATGCAGTTGAAACATATATTGGTGGTGCATTTAATCATATAGGCCAAGGGATTTTGCGTAAAGGATAAAAGTTTTCAAATTCCTTACGCATTCATTCAGTGTTACAAGCTGCAAAGCAAACTGGTAAATCCAAATCAGGGATACCTGCGCGGTGTGGTATTTGGCAACACCCACTAAAACTACCAGCTGATCTGAAAAACGCTGACAGGAGAGACCACCTCTACTGTGACTAATATTTCAGCAAAAAGGTGATGTAATGAAGATACATTGCAGTAATAACATACCTTCTATTTTTTTCCAACACTAACCCCCTAGTTTTCCACTTGTTTGCAGCAACGTAAGCCAAAACAGCGTTGTCATGTCTAATGCGCACTTGATCAATTACCAACAAAATTTTGAAAGAGCATCAAAGATATCTGACTAAAATTATATTGTTATTTTTATTCGCATTTGAAAATCTTCTCTACCTATACAAAAACAACATAGACCTGTGGTCTCAAATGGGAGTATGCCTATCCCTTGGGATACCCAAAGATGATCCAAGGGGTACACGACTATTTTAAGTGTCTTCATAATAAAGTTCTAACGTAGAAGTACAATAATTATAAGTACAACTCTAATTGTTGTACTCATGATTGCAGTCAAGGGGTACTTGGTAGACAAAATATTGCCCAAAAGGTACATCATTAAAAAAGGTTGAGAACCACTGACAAAGACCTACTGAGACAAAGCAACCGGAAACGACAGTACATCTTCGCCACTTGTTTAACGTTTTAACATGATTTGCCTCTTAATGTAAACGCAACCCACAGCACTATGGCCTACAACTGAAGCAGACCACGTACAGCACAGCAGGCTATATCTGGAAAGTTGTAAATTTTTGTAGGCATTACGCGAAAAATTCACTTGTCTGCTTTCATAGTCATCTCAATGCTGCGTTATCGATGCAGACTGATGGAACCTTAAAACCAAGCAACGAACTCACAACCTGAATTAAAACGAGTCACTACTTTTTGGCACTGCTGAGCGTGAAACAGTGGCTTATGATCTTACAAGCGTTACCTATATACAATGTGTGTGCCTCGCCCACCGGTTTGGTTGGTAACGCAAATATTTGCTTTTCAATGCCTGAGCCAGGATTCGCTTGCGCTTAAAACAACAAACTATAGAAGGTTGAGCACGTATCTGACGGAAATGTGCAACGTACCTGCGAATTGCGATCAGAAAGTGGCATGTGGCACAGTTTTTGTGGAAAATATTGCAGGATGATTCTAAAACCCTTAGTAGTCAGAAAAGCCATTTTGTTTTGTTCCTTAGATTTCGCGGTTCTTTGTGATTGGTCGCACCAAACCGAAATTTAGTTTTTACTCAAGTAAATATGTTGCCAGTATGTTGGTCGAAAACGCAAGAATGTGACGCCGACGTTAAAAGAACAAAAATCAAAATNGTATTTGTGAAAAATTTTGTAAAAATTAACGAAATGGCATACGCATTATAACGCAAAGACTGGCAACATTATTTTTACACCTGCANCTGTGAAATAAACCACGTGAAGTTAATGAAAATAACTGAATGCTTAGTTGCTGATGGGTTGGTTCAGCGTCTGTTCATACTCAATATTGTGTGTGTGTGTGTGTGTGTGTGTGTCACCTAACACCTACCTCGTGATGTACTGTGTTTTTAAGTATTTTTGTATCTTTGTGTTCTTTGACTAACCCCTGCGATATAGACCATATGTCTCAGCCAAACAACTACATAAAAATAGATTAGCTATCAGATCCGTTCAATTTCGTTATACTCGGTTTTGTATTCCTTTCCAAGTGTCATCAGTGGTATGCTGGCGCCGTCTCCAATGCTTGCGCCGTGTGGCTACAGGTTTGCCTTCTCAGTGAATGCTGCATTGGCGGCGAGTCAGTGACATCACGTCGCGTTAACCATTCTATTGCACCTGGCCACGCCGAGACTGTACAGGCCACAAGCATCGTTTTTCAAGTCTACGGAATGACCAACTGGGAATTGCACCCAGCCTACCAGGTTTAGTGGCGCTTGCTCAACCAACTGTGCCACTTAGCCTGTTAAATCATCCAAGAAATTATCTTAAAGCAAAAATTCATCAACAGTTAAATAAAGCTGCTTCACCGGAAGTAACTAAAAAGCACGAAATTCCAACATGCGGAAAAAGAAGCCTGTGATGCAGCTTTGGTAAGCACGAAATGCTAAGAACAAGCAAAAATAAAATTAAAAATTGAAGAAACGAGCTTATGATGAACTAGTAAGTAAATTACACCGTCATTTTAATTGCTGATAAATCAGACATTCTTGATTGGTAACGACTTTGAAATATTAATGAAAACTTGTAGCAGAATGTTTACGGATTATCCAAGCCAGTCACCAAAACTCATTATGTTAAAAAAAGGAAAATCCCCAGTAAACGTTTTTCTAGCAACAAAACGCTGGTTATTCTGATGCTGTTGGTTTGGTCGCCATCTCTGTAAAGACACAACGAGCATTCAGATCCATACTCAAACTCAACAACTTTTCTAGCGCAGACAAGAGACACCTTTTGTATTGCTCAGATTGCACGCAGATAAATAACTTTTGCGTGAACGAGGCAAAGCATTCTGTTTTTTTCAAACGAAGAAAGGTCAACAGCAGTATTTCACTGATATCGGCTTCAGCCATTTTTGCCTGTAAAATATCTTTCATATTCATTGTGAACGGTTGTTGGACCTGCAGCAACTGACAATCAATCCAATTTTCGGGACAAGGTTTAATGATTTCAACCATGGGCGTCGGAAAGATTTTTTCCAGGGAGAGGTCAATAGTGGATTTTCCAGGGGTAGTCAAAAATAATTTTGCAGGGGGTCCAAAAGTGGCAAAATTTCATTTTACCTGTTACAGAAGTAAGAAAACAACTTTTTTGAGAAAATTTTTATGGAAAAATGACAAATTTCACAATCCGGGGGCGGCTAAGGCCCTCTTTTACGACGCCCATGATTTCAACTTATAAGATTCACTGCCAACGGGCTGTCTAATTCGCATAAATATGGCCTGTTCAAAAATCGATAAGTAAAATTCCCGACCCTCCGAGTGCGGTTTACACGTCCGTCACATCAAATAAACTTTTATTTGCACAACCTAGAAAAACTGATAAGGGCGCTGTCTCGTCCTGAAGCTTATGGTTTTCCCGTTGCCAGAGCAGCGTTTCACATTTGTTGAAACGTTTGCCCACCCGTGTTTGGTAACGTCAAAGAACCGCGCGGCCTGGGCAAATCATTGTAACAGAATCATCCTTTTTATCCTCAGACCATGATTTTCTCGCCGATAACACCACGAACAATAGCAGCAAGTCAAGACTCGAGCTTGAAATGCTATCCCGTGGCTTTGTTTGTTGTTGGGTTGCTATACCCAATGACACTGCGTCATGTCTGACGAACATTCAAAAACCACCTTTGAAACGAGTGACAAGACAGTCATGACAATCATGCTCAGTTCGGTAGACTCGAGGCTGTGATTTTCAAGCCACAGTATTGCAAATTCCACTTGCTAAGATTCTTCACTTTAAATTTAATGCCGCTTCAATTGCCTATAGTCCTGTAGCATAGCAAACCTATTGTTCACATTTTCATTAAACCACTAAACGTTCTGTACACAATAACGTAAGCATTATTAACAATTCAAGATATGGAGCCAGTCCAGATTTTGCCGCCATTTTCTTTACAACATGCAATTTCTGTCATTTTCCATCTCTCCATAGGTCTTTTAGATTTGATGAATGCTACTTATGACGTGCATTTGCAAATGAAAACATTACAAATGTTATTTACATGTGTTATTTTTAGACTGATTCATCAAATTATGTGGTACACTGGACATATCAGTAGCATATACGTTGGTTTCAAGATACTTTGTTTCTTTGCTCCTGATCAATTCTCCAAGTCACGTGCATTTCTAAATGAAAAAGCTGTGAAGGTAGTTTACATATTGTATTTAGGTTGATTTTACACATTAACTACAATTTTGTAAATGTAAGTAGTTCATGTAAATTTAGACTATACACAACTGAGTGCTAGATGCCACGGCGTCTTTCACGGTGCAGGCGTGTTGTGTACGCAATGTGCTCAGTTTTGGCAGGAATAATGACTGATCGCTTTCCCGTTCCTAATTTTTAACGATCTGTGTTTGTGATGTATCGGTACTGATGTCACACTTACTGTGACTTCATGACCAGAAGCCTGAGAATATCAAACCATATCCACACGTGTACATTAGATAAATCGACACGTGTACACTGGATGAATACCAGTACATCTGCGTGACATGGCAAACTTCCGCAACAACACCCAGAGATCTACAAGCAATTTAAGGCAGGTCACTTCACCGCGCAGAAGACCAAGAGGCCTTTCTCAGCAATGCCTCATGACCAAGCGCATGAACAAAACAATCCTCCAGTCAGTAGTGACGGAGGTGTTGTTGGTCTGACGGATAACCCCACTGCTCTCAAGTGCTGGATGGTCGTCGGACCAGAGGTGGCCAGATGGATCATGGAGTTCGTGGAGGAGAACACACATCTAAATGCTAGTGAAGAGACGCATTATCATGAAGAAACAGCAAGTGCACAGAAAACATTTGCAAGAGATGTACAATCACTTGTGGCCGTCATTGAGGAGCTGGGGAATCATTTCGAGGAGGATGTCTAGATCTACTGGTTTTAGACACAAAAGAAATTGTCGATCCTGCAGTGATTGAAACACTTCCCACTGCCAGAATCATGAATAAATCGTGAAGACTGCCGGAATCTTGACGAAAACCTGGATGAGTTCTTCCGCCATGAAAATTAAGCATGGTCCTCTCATGTTATCTGATATGGACAAGTTACACCTAGGTAGTAAAAGTGACTTACTGGTGTCTGATGCACTTGCTGTTGCTTCTGTTGTCCTCGACGGGGCAGCCACTGTGCAAATGTTGAAACCTGGCATTGCCAAGGCATTTGGAGAATATGCCCACAAAGTCTTCATCCCATACGTCGAGCGTCAGCTTTGTCGTGTATCACGTTTCAATCTCGTTTGGGATAGTTATAAAGACGACTCCTTGAAGACAGCAACACTGGAGAAACGATGAAAACGGCGTTTGGTGGGCACTGCAGTCCTACAAGGAAAACTGGCAGAGTTTCCTGTTGGTCGACGCAAGCAAAGATGAGCTATTCACCTTCCGGTCTGCTGTGCTGGTGCAGTTCTTCGAAAGCGAGACAAAGAAGCCTGTAGTCACTGATGGTGAAGCAGTCATCTGCTTTCCAAGACATAACAATGAAAGCTATCTGGCACCACACAGTCATGAGGAGGCGGACACTCGCATCAAGCTCCATGCGGCACCTGATGCTAAAACTGACCATCGTCGGGTTCAAGTTCGAACCGTAGGCACCAACGTCGTCGTCTTGGCGGTAATGGTCAGTGCCGTATCAGCCACCCTCCATACCCCCAATTGCCGGGGCCCACGCTGTCACAGGGGGCCCAAAATTCAGTCCCTTCGTCACGGTTTTTTGAGCTTAGCCCTGCCAAACAAATCTACAACGTCCCAAATTGAAATATAAAACACTAGAAATTAGTGAAGTTGTTGCCAATCCATATTCTGTCCCCTCCTGTAATTTAAAGACGGAGCAGTACCTGCCGCTGTTACCTAGAATAACATTGCCTGATCATTTTTGATACATTTTGTGAGTAGTGGTGTGTTTAAGGGGAGGCGAGCGAGACAGTTGCCTCGTCCCCCCATTTCCAGGGTCCCCTCGATGTATTCTACGCGAAACTTTTCCTCATTTTTGGTGAAAAACGTATTTTCCACTCATATAATACACCGAAGCAGATCGTAAGTAAGTACTCTGCTGTCAAGCTCATGTTGCTGCTAGTAAACGTAAAGTTTCCTAGTGAATTTTGCCAGTAATCTGGCAAACCTTGCTGGTAAGTCTAATGGTTTCTAATAAAAATTCCTATTTTGCAGTGCCTTGCCGTGCACGCTTAAAATCTGCAACGGTGTCATATCTTAATCATACTCGCTGCTAACAGAATGATTACACTGCTGCAAAAGCTATGGATAGTATATACCCACGCAATATAGCTCAGTTCCTTTCAGATCGCTACTCTACCACAAACCCGATTTGATCATTGTTACTAGAAAGTACGATGTTGTGGCAGTTAACGTTTTTTTTACTTCTACAACAGTGGTTCTCAACCATTTCGCTGCAGAGAGCCAAATCCAGACCCACAATTTTGTTAGAGAACCGCATTAAGAAATTTAACACAAGTCAATTGACGCGTTTTTTATTGCACTAAGTTTGTTGCACAAAATATGGCGTTACTGAAAGACTACTAAGAGCCTCACAAAGGATGCTTGGGCTCTTAGAAGAGTGTTTGAGAACCATTGTTCAAACCAAGGAAACATCAAAGGTTTGCAGATCCATTGTTGCAGTCTAGTGTCGTAACTCGTAACTACCTCTCAAATAGCTCTAGCTCCAGCTCCGGTCTATTTTAAACTGAGTTCCGGCTTCGGCTCCTTCTGATTTTTAATTTGCGTTTTGGTTCCAGGCAAAAATCCCAGCTCCGGCGCTCCGACTCCGGGTTTCGGCTCCGCAGCCCTGGTTTAAAGTTCGTTCACAACAGCGCATTGGTACCTCAACTAGCGGATTCCGTACCCTTACTTGGCAATCGTACGCATAACATCAATTCTTTTTTGTATTGGGTAACAATGAAAAGAAATCCCAACTAGCCTTTACCAGCGCTCATCCATTATGCGTCAATAACTCCGCAGGAGAGGAAAAGTTTGCCGACCAAGAACTGGACGTTTGTTCTGACGGCAAAGTTCTAAGATCGGGTAGGTAGATTTTGCCGTCCCCCGCAGCTAGTGATGCTGCACTTGATAACAAACAATGTTCAACCATGGTTCGGGAGGGACAGGTCAACTTACGTACGTCTGACTGTTGCGTCTATCTTCGAACAGTTGAAATTGATAAAAAGCACCGGCGAAAAATCTTAGCTTTGTTTCGGGGGGGAGTGGGGCATGGCATCTTCGCTCTCATTCTGGCTGCGCTACTGCCTGAAGCATAACGCCCCTGCGGATGGTTTCCAATTGGGCACCTACGCTCCTGGTCGTGCCCATGAGATCCCATCACCTCCAAAGCTTTAACAGTAATGTCCAAAATAAATTCAATGGCCTTTTTTGATCTTCACTTTCTTTTCATGAAAAAAATTACGGAAATGTGCTTAATATTTGATGATCTCTTCACGGCTTCCCAAAATCTTTGCAGCTAGCACGACGCCCCCGACCATGGTTGAGCACTGTTTGTTATCAGTGTAGCATCTAAGATGCCTTTAGTCACCAGGCTTGGTGAAACTAGTGGGTTAGCTGGTGACAGGTGCACACCTACGCTGTCAGGTTAAAAAGTTCTAGCGGTTGCTAAAGTTCCAGTCACTACTGTGGTGAAGGCGGTCCCCAGTTAATACGTCTTAAAAAGATAAGATAAATACTTTACTTTCTTTCTGAAGTGAGGAAACCCACGACTCTTTTCTGCTAACTAAAATACTGTATTAATTTAAACTTCGGTTTGATTAGAATTCTTATATTTGTACAGTTTGGTAGGGAACACATATACATTTTGATACTTACATATTGATGAGGCAACAACATACAGCTATAGCTGTTGCTCGTGCTATGTATGGTAAGTTGGCAANTGGTCAATTANATATGAGCTTAATGATGTTTCAGTTTATTGCTACGTATTAGGTGACGGAAAAGAGTTTTAAACTCATATCGTTAAAAAATTAACATAATAATGTTTGGTTTCAAAACGCTTAAAGTTATATTAGTGAAGTAGATATAAAGTCACAAGTTGATGTAACATAAACGTAAACTTTAAACTGTAACTGATGTTTGGACCTCGACAATATATAAAGATTGTCCTGTTTTTAAGTTTTAGTATAAAAGATAAGTTCAAAAATCTTATCTGAAACTTTGCTCCATTCAGATTTTATTAAATTGTTCCTGGCACTTGGGCCCATGGGCGGAGTTAGGGGCCATGAGGAGCCGTGCCCTTCCGAAATTTGCATGGCTGCCCTGTGTCTCCAAAAATTTTGCTTGCCGTCGATAAATTTCTGCTTTATTTTGGTAACCCAATTAGCTTCCCCAACGGTCCCCTAGTTGAAAGTGATCCGCCTCTTCTTGGGCTTGCCACGGGTAACATCTCACTGCTCATTTGGCATGAGCAGCTACGTGCGCAGCTCATTCTCAATTACATCTGCAGCTGGATGGAAACTTTAATCCACTTGTTCTATGAGAATTTCGCTGACACCAATGAAAGAGCTGTACAAAAGTTTTTCCACCGACAATAAAGTCGTTTTCTTTCTCCCCAATCTACTGCAGTTCTCTGTTACGTTGTGCCGCAATCTTTCGCTTTCATATGCAACATCTAACCAACCGATGGTTCCTGAAAAGATTTAGCAAATGACTGCCAACTAAACGTGGTCATGTTAATTATGAAGACATAATTCGTAGGTAAAGTGGTTACTTTTATAGAGTGCATCTGTAGTTACTGTCTCTTATAGAGTTTATATCAAACCGATGAACGAATGCTACCTCAATATAACTTTCTTGCTCAAGATTGTGGCATGCTTAGGAACAAGATAAATCAGACGCTATAAGACAGGGGTGGCCAACTTGTCTTTGACTAGGATCGACCAGAAAATTTCTTGATATCTCGCGATCGACCGGTCGGTAACAAAGCCACATAAGTACGGAA
>JGI24159J19872_10003112_pt1 | contig 20406 bp, 12 predicted proteins | sample Ectturendosymbi4_FD_19872 | JGI IMG/M metagenome (IMG submission 19872) | reverse complement strand
TTACTGGTAAGTAATCACAGATTCACTGGTGGTGAAAATCAAGTGACACGTCGCTGTTGAAGCCGTCCTCGTCATTTTCAATACTTTCCGCATCAGTATCATGTTGCTGAATAAGTTCATGTTTACCGGTGATGTCGGCATTGGTCCGTAACTATTTCCAAAATAGAAGAATTCATCAAAGTGGCGTTCATTAAAAGGGGCGCTCTATTTTTCAACCCTTCCTTTATAGTGGCGTTCTATTAGAGGTGGCGCTCAAATAGAGGTTTTACGGTAGGTGTTATTTTGCATTATTATCCCTGGTAGTAAATATGCTTTAATAAAACGTTTGGATGTTGTTTTGTAGTTTATATAGTCTTCGTTGTCTTGCTGATAAATGTGACTAAAGACACGAATACGCTGTTACTAGAAAGAAAGAATAATAGCATTTGTTTTGCAAGTAAAACAATATTTTACTGGGAAAGGTTTTTTTAAACGTTTTGTTGGAGCACAGTCACTTTTTACTGTAACAATCTCGGAAAGCTTAAGATTTAGGCTGTATTTTGTTTATTTCGTGTGTCGTTCAAATAAAACTTGGTGCCGCGTGGTCTTCCTGTTTTTTATTTTTTTTGTGAACATAGGTTAAGGATCAGTACTTTATAAGCTAAGAATTAAGCGATTCGTAGCATAATCAGTCACATAAAATCTGTAAAGTTTAAAAAATATTCCACTGCTTGATCTACGTTGAGTGTTGTCGATAGTTTTTTTTTTTCTGCGGAACTGAGTTTTGTGACCATTCGTTCTTGGCTAACGCGTTAAAATTGTGATGTCCATCGCAAAGTACCTGGTTGCAGCACACAAAGAGCACTGGACTTGACTTGCACTCCGGGAGCCGTGTTTTCTGCGGAAGGATATTATTCCCTCTACCCAAGCTCCATCTAGATTGTATCAGTGTTCGGGGCAGACTTGGTTGATAAATTCGATCAAACGGATCCTGTCTTGACGGACTTACTTGAAGTTTGGTTGCAAATGTTTCAAAATTGCTTTTTAAGCTACAAGGCACTGCCTGTTGGCGTCGGGGATTTATCATTTTGCCAGTTGTGCTGCAAACGTATGAAAAATCACTGAGCCTCTATATTTTTAAAATCAGAACACATCGTGCATTGCCACATTCCTTTATTATGGAAGCTGTAAGTCTTGGGTGCGGTTCTTTTGATGTGACGGAATATAGAAAAATTGGTGTACACTATACATGAAGCTCTCTTTGTCTAAAAACAGCAATCTGCGCTAAGAAAGGCGTGATCAAAATTGGTTCGCCGGCATTTTTGCTTAGTTTTGAAGTTGCCCTGATTCAACTGCAAAGTCATTATTTGTTGTTGATCGCTAATCTTGGAATATGAGCTGAACTGGTTCGTTTGAAACGACGCCTGTCTGTTTTTTTTTCGTTTTTTTATTGCAGTGTAGTCGTTCGATTAATTCTAAGCATAAGAACTCACCGCCAGGCGCTGTTGAAAACTTCGAACTGGCCATTGTTGGCACCACGTTGTTTATTTGCATTGAAATATCGTGCAGATCAGGGGCCGGCAACCTTTTTTACACTGCGGACCGGTTTCAGCCTGGCATTATTTAGCGGACCGGCCCTGAAATAATGAATGTTTGCCATTTGCAAATTTATTACAACTCGTAACTCATCATGACAGTGATTCAGTGAGAGATCTGGGCTTGATTTATCGCAGTGTAAGATTTTCCGACCTATAGGGATTATGATAGTCAGTGGCACCCGCAGCGTGTTCCTTAAGTCAGTCGTTCCAGTCACTTTTGGACCAGTCTAGCCTTGGTTCCGTACGGCCCGATAACAATTCGTTCACGGCCGGGACGCGGCCCGGTGTTTGCCGACCCCTGCTGCAAATGCCGACGGTGTAACTTATCTCGCTATGGTGTACCTCACATTTTGACTCGTTTCAAAATCACATCTCGTGTCTGTGTTGTTCTGCTTTGTACTTTTGCCGATACCGCGTGGCTCACACTGCGGTGTTGCTTACACGTCACGAGCATGCTGACTGGTATGTCGTTGTATTGTGACCGTTGAACTCCACCTAGCCGGCTGTGACTGATTTTTGCCACGCGCAGTTGAATGTAACGTAGATTTGACGCAACAGCAGGCTAATCAGGATCAAATGCCGTTTTGAGCGATTGATAGTCATCACAAAAGATTTAGTAAATCGACATTTTTTCCGACATTTGCTTGTTGTATTGTTACTTGCAGGTATTAGAGTTAAAAACCACGTGAAAAATAAACCAACCTTAGATTACATTCCAGTTTTCAGGTTGTCGCCATTATGTCAGTAACCGCTTCAAAAGATACAGTTTTAAAGTTACATGAGCTGTCCAGCCTGGTAGAAAACCAGCATTTGTAGGTTGGACATTCCAACCTACAAATGTGTAACATGAAATTCTGGGAATCCCTTTTTATCAATGTTAATACAGGTTTTTTGTAAAGGTGTTTTAGGGACCCGGTTCGGGTCCCTAGAATTGAAAATCGGTTCCCTGGAATCAGATACAATTATCAAGGGAAATATCTGAACGGATACTGCAATTAATATTCTTCGGGTCCCTACAGGTCCACACCTGGTACCTAATATTATCCTTAAAAAACACTGGTTAATATGTCCATCAGGGTGCATCAGATACCCCATGATTTTGAAAATTTCTTCATTGTAACGGCTATACCCTAAAAGTGTTCTACCTTGAGAAAAAATAATTCTTTGAAAGTTTCATAAAATTTAATTTATATTTACCGGGCCCACACTTAGATTAAAAAATAGAAATTTGACATAAAAAATCCGAAAAAGAAATGGTTTTTTTNTTAGAGATTGTTCACATATCCCCACACAATCCACACAACTTTCAAAAAAATAACTGAAACATATCAAGAGTAATATTTTGCAAAAATGCTACTAATATAGTATTTGTATGGTGCAAGACAAGTGCGTTAAATTCAAGATAGGTGTAATGAAATGACAAAATGTGAAAACGTGGAAAAGCAGCCTATCAGCTTCTACGATTTTTCGACTCATCTGTATATTTCATAACTAACCCCCATACCTTTAACACGAATGTCGTTTAGTTTGCATCTTGCTTGATATTTGCATTTACTTTGATGTGCCCAGTTGTCCTGCCCTGATCATTTTACCCCCTTTAATTACATAAAAATGAATGTACTAGCATGTGCAGAACACCCACATGCCTGAATTCAAAATCGCTGTCAAATCCAGCCAATTATACTGTGCTCAGTTCTGAAAACACCTTGTAATCATCACGTTGATGCAGTGTAGTGACTGGTGCAAGATGATATGCTTAACTTGCCCATGTACAAGGGCTTTTGTTTTGTTAAAGATGTAAGCTGTCAGTCAAGAAATGTGAGTGTTTCCTTGTGGGTGTAAGGCAAGCTTTCATAATGCTTCCTAAACCTGCTGTACATGGACACTTCAGGTGATCAAGAAGCTTCTATCTTCAGGCCTGTAAATACTGGTGCTATTATCACTTCACCAATATAATGTTGACGTCCTGCCCAGTCATCCCAAAGCCTGTTGCAGACAAAAACAAGAAGCAGCTGCTTGGTCTGTATTTGAGCCAGTTGTGACAAATACTATTGACACGATTGACAGTTTCATAATTGAAGAGTTGCAAGGTTTTCTCTCTAATGATATCATCTGATCATCTTCCAGCGCCTGGTTGGTAACTTGGTAGTTGGCACTCAAAGGAGCTTGGTATCATTCCCAACAGCCATGCAGTCGTTCGCTCCAGTTCACATTCGTATTTCAAAAAGTATGAAATGAGTTTTCAATCTCAGTAAAGTGAAGCATATATTGGTGCCATCCACATTTTCTAACTGCAGTTGCAATTGATTTTCCTATTTTATGTCGCGATCTGTCAGCAGTGTTGTACAAAACTGCAATTTTGCTTTTGTCACCCTTAGGCTACTCACTCAGTAATTTCATGTTGAATGAACACTGATGTTCTTGAATGAAAAACTTCATGATGATGTATTTTTCCTTATGATGGAGCAACGAAGTCTTCAGTGTTGCTATGTTTATCTTGACAGTTATCACCATGTCTGTAACCAGCTTGGGTCACNAGGGGTGGCGAAGAGTTTTCTGAGAGGGACCAAATTTTTTAAAACCATGTTAAATGGTTTTCAACTATCCCCAATACATTTTTTCAGGGGNTCAAAATANTTTGCAGGCACCCCCCTGGTTACGGGCCTGACTATCACCGCCATTAGCTGAAAAATAATTCCTTTTTTTATCAGCCTTCTCTTGGAATTTCTTTCCTCTCATTCAATGCTCGTGCTTGCGTGTCGCCTCCAAATAACTGAGCGTACGCTTCGATCCGCAAGTAAAATTTGCACCTGTCGTTCTAAACTAATAAAGTATTGCAATAGGTGAAGTGACATTATAGTCAATCTAGAATGCATGTAAAAGATAGGAATGCCACTGGGACTGACAAAAAAGTGTCATTGTAGTCAAACTGTCATTATAGCTCAAGTCGTTGTAGGCGAATTCTATTGTAGTAGCTATAGTAGTGCATTAGCCTATTGCCATGTTTTCTATATTTTCATGACTGATGTGGACCCGGTAGAGTTTATCCAAATTTGACAATATTTTACAGAAAGTGTTTTTACAAGAGGCAGAACATTTCTGATATATGGGCAAGTCAGTTTTTTTTATATGGGGGAGTTTGATGCACCCAAATGTCTGTGGCTAAAAAAATGTGGTACTGATAAGCCTGCAATGTCTTCTTCTTTCAAAAAATAGAGAAGTTTGCAAAAAAAATTTTTGTCGATCAATATCGATTATTAATTTTGCTGAAGGTTGTAGTTGGATGCAGTCATTTATTACCTGTTGGCACAAATATTACTTTTCAAAAGTGCTTGGAATAAACATCAGTTCATCCATAACCAATCTAACACACGCTTGTCGAGAATTTTTTGATGTTTGTTTTTGCTGCTTCCTGCCATTTAATTGAATGCAACATTTTTCGCTGATTAAGCAGCAGAATCTTAAAAACCAGTTGTCACAAATACGACTTGGAACGCACGACAAGGACCAACGACCGTCTATGGTCGTCGTTTAATAATCTTGTTGTTCGCGGGGAACGGGCGACCTACGGTAAATGTTTCAAGTCAACTGACTGATTAAACGTCTCGGTTTTTCTGTAAAGACATCTACATCGACTCGCAAAAGAAGGGCCAGCACAATGACGGAACAGCATTCGTCATCATGGATTCCGCTGAACAAGCCTCGGAAGTGTGCAAGCAGAAATTCGTTAAGGATGCGTAAGCTTACGACTGATTTCATTTTTATGTGTGTTTCGCGTGTGTACGTCTGGTTGAAAAAAAAAACACCGAATTTCTTTTTTATGCTGCTGTACTTTTTCTCGACGATTTTGCCTGGAAAATCCCCAGCTGCTCCGCAGCATTGACGTGCTTTTTTTCGAAGTTTTTTTTTGGCATTTTTGGTGACAAATATACGCTCATGAGAGATCGCGCAGATGGATAATAATATTTACTCTACTTTTTTGCTCAATATACGCTTTTAAACAGAACAATTCGCTGCAATGCTTATAACGCCCAGTTATGTCCCGACTTCCAGCGTTTGATTTTCTCGAGGTGATTGATGTAATACCTGGCGGCAGAAAAGTCTCAGATAATAGTTGTGCTTTTGTTCATTTGAAAAAAGAAACACTTACCGCGCTGGCAGTCTGTGGTTAGGTTTGGCGTAAAAATGCTTCCACGTGGCAATGGCACTTCAAGGGCCCGGCTACGTTGTGCTCCTTTGATAACTGCGTGCCGACTTAAAGTCAAACCATTCAGTGTACCAACAACATACGTATTTTTATACAAGTCAAGGTCAATATACCTTCTGTGTGAATCATAACAAAATTGATATATATATAAAACTTGAAGTTTCTGCGTGCCACTGGAAATAGCCTGGCGTGCCAAGTGTGTAGGTTGCCGTCCCCTGAATTCTGTGATTCGGTTCTGACTTTGGACATTAAACATCGTTGCCCGTTCCGGAGTTTTTGCACAGACAGATGCACATTCCCATTTAACGTGTCAACAGCCTAAAGAATGAGCGGCCCATATGCAAATTCAACTGACTTCGTTTGCGAGGTCCCTGTGCAAATGTACTCCACACCTCATGCGTTGAAAAAACTCTTCGCGCAGAGCAGTTTGGTTCCCCATGCACTTTTTGCGGCAATTGTTGTCGAAGAACACCCGGTTGAGCAGATTATTCACTGCTTGTCGCCAGCGTTTTTTGAAAATAAACAATAATACGTCGTCAGGCAAGCGTGCAAAGTGCACCCGGAGCAAGTTTCGCGGTGGTGTCGTCGAGCAAGGTTGCCGCTGATCGTCCGACCTTGCGTCAAGTACGACATGTCCGTCGATGTGCCGCCGATCGAGCTCGAGCCCGAAGGAGGTGAGCGTCTTGATACTGGTGCTTAGTTGCGGGGCGGTTTAAAACGTTTCGGAAAAGCCAACCAGCTCTGTCAAAAGCAAGTTCCACGCATGAACTCCACTGCTGCTTCCTCGGTGTTGTTTTTTTTGTTGCCTTTCTACACCAGCAAAGCTTCCTCTTTGCCGTTTGTTTCATGAATTAAGTATCGTTTTCGACCGTTTTCTGTTTCCAGAGAAGATAGGAATGCCACTGGGACTGACAAAAAAGTCGTTTTCGACTCTGTTTTCTCTGTTTTCAGACGAGACTCAGGGGGGAGCGACTTCCGGCGACACCAGCGTAAGTTTATAAAATTTTTTACTTTTTTGCGAGATGCGTCTTTTAGGGATAGACCGATAGATCGGTATCGGCCGTTTTTATTTTATCGGCCTCAGTAGGTGTTGACAAAACACCATTATATTCCTCACGCATCCAAACAACTTGCGCAAGAAAGCACAACGAACCAAGTCAAGACAGTTATCTTGTAGCAACGCTAGCAGGTGCGTTTTCATAAACAAGCAGACAAGATGAACCATGAAGCAGGCGTAGGCCGTCGCAGCCAAAAAAACATCATCATTAATTAGATTAATTAAAAATCATAGCAAAATATTGAAATTGCTGCAATTTGAAAAATTTTGGTTCATAAATCCTGATTTTTGAAGCTTTTGAAAAAAGGTAGGGTATAGTATACATTATTTTTGATAATGAAGCAGAAATCAAGATTTAAAAATTTTGGAAATATCGGTTATCGGTATCGACTATCAGTCCATAAATGGCCGATGTATCGGTATCGGCCCCAATAAAGTCATATCGGTCGATCTCTAGTATCTTTGGTTAAAGTGGAACCTGTACTCTGTCTGGGACGTCATGCCAAACGAATTGTACCCTATCTGGGTCGTCAAGGAAGCGCTTTCATCAATTTACGGCTTCCGTCCATCAACAAATTATTTTTAGCGTGACACGTACCACTGATGGTTCCAGCTCAAACAGATTTTAAATATACTGTATTTTGGTTTGAAGGTTGTCTTTCACAGTCTTTTGCGAAGCTCAGTGGAAGGTCAAAGCTCTTTTATTCAATTACTTTCAAACTTATTCTTGCGAACCTTTGCCAGTCGTTTGTTGCATCGCACTACGCAAAGAACGAAGACAACAGCGTCAGTGGTTGTCAGTCAAAAACTTACGCCCACCGGTCAAAAATGAAAGGTGTTTGGAAATGTACATTCAACACAAGCCAGAACTTGATCTTTAGAACAGTAACATCTTAAAAAAGTGTCGCTGCTTAAACTTAGAGGCAAGTCGTTTTGTGAGAGACAAATATTCTCTAAAGCGTCTCCTCAGCCCAACATTACAAAGATACATTGCCTTTCTCAATAGTGTGGCATGACGTCAGCTATGACACTACTTGATTCGACCCCACTGTGTCGCACTGTGTTTCACAACGTGTTGCATAAGCGCACTGTGTTTCGCATCGTGTTGTATGAGCGTTAGTCATGGCGTTCTTGCATCGACTCGCACAGACAAAACCGAGTCATTCGCTGACGAAATCCGCTGAAAAATCCGAGTCCGCGACGATGGGAAACGATTTGGTGTACGTCTATGACCCGGACACTCACAATGAAGTTGCCTCGGGCGCGGTATGGCTGTTTATTGTGCTGCAAACGTCAAAGTTCTGTTGAGAAAATATGTTGGAGTGCGGCTTTACGTACGGAACGACATCGAGGCATGGCGTCACACCAACAAGCGCGCAGTTGTTTTAATTCCTTTGTAGCGCGCTGTGGTTTGTTTCTCGAACGTTCCTTGACTTCTAGTGCTTCACCGATATTCATCTACAACCCTCAGCAGGTTTGTTCTTGATCAAAGCGCCCCCAGCGTTATTTACTTCAAAGAAATTCTTCTGTGCCGCAGGTTTCCAAAGTCTCGAGCTCTGCGGACGCGAAAAGGTAAAGGTGGAATTGCCGTTTATGAAAAATTCCGTTCAGCCAACTGACCACTACCTTCTTATATTCTTCTCTAGGTCGAGATCACCCCCACGAAAGAATCCCTCTGGACCTCACCCGTCGCATAATAAAATGCCTGGCCCACATCGAAGGGGTTCCGATCCTCCTGGTCCTGGTGGTCCCGGAGCCATGTTCCATGAAATAGGTCCTGGAGGACCCTTTCCACCTCGAATAGGCCCTCCGCTGGATCATCCAATGGGACCCGTTCCTTTTGGGTTGGACCCTAGAATGGACAGTCCTCGTGGCATGCCCCCTCGATTTGGTGGCCCTCCTGGCATGGATCCGAGATTCGACCGTCCACTTGGTATTATTCCACGATTTGGTGGACCGTTGAACATGGGGCCCAGATTTGAGGGCCCTCCTGGTATGCATCCTAGAATTGGTTGCCCACCTGGTATGGATCCCAGGTTTGATGGACCACCGAGACCACTTCCACCTTTTGCTGCTGGGCCAGGAATGATTCCCATGAGGCCTGATTTTCCGCGACCACCACCAGGACCCCGTAACATGCATCCTTTAGTGGTCGGGCCCCTGCCTCAGCCGATGGGGCCCCGGCCAGTGGGACCTGTTGTTCCGCCAGCGGGTCCAGGACAAGCAATGCTGCCAGGTGATAATTTGTTCGGTATGTTTGACGCACATCTAACGTAGTTAAACAGCATCAAACAGGTCAGTAGTATTCCTGATCCGTGTGTGTAACGTCTGTTTTATTCGGCAGGATTCAACGTACTTGAACAAATGCCTAACTACCGACAGTGGCAGTTTTAGGGAGTGCTTTTTTGGGGATCAAGCTTCCCCAGAACACTCGCGAGTATTTCCCAAATAACGTAATAATTTTTGGGGATCAAGCTTCCCGAAAAAACTTGCGAGTATCACCCAATAACGTAATAATTTAAAATCAAAAGAATTTGCAAGGCACCGCACAAGGCTTGGTCAATTTTTGGCAAAAACTTTTTTACAAGCATTTCAAACACTGGTGCTAACATGCTCATCGACGCAGAAGAGCATAAGTTTAAGGCAAATGACTTCTTGTACCCAGCGCAGATGTAAACGCTGTTGTCTCCGGGTCTAACTTTGTTGCACTATAGTTTCTTTTACGATGGCAGCATTGGTTCGAGGCTTATCACCTAATCGTAAAGTTGTGTGCAGGACTGCGCAGATGGGGAAAGCGGGACGAGATAATTAATGCTGTTACTAGGGTAACCGTTTGTCCTACGTCCGACCGGAGATTTATTCGCCCTCTTCAAATCTTGCCATAAATTAATTACACGATGAGCTATATCCGTTATTTTTTGCATTCAGCAACAAACTAGTAAAGTGTAGTATGGAATGTTGCTTAGGGCAAGGAGAACAATCGACATTGTGAAAGCGTTTATGTGTAACGATGCTGATTCATCTGCAAAGGTTTGTCTCCATTGTTTGCTGACCAATGGAAGGTCATGTCACGCTGTTGTGTTGCACGAGATTAGCAAAGAAATGGTCGCACTGGCCAACTAGTAACCTAGGAAGTTCTGAAAACTGACCTGAAATCAATCTGAGCTGTATGTCTAGTCCAGGTCTACAATTTTCATTATTGTTTCGCCAGGGGGGGTATGGCGAATACTGAATGAATACCGAAATGTTATTTGAACGATTCGCAGTCATAGTTAATCAGTAGAAACCAATCAGCATCAAAAATAGTGCAATAGTATTGACAAAATATAGCAATACAATACGATGAAGATCGATAAATATGTTTGAGTTCACGATGGGTGCAGACTATTGTGTTAATTTTGAAAGCTTGAGTGAGACAATGCAGATTAGATTGGTTGGTGCAAATTTACCAAGTAGCAGTTCTTTTTACACAGCTTATGCGTAACTACAGGCTATATATGGTTTTGTTAAAAAGGCATCTATTCGTTTGTCGTCTATGCTGGTGACATAAACATCTTTGAACCGTAAGACTCCCGGCGTTCCACACTGCGCATTTAACTTATGTCACGTGACCAAGTGCTGAATTTAGCCGCCCACCAAGAAACCCTAGATCCCCTCTGCTTGCAGCTGGTATCATCGTAATGCAGTCGAAATGTGTCTTGCGTAAGATTGAACTTCGCTGGCTCCGTGTAAACTTACCAGCTGTATGGCAGGTCGCATGCCATCCGTCTACGTGAGGATGTACAATCTTCCGGAACAGGCTTCCACAGACGACATCAAAGACTTCTTTTCTCCAGTACTACCCGCCAAAATAGCCCAGGTCTGTTGGATTGAGACGTGCCTGCCGCAAAACCTGTGTTTTTCGATGCACCTGCAGTTTATGTGATCGTACTAACGTTGTACGCTCGATCTGTACCATGTGTTGCTGTTTTATTGCAACAAGGAATTTTCGGTTCGGCAAGTTTCAATTCATTATTGGCTCGAGTTTATTCTTTGCTTTTATTTATTTTTGAGTATATGCTTAGACTTATTCATCGCAGAGTTGTAAACGCGCCTCATTTTGAAACCTGAACCCGGCCCGAGCCCGACATTTGTTTTTGAAGACCGGTTTAGGCCCGAAAGCCAAATTTACGGAGTGAGTCAAGATCTGCACATTTTGACAAACTTAAGCCCGAACCAGGCCCGACTTACAACTCTTATTCATCGATTGGTTTGCTTGACGGAGATCGATGAGGCTTTTCACCGAAATCGATTTTATCTTCAGTTAAATCGCAAAGTGACTAAATGCTGGTTTGTTTCCGCGCAGTCACCTTGTGGCTGTCATGGGACAAGCAGCTTGTAGCGAACTGCTATCATTTTTTAGACAAGAGCCATGGCTGATTTCTTGCCATCCAGGAAAAGTTTTCTACCAGAACGGCAATTAAAAATGCCATGAAGCTTGTAATTAATTCAAACAGAACTTTTTCGCTTATGGCTGTGATCTGCGCAACAACGTGGGAATATTTAAAACGCCGCTGCGACTGTTTTCGGGCGAATCGCGTCCGCGGAAAAACATCAGCCGTTGTATTTCCAAAGTGTTCGAAGCTCTTGCTCAGTCAAGTGGAGCAAGGAACACGCGTTTACAGTAATTTGTTGCAAACCTGTAATTTCGGTCATTTGTCCGCAACAGCTTAAAAACTTTCTGTCGCCTTTCGTTTTCGGACATTTTTTGACCGAATTGACTAAATTTTTTTCGGTCATTTGAAAAAAAAACGATAAATGACCGAAAAAATACCGTCGTGCAGATCGTTTGCAGAAGTGCAGTGAATTGAAAGGCCCGCGATCTTCTGCGTCGCCCCTGCAGCCGGGGCTCTTAACATCCTGGGTCCGTGAAAGTGATGCAAAAGGTTAATAGGCTTTGCAGACATGTCAATTACTACTACGATGATTAAGACCTAATTTCAAATATTTATTGTCAACTTTTCTTCTTGAGGGGTGCGTAACTTTTATTAGGATGGGGTCCGTGACCCACAGATGTTTAAGAAACTCGCTGCGCCGTCGATCGATTTATGGCAACCGGCCTTTCAAAAGCGAAAAGATTCGACCCAAACCGCTTCCTCACCGGCAGAACGTCGGCTACAATATCTTCGACGTCGACTTCTACACACCGGACGACGCGGCGCTCGCGATGCGCCGTCACGGTCTGATGATTCGCAAGAACAAGATCCAGCTCGAGATGCTTCCCGGCCCCCCCGTGCCGCTGCCCCCGCGCTTGGAACCGCCGAGGGCCGGGCACAGAAAGAAGAAGCGAAAATCCGATTCGCCGCCCCCGCTCGGCCCCGTCCCGTCGCCGCCTGGGACTGCGGGTTTCGGTCCCATTATCACGGGCAAAGGTAGGCTTGGCGTGACGTTTTGAACTTCGTAATTCGTGAGCACAGCAACACTTGCCAATGATGTACGAGATAGTCTGGCTAGAATTAACTTTTTTGTCAAAAGGAGTGGTTGTTCTGCAGTGAAATTTTGGGGACAAAACATGGAGTTCCTTTCCAACGCTTTTGTTAATTCTATTTTGGTCTCCAGACCCGCGTGTCAAGCACCACGAAAAGAAAGTTAAAATAAGAAAAATGGTTGATATCGAAGATGAAGACCCAGTGGAAAAAATACACGTAAGAACCGTAGGATGTTTTGATGCCTTTCCAGCAATGCAATTGTCTGTCAACTATATTCGCTACAAAAATAGCACTTTTACTAATAATATGAAAGCTTGAGCAGCAGGCAGCGCATACTACGAAAGCAACTGTACTGTTTGCAGGTTCCGCCTTTCCCGTCCGACCCTTTCAAATATCGCTTGCAACCCTACAACGAAGACCAACCTTCGGGACAGTGCGCGGTACAAGTTATCGAGGTGGGTTCAAATGCGTTTAGTTGTTTAAGTGCTTTTGTGGTCATTTTGAAATTAAATTTCCATTGGCCATGGAGTTACTTTTTATGCTGTTGCTAAGGCATTGCCAGTAATTGCTGAAAGCAGGGTTATTACGGGTAGTCTGGAAATCACACGCTTTCAACACGTGCTGGACGTCGCGGTTGGCCGAGTAAGTGGAAAGCAATCGAAAAACAATGATTTGCCAGCTAACACCTGACACATTGTCTAATAATTTCCATGCGTTGGTTGATTTGACTAAATGCTAACTTTACGACGGCACTGACTACATTGCATCATTTTTGAGTGGCTTATCACTGATCCCTTGGTCGAGAAACTGCAGTAAACTTCGCCAACGGGCTGGGACGACATAATTTCAAAACTGTGCAATCAGTCATGGTGAAAGTCCGGATTCAACGCGCAAAGCTTGAGCTTCGAATTTAACCACACGTGATCCCTGTTATGATGCAACTGTGAAGCGAGCGAAAGTATTGTGCGATGTGAGCGGAGCGCAGTCGTGGAAAAGTTCATTGACAAACACGTTCATGTTCAACGGTAAAAATAAATTTATTTACGACGCGGACATCAGTATTTTTATTGCCCGCCCCCATCCGAACCCATTAAGTAAGAAAAGACCCGAGTCAATCTTGGCGTTTTGCGCAATCATGATCGACAGAAATGACTTCTATGCAATCATTGACCGAGTTTGCCACTCATCAATGGACTCCTCACCGCAGCGAAACGTTCGCAGCCGACCCCTCCCCCCGCAATCAAAGGGCTGTGGGGCCGGAGCCGGAACCAAAAACTTTTAGATGGCTGAAGCCGAAGCCTGAAATTTGGGTTCCCGATTTCACAGAGATAGTTTGTGGTGCAAGCGAGTTACACAAATATTACAATGCTTTTTTTCTGTTCTTTTGGACCAAATTGTTCTGGACCCGGAGCCAAAAAATTTAGATGTCTGGAGCCGGGGCTTGAAATCAGAGTACCGTCTCCACAGGCTCGCTCAATCGGCGACCTCCGTCGCACGATCTCAAGACATGTGTTTTTGAAAGGTCGTGCTCCGCTCTATCCAGGAGTTTTATTACTTTTGTGTCCCCTGGACTTAAATCAAGTCGCCGCTTTCTAACGGAACTTCCGGCTTCGCGCAGGGTTACTTCTGCCAGTTGTGCAGGAAGTTTTACAGCTCGCGAACGGCCGGCATGGTCACTCATTGCAAGACCAGGGCGCATTACGAAAAACTGAAAGCGCATCTGGCGAAGCTGAAGGAGTCCACGTAACGTAAGTCGCATTTTAGTGTCTGGAATGTTGCAGCGGTTGTCGATGAACTGAGTGGTATCGATTGTTGGCGAAGTGGCGTGGAATGCAAAAGTAAATGTTGTTTGGATTTAAAAAGTTTGATTTGAGTTGAAACTTTTGCAAACTTGTCACGGCGCGAGTCCCAACATAGCAGCAGGTGAATTCGAATTGATAATCGAAAATTCTTGCGTGATCAAAACCTTAGCTAATTAGAAGTTTGCAAACATGATGTGCTTTTTGTAGTTTAGCTTCTGTGTATCCGTTTAATATGCCATGCTTCATAATAATTTGGTCGGAAATTCAGCTTAGTGCATCATTTTATCAAAATAAATCTCATAAGAAGGATTCATATTTCGCGTTTCAGCCTGAGATTAAACGTTCTGGCCACGGACGTTTTAATATAATCGTTTGTTTTTAGACCGAATCTTTTTAATGAACGAAAAAATTTAGTCAATCCGGTCATAAGTCCTAAAATATAGACTGCAGTGCAGCGTTTCCCAAAATGCATTCCGCGGAACCCTAGGGCTCCGTAGACAAATCCAAAGGGTTCCACCAGCTATACTTTCCAGTTTTAAGCAAAAACTGCTGATATGTCCTTTACCCCTGTGGGCGTGTGGCAGTCGCCACATCGTTCGATCTACAGTAGCTTGCTTTATGGTTACTTTTGTTCTGCATAATTTTGCTTTTAGCACGAAACCTTAATAACGGCAATTTGGGTGAAAAAAAGCATTTATGTTTACTTGGCAGTTCTGGTGGGTGTTCCTTGTCCACTTAAAATAACTTTGCAGTGTTCCGCGGACAAATATGTTCTGTAACCACTGCTACAGTGAATACCGCTACAGCGAGTTTTGATAACATTCTGAGACATGACGGACATGTCTCAGCGAAAAAAAAAACAGTTTGGGTTGTCGTTTCGTCGTCACGCCTTCAGGGCGTTTTGCTTTTTCGCAGATCGATCGTCAAAACAACTTCGAAACAGGAACGCAATCACTGCCGCAGCGATATTGCGCAGTGTTTGTGTTTTCGCCCAGTCAATGTTGTTGCGTTGCAGCGGCTGACCATGCGAGGCAGCTATCGTATCCCCTCCAACCACACCTGACTTCGCTACCTGCTGCCAAACACAGTCGATGTATCTGTTTTGATGCAACGAAGTACAAGTCCAAACACCACATCGAGAGAACAATGGTGCTTCTGTCTTTCACTAATTTTTTTCTTCTGCATGCCAACTGGACCTTGCATCCTTGATGACGTAACCGCTGAACGAACGATCCAATCAGTTCCCGTTGGAAGCTCCGTGTTCTGCCTTCGCAAGTTGCGAGCTGGAATATAAGCTTCGTCGTCTTGTGTTTTCAGCTCCATGCGCCTTACGAGACGTTGGCAGCTGAGAAAAGTGTTGTCATCAACTGATTTATTTCTTTTCCTGCACTGAAGGGCAGTCCGGTGATCGTGGTCCGACATTTGGCCGCGCTGCGAAAGAACATGACCGCATTTCAGTTCCTTACACGTATTAAAAGTCGTGTCTTGACAAAATGCCGTGTCAGATATTTTAAACGTTTGCTGGTTCTGTAGCTATTTTCCAGGGACGCCAGACAGCGGGGGTGCGTTACGGGGACATTGCCCCCATGACCTTTCATAAGGGGGGCAACGGGAGGAAGTGCAGTATCGCAAGTAATTTCATAGCTGATCAAGATCGATCTGAAGCAAATTCATCGCAGATATTCGCGCACCCACAGACTTCAGAATGGTTTTCTATAATTTCTGGCATTAATTTTAAGGTCAACATCGTTGCTTCACACTAACAGAAACAAGCGTATTGGTAGCGCTTTTTAATTTTTTAAAGTTTGCATTGCACTTAACTTTTGTACTGCTCTCCCTGCCCTACCGCTGTTCCGGCGTCCCTACTGTAATTCCTTCATTTCACGCCTCGCTTACATTCGATTTTAGACCTACGATTTGAACGATAACCGATTTTAGACCTACGATCTGGCGGGTTCGAAACAAACAAATCGGTTATCAGCTTTTAAACAGTTATCATTCCAGTATTTGACCCCAACCTTAAAGGCACTTCAACAAAACTCGAATTTAAGCGAATTTTGAAAACTATAATTAGTTTTTGCGACGAATGACTACGTGGAGCCCAGGAAAGTGAGAAAGAAAAGGCTGGTTCTGAATCACACAATTCGACTTCAGTAGTTGTGTTTGAGTGCTTTCTATGATCTTTTCTTCCAGAGGCAGTAACGACAGAAGCTAAAATAACGGGACTTTTGCTCAAATACTACAGTGGTTGAAATTGAATTGCTGTGTGAGGGCTGCCCGAATCTAAGCTACCTACTACATTTCAGGATGAGCTGACTAATATTTTTCAACACCAAGATTATATCATTGCCTGTCAAACTAGCAGGGATTACTGCATTCTAGCCTTGCCAAGAAGTCAATCAAGGAAGAATTTTCTTTTCTAAACAAAGGCGTTTTTGATGAATAGAAATTTGTGTCTGGTAGCGACAGTCCTGATTCGTTAGAAGTTCAATTAATCTTGCGTGCATGCCTGTCCCACAGATTTTAATCAAATTGAAGTACATTGGACTATTGGTTAGAACGTATGGCGTTATGACCTCTTTTTTTGGACAGATCATGCAGTCCCGCTTTAGTGACAACCTGTCAAGACCCGTTGCAGTTCGTGAACTCTCCGTAACCTTATTCGGCAACCCCACTGTAACGGTACTTCCAACGTTACAAAAGCGACTTTGGTAAATCAGGATGTTTACTTAATCATCCCGTTTTGCAACGCCCGTGTCGTAAAACTTGAGATACTCGACTCGATACACGGAATAGTAACCAAGCACTGCCTTAGCTGAAGTTGTTCCGAACCCTGTGGAATTCCGCTCCGTGACGCCAAACAAGTTTGCATGAATCCCAATACTGTTAAAGGAACGCCCGAAGAGTTTTGCGTGTGCGTCTGTGACATCGAATTTCCAGGAAAGTTTTCCCATATTCTAACAAGTCAAAAAGTTGGCAGAGGGCAGGACTGAACAGAGAAACTCTGGGTCATCAAAAAAGTTTACGTAAACGAAGCAAGAGAGGGAGGAAGGGTTTTCGCTTCAAAATTAACTTGGAAACGGGGTGTGGTGACAGTTTTGTAGGTGCCGGAGCTCTTCTGGGCATTTTCGCTAATATTTGTTGGCAACGACCCATCATTCGCTGGTAGAAGTAGCTGAATGGAGCTCCAGCGTCACTACACCACTGCTCGGAAAGTCATTTGGAGTGAGTCATCCCTATTATTCAAGTCCTACCCCTACATTCCCAAAAAAACAAGATCTCCTTGCCAATGCTACCAAGGGGCTGAGGACTGCTGACCTCCCTGTGCGAGGTCTTCGTTGAGGAAAGCTGAGGACCGTTTAAGAAGTCACATTCATTTGAAATAAGTTAGTGACAGCAAGGTTGCGACCCACGCGCTTGCCACAATTGTTTCGGCAACATTCCTCAACGTAACACTTGGAAGGTGAGCTGTCTTAATTCGATTTACACTATTAATAAGTATGTCCATTTGAATAAGGTTTTACTCTATCAGGAACTAGCGATTCTGTTTTTGAATGAAATTAATATTCCGTTGCAAGCTGACTGTGGTCTGATTTTTGCTGAAAGCTGATGTAAGATAGATTTGTGGTTGCGAAACTGGGTGCGAATAACGTTGAAAAAAACGAAACTGGATTAGCGTTTTTTCACCGTTATTCGAAATGATCGTCCTTGGCTACTGTTGGCCAGACGCGGCGACCTTCATCATTGGGAACAGCAGAGCCTGGAGGCGTTGAAATACGCCTTACCTTAATTCGTTGCCTTTATTCAACATACCGTCTGAGTAATGCCAGGCAAAGTCCAAGGCTTAAGAATATTATGAAGTTTTGCAGATGAGATTAAATCAGTTCTGTTATAACTCCAGTTTGCGAGTGTCTAACCCACGGGATTATTGTGTTTTCATTCTTCACAAATTTGTACAACGGGCTTAGCTTACAACCAACAGTACTGACTGAATGCTTGAGGCTGTAACGATGGGTTGTCTTTGCAACAGAGATGAGCATGGATCAGGACTGAAGCCAATTTTGGTCGGATCAGGGCTGGATCGGACTGCAATTTTTTGAAAATTGGCGGATCAGGACTGCATGGGACTGAGAAAAATTTTATTGGTTTAATATGATTATTCTAACCACATCAAAAATGTAAATCAGATTTTACAGATTTGTAAAATGGTAGTAAGTATTTCGCGATTACCAGCAAAAGCTCTGCTGGGTCTAATTTGCTATTCACACTGTATCCACCTTCGCCCACATGTATAGTTGAGTTCGTATTACTCGTAGTAAGGTAAACGAAGTTGTGGTCAGTGTCTGCTGTGCGAGGGCTTGTCAGTTCTGCTCTCACCATTTCGTTGGCATTAGCTAGTAGAAATTAAATCTTTGATTAGCGCTTTTTATGTACTTTTTCAAAAACGTTTAGGTTTTGGGTTTAAGTGTTGGGTTTAGTTTTTTGGCTTAGGTTTCTAGGCCACGTGACAGACACCATACACTAAATCCAAATGTATCGTCCTTGTCACATGACCAATTCATCCAATCGGGTTCACCTAATAGCAAACTTACTCAGGCCCGTAACCAAGGAGACCAAGCCCCCCCTAAAAAATTTCGCCCCCTTTGGAAAAATGTGTTGGACACAGTTTAAAAATATTGGACATAGTTCAAAAAATTTGGGACCCTCTCGGAAACTATTCGCCCCTCCTGGTGTCCCAAGCTGGTTACAGGCCTGAACTAACTCCAGCGGTATTTTTGCTTCTGATGGCTAAATATACACTGCCTTGTTAAATTTTGGAAATTTCGAACGACTCTGTCTATTTTGTGTTAGGAGGCAAAAACACGCTGGATCTATTTTGCCTTGAAACAATCGTATTTGGCTAAAGGCAAAATAGCTGCAATAGTGCTTTTACCTCATGAGGCAAAATAAAAAAATTTGGTTTTAGCTGGGTGCATGGGCGCAATTTGATGGGGGACGTGTCCTCCCACTTTTTTAAACGAGGGGGACATAATATGCCATGTCCCCCCCACTTTTGTCTCTTAGGGTTTGTATTTCGAGAGGTTTCTAAACTAAATATGACGTTTGTCACGTTTTGTGTTAAGAGTTTTTCATGTTAGATGTTACACATAGAAATGTTGATGTTGAAACAGAGTTTGGGGTGGTATCACTGATTCTGATATTTTTATAAATTTTTACTTCAAAAATGATTTCTAGCATTTTGCAAGTTTCTAAAGACCGCAAAAGATTGTTAACTGCCTCTCTCCGACATTTATCCAGAGTGGTTTACTCAAGAAAGGTCTTGAAACAGTAAAGCTTAACGGCTGCACACGTGAGAGGCCACAGTACAGCTTTTGAGTTCGTTTTGGCTCCTCAACATGAAACATCCTTTAATCCGGAAGACTTCGATTGATAAATTGAAGAAAGCAGTCTGGAAGTTGCCTACGAGACCATGACGAGCCAAACGAAGATGGAAACTAAACAACGAAATAAACTCTTTTAGAACATTGTTATGTACATTTATCCGATACATTGTGAAATTGTGTTTTATACACTTATTATCAGTCCTATTCAGGAGGAGATTAATTCGCAATAACATAGAATTTAATTGTAATAATTTCCGCATCGAAAATCTTTAACAAAATTTACGATAATCACTGAAGCGTAAAATTTAATTCTAGTAATCAGAATTATTGAAAAACATGCGATCGAATTTAGACCCACGGCGTTACGCGTTGTGTTTTCCTCACGACCCAAAATGCAGTACAGAAATCAGTCTTGCTCAGAGCCTCTCCTGAGTAGCATCTCAGCTAAACGTAGTGTGATAGCTGAGATCAAGACTCAATAGAACTAGTTAGCGAACTTGTGGGGTCTGGTAAAATCGTGAACCAGAATACGCTTGTAACTGACTGATACCACAGAACGGTTAGGAACTGTATATTTTCAGGCCATGACCAATTTTCAGACAAACCATTTCAAGTTAGTCTAATAGAAATACTTACTCTCTCCTCCATGTATGAATAAAATTTGCATGTAACCCTTGATGATAACCCCTGATGTTTGCAGTAACTTATGTTGACTGCTTTACAGTAATGATGGTTGATATAAACCCCTGTTCTGATGAATTATCGCAGTGCTTAGAGTTATATTAGGTTGTGATAAACTGAGCGTGTTGAGCCAAGACCGGCGGGTCCAGGTTTCTTAATTGTTAACTTGGGCGTGCCATGGACATTCCTATGGACCAGTGCTCTTGCGGAATTGTCCTAAATGTGTGATG
>JGI24159J19872_10003110_pt1 | contig 20406 bp, 11 predicted proteins | sample Ectturendosymbi4_FD_19872 | JGI IMG/M metagenome (IMG submission 19872) | reverse complement strand
AATGTACAGCAGGCAACATTTTTGTGTTTTCAAAATGTACAATACAGCTACAGGGTGGGCAAAAAGTAAACGTGTTCTTGATTGCTTTTCTGCAATTATGGCTGAAATTTCCGGACGGTATTGACAAATACTGGATCGTTCCGGTAAGAAAATTATTCTACTTTCATCACTGGGTGACATTGTTGGGATGACTCAATTTCGATAATATCGACACTGTTCGTTTGACAAAAAAAAACTTATCAAAAAGTCATTCGAAGAAATTTTGTTGAAAAGCTCTCAGTTCTACACTTTTCAGACAGCTGTCATGCGAAGCTGGGTACCTCCTCTAATGAATTAACTTCACTGACAATTTAGTAAATCATTGAAACTTTACAGTCTCTTACAAATGGATTGTTCATCAATCTGATGTAACGAAGGGATGTGAGTGGACGAAACTGGTATCCATACAAAAGTGTGATGCGATTCTTGCATAAATTAAGCAGTTCCAAATTTTTCAAGTTGTTCAAAGTAGCTTGATCTTCTGGGTAGATCTTTGAAATTTGATTGTCAGAAAGTAGCAGTTGTTGCAGTGATGAAGGCAACACCCGAGGGAACTCTATGAGGCCGTTGAAACGAAGATCGAGCCTGCAACAGTCAGATATTTGTTAATCGATTTCATGCAGTTTGCCATGTAAAAAATCTGTACTCAAGTTTCGTCCAGCAATATTTTCTTTACGGAAACCTTCCTGGTCCATCAAAACGTTATGTTTAACATAGTTGAGTAGACACGTAAACTCAGGGTTTTTTTAAGGCGTTTTGGGGATCAGATTCGGGTCCCTACAATTTCACATCGGGTCCCTGGAATCAGAGAAAATTATCATCGGGTCCCTGAAATCAGAGAAAATCGGGTCCCTATAATCAGAGAAATCGGGTCCCTACCGATCCATACCGGGTACCTAACATTTTCCTTAAAAGAAAACCTGCGTAAGCTATTGAAGAAAATTCAAAATAGTTTAGGCAAATTAGAACGCAACTACGAAAAGTTCCATATAGGAAGTTTCAGCAAGCACCTGATGTGCGATATATGCTTCATCTATTTTTTGATTTAATTTTTATTCAGTCTGATGGTGTGGCTAATAATGTGACTGTTACCTTAGTAGGTTTTTTAAATGCTTGAAAGTTCCTTCAGGAATCACACTCAAATTCGGCATGTAATTGATTGCCACTGTTTGCAGCGTAATTGGGTGCATATCCGGTAGAAGCGATTCAGTGGTGTTTGAACAACTAATCTTCAGAAAACCGCAGGTGCAAAATGGAAAATTTGAGATGATGTATTTTGCGTAACTCCAGAAATATTTGACGTAATCGGAGCGACCACCTGAAAAAGAAAAAAACTAAAAGAAATGAAACGAAAAGAGAAATGTATATCGCGAAAATATACAAGAAAGCATTACATAGTACTAAGGAAAAACATATTGTAAGCGAAAAAGCTCTAATTTTTCATTGCTCCAATTAATTGTTTTGCAAGTGCACTTAAAAACTTTTGCAAAAATAAGACGTATTGCAAAGCAGTTGGCCATTTTTCCATTACCAATTTTAATGGTAAAAAAATGAAATGTTGGATTAAAATTTTTGCAACCCTTCTACTTTCTAAGTAAGAAAATACAGTTACTGGGCAAAGGTTTCTGCGCAACAAAGCCTGCAACATTCTTCAGTTTTTGCTATGAGCGAAAGGCACAACTTTTTCAGGGTGTTTTCCACCCAGATCCAGTGCCGGATTTAGATCGTGGGGGGCCTGTGGCGCAGGCGTGGTGGGTGGCCCATACCATGTGCGGATACAAAATGTTTAGGTAGAGGATGATCAATGAAGTCACTAGTATTTCCACATATCATTAATATTTATGACGTAATCTTGTGATGTCACATTTGTTAATTCAACTGTAACAAAACTTCATGATGCAACATGGTATTTTACAATGATTAGCGATTTATGAAACTGCTGCAAAACCAGTCGCAGAAAGCATCGCATCACCTTTTTTTAATATTTGCTTGAAAAAAGTTTTGAAAATTTTTTGGAAAAACTTTCTGGCGATCCAACGTTTTCATCAACTCTAAACGCCGGTCCTCGCTCAGCAATAAATTTTACGACAGAAACCAAACATTGCAGACAGACGCGATTTCCGATATTGTTCGCATTGATTGACCTGACTGGCTAGTTTTCTATCAATTCTTCACAGTGATTAATTACATCTGCGACTAAATGTAATCGCGGCATCTATATGTTCCACTGAATGCCCGTGGCTCCTCATGCGGTCAAGAGCGTGTTTCTAATCGAAGAGTCCTTTTTTAATAAGGAAATGCGCACATTTAGTCGTATCCGCGCACATCAGTCTACAAGTGAAACATTTAACACAAGTCTGTGAAGGAGAAAAACAAAGCCAGCTTCTGTCAACTACTTCGCCGTTGTGGTTCTGGCGACGAATAAGATTTGTGGTACATTCAGAGGCGTAACGAGTGGGGAAAGGTGGCAAAATTCCCCGGGCCAGAGAGCCCAGAGACCGATATCGTTGCCTCCAGTGATAGCGTCAGCTATCTCATCTATCGTGTTTGTTGATGATATATCTTGACGTTCTTCTGCTACTGCACTGCTGGTTAGGTCTATTTGCATCATTGCGTAAATCTAAGTCTGTCACAACACGTTCTTCGATAGTACAATTGTGCAATCTTTATCAGTTCGCTTAAGCATTCCATGGTATTGCAAATTGCAAAATATTTTGCGCATCTTTCATGTTCGATCATTACAATGAATTGGATTTGAATGATGCTCTTTTTACACGAACCCAAACAAGTTTTGGTATTGGTCGAACAGTTTAGCTTCATCAATCGAAACGTTTCTCTCAAACCGATACTACTCACGTAGTTCAACGTTTTCCCATTCAATTGTTTGCAAACGGAGGAATCTAGTCAAAGCATTTAAATTCAGCAAATAAAGTGGTGCAAAGTGGTGCAAAAATAAAGTGGTGCAACACAAGACTTGCACAATACAGAAACATCTGACATGAATAATACCCAGTCCCGATTTTTGCCTTCTCTCAGTGTGAGTTTTGTTAGTGCTGATTTAACTTGGCGTGATATGTACAATTGATTGTCTCTGTTGAATCCATGCCTTTGCGGTGGCGAAACACGATGTAACCTCAACAAATGACGCTTTGGACTTCTCAATATTTTGACCTTTCTCATTAAAAGCAACCAGAAATGATTGTAAATGTCTTAATGCCTATAGAGTTCGCTCAGTGAATTTTCAAAAGAAACGTTTCAGAACAACAGTTGGCTTGTCAATGGACATGAAGTATGAATGTGAAGCTGGGTACATTTGAAGGTGCCTTGGCAAGCTAGGATAAAGTGATTGCCACTTGGTTACGCTGTGAGAGTTTTGGTACTTAATATCCACAAAGTCACAATAGTTTTTTCACTCTCTTTGCGAACTTTGTAAATGCAACCACACGTAATTCACTCAACTTCAAAATCATTTAGTTCTTTTCTGAAAAAGGGATACCTCTGACGAATTTATTCATTTTTTTTCGAATTACTGATTAGCTATAATTACTGGAAAGTACTACACTGAGCTATGTACTGTGCAATACACTGGTCATCGTATCACAGTTCATCAGCGAAGCTAAAGTGGTAGCCTACATACGTATATTGGAGTCAGAAGTCCGCGCTGTAATGCTAAAATCATTGAGATATTGAAAAAAGGTTTGCCACTGTTATGTAACGATTAATGTGACAGCATTCCCGCCTTTCCACTCGAGATTTAACTCAACCAAAACATAGATTAATTAGACAACTTGCAGGCCCTCCTGTAAACTAGCTCCACTACCAGCTCGTGTCTTGCTGCAATTGAGTACGGAGCTTACTGCATGTAAATACAATGTACCACAGCCAGTGGCGTAATTGACGGGGAGCAGAGGGGCGAAATGCCACCCGGGTAAGCTAAATGTAAAATCCGGTCTCCCACTTAACTTATATTTCGGTTTTAGCATTCTTTTGGTTTTCAGTAGGTTGTTGTTTTTGTGTTTTTCCGATGATTTTCCGGAGATTTGGGGCAGTGGCGTGCAGATGGGGGAAACGGGGGGCCGGCCCCGGACATCCAAGGCAAGGGGGCAATTAAAGAGTGAATTTACAAAAATTTAAATGCTGTAACTAGATAATTTTTTCCATTTTAATTCTACTAATACATGCCGCATGGATTTAATTTTTCTAAAATTTTTTTGTCAACACTAATTTTTACGTATTCAAGTGCCAGTAATACTCAGATTTTTCAGTAACAGGGATCCATTCTTTAAGTGTGCGGCGCACACTCAACCACACTGATAATGACGTGACTTGTACCAGATCGTGCGATGAAGGGAAAATCACACAAAGGATTGAAAAGCAATCAGGATTGAGAAAAATCCGTTTTTTTGAAAAAACAAACCACCTGTTGTTTAATCCGATTGTTTTTGTTTTTTTGAAAAGAAACAGGTTTTTGTTTTTTTATAAAAAACAAAGACCCCATTCTGAATTGTTTTTATTGCATCATGCAATATCACCATTTTCAGAATTACATAAAATCACTTGTTATACCTATTATGACATTCAAATTTGATGGTGAAGAAATGTGCCCCATCTTTGTTTAATTCACTTCAAAGTGATAAGGCTTGGCAAGAACGCGCACAGCAAACAGAGAAAAGCCACTCCCACACAAACTCTGGAGTTTCACGTTAAGTTTATGCACATGCCCTGCTATTTCAGCATCTATATAGTGTAATTTTTCAACATAAGGTTTGGTATGGTCCAACATCAGAAACACCTTGGATGCAGAGAAGCCGAAACATTGATTAAAATATACCGATTTTACAGAGCTGAAGAAGATAACCCGTAGAATTTACTCAAACTATTCGAATTATTCTTCGCTTTTTTTCAAGTCCTTCAAACTTCGTTGCTGTTTGTTTTGTTTCATTAAAAAAATTTACAGTTAACTGTAGAAGTGTGGTGCTTATTTTATTTTTTACTTCATGGTACATTTTTCAAAGGAAGAGTGAATAGTGGGATTTTCAGTGGGTTTCATTGTTTTTTATAAGTGGGCTTTTAAAAAATTCCTGGTGTTTTTTTGGTTGGGTCCAATTACACCAACACTGAAGATAATTAAGGACGTTTAATTAAATTTCTGAGGCAAATTTCAAAACCTTCCTATTTGATTTTATGATGCATCACCAGTTTCCCGTTTCGTTTTTAGTGCTAATACAGTCGCACACCTGTGGTTGCAATATGTGCTTCGTTTCGAGCTTCGTCATTAATTGGCGATTCAGGCGAATTGATCATAACTGCTCACACAAGCCCGTATCTTTTTTCCCGCTTAGTAATTGTACATAGAACAGCCACGTAATACAAAACGAAAATTTTCTTGCGTAATTTATGCGCACTCTCGATTCTTGTGTAGTTTAGCAAGCTTCAAACGGTCAACCCTGGGTGTCCGCCATCCCAGAAAATTTTCTTGCATATTTCATGCGCATTCTGAATTCTTGTGTAGTCTACCAAGTTTTAAACTGTCAACCCTGGGTGTCCGCCATCTCAGCCGCATACCTTCTGATCGACTGCTATACGACAAAACATTCGCGCAGCATTGTAGTTCTGCAGTTGTGAACTGCGCTGACACAGCACTGAGTGTGTTCTACTCCCCTGTTTCAAAGCGTTGCCGGATATATTTGCAGGTATGAGCTGCTCTGTCTTATGAGACCGCTGATAATTTATGTTCATTGCAGTGACACATTGCATACTACAACAACGAGTAGAGAGTGCGTGTAGAATAATATGCACAGACGCGCCGGAGAATGGAGGCATGGGGGGGGACCTTTTCCCCTCTGNCCTTTCAAACGAGGGGCAATAGGGCGGAGGTGACTTTTCATCATAGATGTAGAAGCAGGCAAATTTCTGGGGTGCAAAATTTTGCCCGAATTTCCCCAAACATTCCCGAAAAGTTTTTGTGCAACTTTTGCCTATAAATTTTCTCCCACAAAGATCATGAAGACCTCTTTTTGGCGTAACCTTCAAAATAAGGTCTCGTGTGTTTCCATGCAAACATTGGGCGGCATTTTTCGAAGTCATACAACATTGGATGCCATTTTTACCCCAATTTTCAGGGCTTTTGCCCAGATTTTCAGCAAATCAAAACTTTTGGGGGTGCACTTGCAACCCCTGCACCCCCACCTCCAACACCACTGCTTTTCATAACAGTAGCCTATCATAGGTAATTTCATGGTTTATCAAGATCGACTTGAAACAAAATTATTGCAGCTATTCGGGCACCTAGAAAATTCAAAATGTTTTTCTATAATTTCTATTATTATTTTTGAGGTCAACATTGTTTATGAACAGAAACAAACAAAATTGGTAACGATTTTTATATATATGTTTCCATTTACCTCAACTGTTTTACTGCTCCCCCTTCTCATCAGAACCATCGCGAGAATGTTTTCAATAGGGGGCTCTACGTCTGTTCACGGGGGTTGACATTCTGAAATTTGATTAAACTCCACCGATTTACAGTGCTTCATAGTTCAGTTTGGAGGCCTTGGAGCTTTTTATGGGGGGCTATGCCCACAAAAGGCCCTCTGTAGCTACGGGACTGCTTCCCTACCGCGGCTCCGGCGTCCCTGAACATGCACGTTGTGTCAACAAACTTCGCCAAAACGTTGGTTTGCAAACGTGAATATGACGTCATATTGTAACGTCACAAAGATCGTACAGCTAGTAAAAATGACCACCATACGTCACTGCTGAATACTAAAATTTGGTAGGGGGACATCCAATCAAGCGGTCGCCCCGGGCATCACCAGACTTCTGCACGCCATCGATTTAGGGTTTTAGTTTAACCATCCACATCCGGATTTCCCATCATTTCTTAAGTTTTTTCTGAGTGTTGGCTAGTGGACACTGTACAGTGGCCATAGGGCCCCTTTTATCTGAGTTTACCACCCTGGCTCAAACCTTTAGCTACGCCACTGCACTGATGATAGCTATGTAAAATAAGAAATGTGAAAAGGAGGATATTTTGACATTTTTGAATGTCCTCGGAGATTATTTCATTTCTCATGAAAAAAGTGAACATGTACTCCAAAACGAGGACGTATAGTCCTACTTAATATTGCTACTCATATCCGACCTGTGCAAATCTGAGTAAGGTAGACGCAAAATCTACCAGTAACGAGTAGAGCCGTAAGCTAATGCGTTCTCGTGGCTTGGCTTTGCAATCACTATATAGATTCAGATACCTGACCGACATTCAGGAAACCAACAAGTGTTTCAGGAAACCAATAAGTAATAGTTGCCACGTCACAATATCAAACAATATACAAGTGAAATACTGCCGTCTAGACGACCGATAATTCAGTAGCGTCTACAAACAAAATTTCCTCGCTAATAAAAATGACAAAGTGGCACGCACATGTCGTAAATATGGCTAAACACGTAAACATGGTGGGGGGCCCTGGGCACGGGCCCCTTGCCTTCCACTACACCCGGCGCTGCCCAGACCTGGTTTTTAGTCGACCTGAGTGTCTAGGTTTAATTATGAAAAATCGCGTTAAATCTGTGTTTTCTGAAGTCATAAATTCATCAGCAACTTCAATGTGTTCAACTATATAAAGTTGACTTTACATTACAGCATTTGCATGCGCACATCAGGTGAGGATGTACGCACATCGGATGAAGCAGAACTTGTTCAACTGGTTTCATATTCTCATATCAGGTCACTGTCAGGGTTATATACAGTGGTGTGTTTAAGAGAAGGCAAGCTAGACACTTGCCTCGGCTCCCCTCAAGGTGTTTCGCGCGTAAATAATCCTCATTTTTGGTGAAAATTTTATTATCCGCTCATATAAACAGTACTCTGCCTTCAAAAGGACCCCCAATAGCAACTGCCTTGTGTAAATACTCTGCTTTCAAAGGGACCACAATAGCAAATGTAATGTGTCCTACGCTTTCAAAGGGGCCCCAAGAGCAAATGTAATGTGTAAAGTACCTTGCTTTCAAAGGGCCCAACCAGTGGCGTAACTAGAGGTTCGAGCCAGGGGGTGGCAAACTTTGTTGAAGGGGGCCCATTGGCCACCGTTTGGGAATGCAATAATAAGTTTCCAAAAATTCAGATACTTCACATATATACGGGCTTAAAGCTGTATGCACACGGCATGCATTCTGTGGGTTTTTTGAGCGCATGCGTCTGATTTCGTGACGTCACGTCCTTTTCTGATGCGTCTGGTATGGTCTGCGTTCGAGTAGAACTTGTTGCTATATTGACGCATCACACTCAATGCTCTGACTCACTTCTACTTGAACCCAGCTCTTGGGCAGTGTGACTGTCATATTGGAAAATAAAACTGTCATTGCAAGAATTAAGTCAATTAAACTGCTGACTTCAGGATTTCTAGAAATTTTGGTTCTTAGTCCCAATTTGCAGTTGGTGGTAAATTCCTATTTTGTCCCCCATGAACACGGGGGAATGCCAAGCACCGAAACAGCGTACCAGCTACACCTGTTTTCACTTATCATCACATAGTAATCCGGTAGTGGGATGAAATGAAGACATTTTAACATCAGGTTCTGAAGAAAATGGCTAAAAATGTCGGATGGGGATGCTCAGCGGCGTACAAAAGCATGTAAATTATTTTGATCAAGGTATCAACTGTTTCTGCGAAATATTTTTAGGATGAGGCGGACAACCGTTTGTATACATTTAATTTAAAGCAGGATTTGACGGTTGGCATTAATTATAAAATCAATTTAATTACGTATTTTGTTGCGCATATCCTCAACTTGGCGGGGGTGAAGGTGTAATGCAACTAAATAGTGACTACTTTTTCAAGATATTAACTGAAACTGTGCAACTGCGTTGGGCATACTAGTCATAAATGTGAACTTTTCAGTTACTGCTACATGTGTTTTTTATTTTAGTTGACCCATAAGCTGAACATCTCCGTGGACATTTAATTGTCGAAATTCAGATCACAAAATTGCTGACCTAGAACATCTCCGCAGCGTTTATGGCGTTAGAATGGCGTTAGATATTTCTTAGGTTAATAAATGTAGCCGCAGTGTTTCTTTTAAGGTTTTCAAAAGGGTGTCGTGGTGAAGCTTTAGGGTGTCAACACCATTTTACCTTCTATTTTTGATACTTTTAACGGATTTTCACAAAAACGAATACGCCATTCACTTTGGGCAAACAAACTAACGACAATTTCATAAACATAAAGGTTCAGTGTAGGCTTGCATAACCATTCATTTACTAATTTTCATGCCAGCTTTGCCTTTGGGGAGAGTCGCGGGGGCAGCAGCCCTAGGAGGACCCCAAATACCTCACGATCAACAGACATTTCTGATAGTTGTGCTGGCTTCCACACTTAGACGGGACCAAGCAAGGTCGGAGATGTAGTCACGCCACCTGATCGCTTTTCCGAGGGTGTAGACTGTAGCCCGAAGGACTTAGGTGGCCATTCTCTCCTGGAACATTCTGGATATATGGCCGAACTAAAATATCTGGGTTCTTTCAATTCGGAGAAGTGGCTTGACATCCCGGGCTTTACGGATTTCAGACCTGTGCTCTTTGTCACGGAGTGTCATATTGAGAACTTTTCGCAAATATACCATCTCTGCCATTTGCTCTTTTGACAGTATTCTTTCAGTCGTCACCTAAGATTCATGACCACAGGTGAGGATAGGAACAAAGACCGATTTAAAAACTGAAAGCTTTCTGGTCTTTAAAAGCTCCCGTTTTGTCACCACGGAGCGATAAAGCTCACGCAGAACTGCGTTTGCTTCACCATTCCGTGTATTAATCCCTTTGTTTCGACTTGAGTCACTCGTGAATAACACCCAAAGGTACTTGAACGTCTCTACCTGCTGCAGTGTATTGCCGCTCACTTGCAGAAAACACTGCCTTGGGGGTCTTGAGAGACACAATACCTCAATCTTTTTACTGCTGATTTTCGTTACTGCTTTGTCGTATGCAGCAGAAAGCCGATCGAATGCGGGCTGAAGACTCTGTTGAGAAGATCCACGCATGCACTACCAATCAGGCCCGTAACCAGGGGGGTGAAGTCCCCGCTAGGAAGTTTTTCGCCCCCCTTAGAAAAATGTATTGGATATAGTGCAAAACTACTGGACATAGTTTAAAAAAATGGGCCCCTCTCAGAAAATTCTTCACCCCTCCTGGTGTCCCAAGCTGGTTACGGGACTGGTACCAATTCGTCCGCAAAAAGCAAATGGTTCATTCTGCAATTCCAACAATGACACCTCGTCGACGCGTCTATAACTGTCTATCATTCAATTCATATAGACCAGGACTCTCCAAATATTTTGGGAGAGGACCACATAAGCTAGTTCACAATTGTTCGAAGGACGGACATCTTGCTTAATGTTATTTTTTCGGGATATGTTCCATTTCACCAAATGAACACATTTTTCGTAAATATATAAGTTTTTCATTATTGGCAACATGCGTTTTGCTGCCGAGTGAAATGGCTTTGCAGGTCGGATTTGGCCCGCGGCCGTATTGTGGAGAACCCTGATATAGACTATGAAGAGGAGTGGTGACAGCACACACAATTGTCGGAGTCCAACACCAACGCTGAACGGATATGATTTAACCCCTTCGACACGGGCACAATCTTCTGAGCAGGAATACAGTTACTTGGCTGCCAGCAGGAAGCACCCGCCAACACCGCACTCCCACAACCCCCTCAAAGCTTTTCATGAGGAACCTTATACTTTCCCGAGGTCGACAAAACATGTGCATACGTCTTTGGTAGGCTCCCAGGATTTCTCGAAAATTTGCTGGAGACTGGAAATTTGGTCTGTGATTCTATGGCCGCGACAAAAACCGCACTGAGCACCATCCAGTTTCAATTCAATTATTCTCGCGGCATCTTAGCATACACTTTTCCTGGGAGCCTTAACAAAGAGATGCTGCGGTAGTCGGTTCATTCACTCCAGTCGCCCTTTTTTGTGAATGGAGATGATCAATTTGCCGATCTTTCGGTGCCCTTGCGAAACACCATGCCACTTGACAAACACGAGTCAGCCAAACCATCCGGCGTTCGAAGTTCCCTTAATTCACTATCAAACTTTTCGCAATTAGCTTTAAGTTCGGATTTAGCAGCGACATCAGAGAGCTTGCTGATGCGCAGTTCTACTGAAGCTTTCATCTGTGCAAAGTAAAAACACCCGCCTGAAAAACTTTGTTTAGTTCTGTCAAGTGAGGCGCCAATGCTGACAAAAGGAAAGCAGCATGTTGAAATTATATGTTTTCTTAAGTCGCAGTAAAACAATGCACATTGCATCATTTTTATTTCCTGACAGCTGCTTCAGTGTGGCCCAAATAGCCAAAATCTCACTCCTTGCTCTCACTGTTGCCTTACTCGACAACCACCTTTTATGCATGCGCACTGCAACTGCCGACCTTCCGTCTTCATCGCAGTCTAATGCATCGCCAGGCAAGCCAATCGCAATGGTAAAACAGTAAAACACTTCTATAATTGCATTAAAGTGCTTTCGCAGTTTCGTACACCATACTGTACAAATCTGTGGCAGTATAGTAAGAGGCCGGAGCGAGGCGGTGCGCATTACAATGTACAGCTACCAAACTTACAATTTTCGCTTCCAATTTCTGCGCCAGAAAATTGTGTCAGCTTATAACATTACAGCCGTCTGTTGCAATAGCCACGTGCAAGATAACATGCTTTCCTCAAATCTTTTTACTTCAATGCAAGGTAAAACCATATCTTGGCTTTCAAAATTTAAGGTGTCATTGGAAAATTTTAGTGTGTCGTTTTGACACCCAAAAGCGGCTTAAAAAATCTTTGTGTAGCCGTTTAAATTATATCAATTTTTGACGAAATATTCAATAAATTTGCAGCAGAAAAGGCAAGAAAACTATGTTTTTAGAGTTGGATAATTACTACTAAAGCATTGCAGGCTTTTTCAGCTAAATTGTTGTTAGTAGGAGTGATGGAAGCAGCAAAAAATTCCGTCGGCTCTCTGAACTTTGAAGCAGAATTTGAAATTGCTGTCGTGCTTTGCCTGCACGTGTTTGAGCACCAGATTTCATAGTTACTCCTACTTCGTATATTTATGTTGCACATAATCTGTACTGCATAATCAACATTACAAAGCTCACTAAGTAAAGAGATGGGATACACACCAAAATTTTTGATTGACAGCGTTAGTGCCAAACTGCCATGTAGAGCGTTCGCAATACTCAGAAAAAGTTTAAAAATGATAATGAATCCGGATGCAGGTGTTTATCAGACGGCTCCTGAGAATTATTGCATATTGCTTAATTAACCAGCGGCTCCAAAACTTTTTCGAGCGTGACTGAAATCTGAGTTTGATGAACATCTTACGAACCAAGCCTCAAACAGCGTATGTTAACATGACAAAAATATTGATTGTATGGACGATTTTTGGCAGTAGGTTGCTAAGTTCGTTTTTAATGTCAGCATTCTACTCTTTTCTCAAGTGCTCACGCTATACTGCAAACAGGCACAGACAAGTTTGAAAAATTACCACTCAGGTTTAGGTTTTTCATCGTCTCGGCACAACCTATTTTCTGACCCTTTGCGAAATCGCAACCCTTGTTTGTTTCGCGACCCATACTATGGGCTTAATCGCATATATCACTTCAAGGCGGTGCAAAGTTCGCTGTGCAGATGAAAGCCGCGGTACCCACTGGGATGGTCAGAAAATGAAATGATCACCTTCAGTCGAGATGCTAAAATCAACACCGCTGGTTCAATATCCAGCGGTGAATTGCAGAAAGCTTTGTTAATTGGCTTTGCAAAACAAAAAAGAAAGTTGTAGTGTCACTACACAACTTTCCCAGTATTCTAATATCAAGGCCACTGCCTAATATCAAGGAAATGTACATGACAGCTTTCGAACATAAACTTTTTCACAACTCCATCACACAGTCCAAAGCAAGTAGATGTATAATGGCCGCAAATGGCGGCCATGTTCGGATGTTCGGGAACTACGGGTGATTATTACATCACATACAGTATGCACGTTCAAGATGATGCATTGTACAATGCACGCCGCTGTACTACAACAACTATGAATTTACGATTCATTTGATGAATGTTGGTTTGGTCAGCACTGCACTATTCCAGTATTTAAAATGACAACACGAACGGATCTCCAAAAACTGTAGAAGCACTTTCATATTCTGCAGTTCATGAAATCTCTGAGGGGGGCCCATTTTTAATATTTAGCTTGCCAGGGGGGGTTGCGTACCCCCTGTCCCCCGTCAGTTACGCCACTGGGCGCAAAAGCAACTGTATTGTATAAGCAGGGGACTTTGCTTCCAAAGGGGCCCAAACAGCCGTTGTAATGTGCAAATACTTTGCTTTCAAAGGGACCCAAAGTAATTGTAATGCATAAGAACTTTTCTTTCAAAAGGCCCCCCAACTTCACTGATTTCTAGGGCTTCACATTTCAATTTGGGGGATCAAAGCTTTCTCCGAGGGCTAAGTAGTGAAGGGGCTGAAATTTGGGCCCCTGTGACAGCGTGGGTCCCTCCAATTGTGGAGTATGGAATGCTGCTGATACGGCTCTGAAGTTAATACGAGTGTGGTTGCCGTTGCAGCTAACATCTGAAATCGTGTGCAAGGCAACAAATCCTACATCCGTTGTTAGCACCCTAAATGAAAACAACTCTTAATATATATATAGTAATATAGTAGGTAACTGTCATTACACATTCATCCCTTGGAAGGCGATGCAAAGTTAATTACTGCAAAATCGATATAATCGGCATTTTTTCTTACCGCTTAACGTCTCGCACGGATACCTCACCCCAAACCATATAGGGTTTTCCTTGCGATTCTTTGCTAACCAAAATAGCATCTTGGCCAAGTTCTCGTTGCATATCGTAGGATTCTTGTCCAGATAAATGTCGGTGCAGTTGACACAAAAGTCGTAATTCGCTGGCGAATGCACGAGGCTAATTCGATTAAAGCTGAGACGTAGCACTTTTAAAGACCGCGGAAGATTTTCTGGTATTTCTAGCAATCTGAAGGAAATAACGTTGAAGATTAAACAAAAGAAATGCATGCGTCTGATGGAGTAGCAGAAACAAATACATGCAATAAAAGTAACGAACACTGTAACAACAATTAAACCTTTTCGCAAGGTTTTGCTACATCCTTACTGATCTGGTGAACGTGCACCTTTACGTAAATCCAAATGTGCTCTCTACTTTCGAATTGGTTTCTTTACCTATGACTGCAAACGTTAGCTTGAATAAAAATTTTGTAGGATGATATTGTTGCAACCTCCGCGGTGGTGTTGCGTTGATTGTGTGATTCACCACGAACGGGATGTGCGTGAAGAACAAAAATATATATCAGTGGCGCGAGCAAGCAATAATTATTGCTCTTTTTTAATTATTGTTAATTATTGCTTATCACAATAAGAGAGATTGCGACGCATGATCTCTGTTGTTGCTTGCTGCCGTGGTGCGAAGCTTTGCGAACATGCCGCTCGGGATTTCAGATCGCAACAATATCAAGATAGGAGGAAACATTTGAAATAGAACTGTAACCACCATCACAAGCTGTTTTCGTCATTTTACTATTTGTTTAGAGAAGAAACTTTAACGATAAATTCTGAAATGCGTGATCAGATTGTGGCCTAAAGAATTTTTATAACTTCCACTGTAGTTTGTCCGTGAAAGAATCTTCTTGCCCTGTTCACTGCGGTCAGACAAAAAAGATTTTCATGTTCGGAGGAACTGTAGAGTCAGCAGCCCCAATGTCCAAAGTCTCATTTAATAAGATTTGTCTCAGTTATCGTCGTGTCGCATGAGTCATCTTTATTCTTATACTACTCATTTAAGTGAGACTTGGAGTTAGTCTATGCATTGAGTAACCAGTTTACGGCTTCGTCATCAAAAACCGCTAGGACATATGCCCCATTAGGAAGTCGCTGTTTGAAATACTCCAGGAAAACATAATTGCCTTTTGGTCTTCAGCGCCACACTTGCAAACCACTTACAGAGCCAGAAACCATAAGCACATGTGGCAGTCGAAGTAGGAGCGTGCATAGGGGGGATGAACGGGGCGACGGCCCTGGCCATCCAAACAAAGGGGGCATCCAAAGAATGAAATTACATTTTATTAAAATGCTGTAACTAGATGTTTCTTATTGTAAAGCTACTAACACATGCTGCATGGATTTGATGGGAACTTGTCTGAGGGCATACAAATGTACGATAAGTGACCCAAGAGAGAGACGAAGCACTGGCACCGTTATCTTAAGGCCTTATACCTTATTTCCGTTCTCTTTTTTAGGGTGGTACATTGCTGCCAGTTATTGTTAACCTCAAACTTGTAGTTTTCAACATATCACTCAATTCTGTCTAGAGCAGCTATGTCCAACCCAAATGGTTTACTGAGCCACAAATTATGCCACTATCTTAATCAGGGCCGCACACTGAATGACATATGAATGAGGGCTGCACATTGAATGGCTTAGTTGATCTTAACAAATTAAATTTAGTTTAAAGCTAATGTAATGAAAACGTTGGAATCCTAACTGCAATGGTAAAAGACATAATAAAGTGGTATTGAAGACCACCTTCATCAAAAATGCCAAATTCAAGATTATCAAAATAAGGACAGGTTGTCAGTTATAGGATACTTTTACTGCAGCGAAACCAAAACTGGGCCGCACAAAACCTTCGACTGGGCCACATGCTGGTCTAGAGCCTGCGTTCTTAAATTGTGGGCATGAAAGGTTAGCAAGGGTAGCAGCGACATATTGCTGGAAAGTATTAAATGCTTTGATTTTATCATTCGTAAATTTATTATCATTTCACTATAAACACCACTTATAAAAACAAAAAGGATAGTACAGTGAACAAAAACAGAATCCTCAAAAATTACTTGTTCAAACTGGATTTATGAGTAAAAAACTCTTCATGTTACGATGGTGTCTTGTCTGCTTGGATTCATTTTGAGTCCCAGTGCGAATTGAGTCACAGGGTTATGCGTGGGAAGGAGAAGTTAATCATTTGGGAAAAGAGAAATTAATAAGTGTAAGTGTGTAACTGTATGGTTCATATGTTGTAATTCCAATAAAAAAGGTTACTTCTTCATCTTTTTTATTAACAGTATCTTCAGCAGTTTGTTTACCGTTCAAAAAAACGCAAAGGGCAGCAATGCATTAAACTGCGTCGTTGTACATTTTCAGATACTATTTATGATAACAAAAATAGACAACTCTATCTTCTATCATACCTCACAAGTGCTATATTTTGGTTGGCCTACCTGATACTTATTTGCATGCATTAATGCAATATCATGTTCAGCTATGTCTAGCCCGCGGCCAGTGGGGCGTATGCGGCCCAGTCGAAAGTTTTGTGTGGCCCATTTTAGTTTTTTTTCTGTAGTAGAAGTGTCCTACATGGTGACAACCTGTTCTTATTGTGATAATCTTGAATTAGACATTTTTGATGCAGGTGGTCTTCAGTGTCACTTCATCACATTTGTTACCGTTGCAGATAGGATTCGAACGCTTTCAGCACATTAGGTTGAGTTAAATCTAGTTTGCTATAAGATCAAAGTAAGCCCCTCAATGTGCCGGCCTCTTATATCATTCAATATGGGGCCCTGGTGAAATTAGTGACATAATTTTTGGCTCAGCAAGCCGTTCGGGTTGGACATATCTGATCTAGTTCCTCAACACACACTCAATACTAGAAAACTTTTGCTTATAAACATACGCCTCAGGCCCACAGAAAAAAACAAAACCCTGCTCCGGTGACCATGGGTCTATATGGGCAAACCGCTTTTCAACTTAATTTTAAAAGTAGTCAACGTTCGCATAGAAAGCTGTTTCTTTCAGCAGCTGCATTTTTAGGCTCTCTTTCGGGCAGTCTTATCAAAATCTGCATAAGTTTTGTAGTTATATGATGGGAAACGAAAATTTTCCCAAATTGACCCATGGTTACCTGTGGTGTAACAAAATTCCTACACAAAGCTCTTTCTTAAGGTAACCTTGCCCAATTTGGGCAAAACGAGTTGGTGCATGTGTCCTCCCTGAGCAGGGTTTTGTTTGCTTATTTTGAAACTCCCTTTGCTTATTTTGAAACTTTTGGTTCCTTCTCTCAAACTTTTCATTCCTCCCCTTATTGTTCGGATTCGTAGGCTGGTATTAACTACAAGTGGAACAATGGCCTTCATTGACGACAATGACTTGATCAATAAAAGTGTGACAAAAACTATTTGTTGTCGAATAATACAGCCGCACTAATCTTTGTCAACAAAAATGTGTGATACTCTACTGAATGAGTTACAAATATAAAGTGATATAACTAACTGAAGGAACCAATGTCAACTTAAAGAAGATGTACAACACTTACGATGGATAGGCAACTTAACTATAAAGTGAAATTCCTCCCTTGAATTCATGAAATTCCTCCCTGGAGAGGAATTCCGCCACGGTTGGGAACCACTGCTAACTCCTTCAAATGCTGACTTAGGATGCCTAAAAATTCTTTAGCATTTAACATCAGAACTTGTCAACAATTATTTAAAGTCGGAAACATCTCTGTATATCCCTTCTGTACAAAGCTGTTTCAAAGTGCAAGCTTCTTTTTGAATACGTCTGTTGTGTTTCTCAATTCAAAGACATTTGTACAAAACCTTGCAAAGATCTAGTAAGCTTGTTCAAATGGCAAATTGCATCCCCCAGACCCCAATTACACAAGCTTACTTATCCACATTTCATTAAAAAATTTCTGCTAATGGAGAGTTCCTTTTCCTTAAAAACTTTATTTTCTCACTTGACCCCAACAAGACGCGAAATAAGTCGTCCTCTTGACAGCCATCTTACCTCCGTAAGGAGAAGATGTTCAAACTACGAGACCATACTTCGCACAGTGTTTTGAATAGTCTGGAGTTTAAGACTCGACGTCTAACTTCATACGGTTTTCACTACCTTATCGAGGACGTTTCAGAATCAGCAGGTGATTTCGTTGCAGCTAAATGCTCCCGATAAATTATATGCAAAGAGTAGACAACGTTTATGGACGCTATTTTTTTATTTTCAAAACTACACCATGGCGATAAGCAGCCATGCTTGCAGCTTCATCTATGCACTCTGACACAGTTTGCCCAGTCTATATATTTCTCACTGAAGCATTCGTTAAGAAATCTAAAAATCCCTGACCCGGTGGCACATCCTCGTCGGTTAATGCAACATAGAAGTTCTTCCTTGAAATTTTCTTTTCACATATAACGCTGGAAACAAAGAAGAATGGCACAATTACTCACGTCAGTTGACTCGTCGAGTTGAATTGCAAAATACCTCGACTTCTTTTACACTTAAACCTGCTCCTCGTCGTCTATTAACACATCTTCAATACTTCACTGAATTGTGTCTTTAGAAAGTGGTATACGCTCAAGTTTTTGAGCTGCTTGAGGACTTAAAGCCTCTTTAGTTGCAAATAGGATGCACAGTTTTACTAACACTTTCCCAAGGGTGAATGTTTTTTTGTTTTGGATATTTCAATAGAACATAGATCCGACGCATTAGAAGAGACTTTTCAGTAGTTTTCGTCGTTTTGTTTGCTTTTTTGACTATTCATCTCTCTGAATATTCTTCGAAAATAATCCAGTGGCTTGCCTTGAAGAATGTACTGCTTCGAATGAAAGTAACGATCAAGTTAGGAAGTTTGATTTTACGTGAAATCGATCTCTTATTAAAAATATGCTGATCGATTCCTTGCTTACACCCATCGTGGAAAGTACATTCAAGTTAGGAAGGTTTCATTACATCGTTTTAAAAATTTGGGAGCATACAAAACATAAGGGTCGCAACATTTGATCACTCCATGGAGCTGCAGTAAAGCCAAGTTGCAAGTGTTTCTTTATCACATGACTGGCAAATTCTTTTCATTTTTTACTTTCTCCTGCTTCTGTCAACATATTTGCACGTACTCTTTTTACAGTTTGCTGTAAATTTGAAGTACTGGTGCTTGCTTCATGTCCACTTTTAGGGTTGTCCCTTTCTGAAGACTCACATTTGTTCTTGTTAAAAAAATGCAAAACTCCTTGTTGATTTGTTGAGTGCTATTTAAATTTTCCACTATATATATATTACAGCTGCTGCGGGTGCCTTTCCATAAAGTTTATGGTAAAAATTTCAGATCATCGTCTCTGAAAATTTCCTAGCGGTCACCTAAGCTAAACCTTGGAAAACCTGCTTACTAACAATACCTGCCATTGTTCTTTCTCAAGTACAAAATAGTTATGAAATTGCACAAGAGTTTTGCATTACGTGGGAAAATCCACTCTATTCAAACGCAAACTGCATGTCGTTGTCCAGGATTTTACCGAATTCAACATAAACGTTAACCATTTTGAGTTATTTGACGCCAAGTCATAAAAAATAGGTTGTTTTGCGGACCGGCAAAAAATCCACGCGGACCGGCGGTTGAAACCACTGGTTCAAACCACCGGTAAGCAGTTTTCTTATTTCTGGATTTTGTAAGCCTCATGTATCCAACTGCTGATGTGCAATGGAAAACAGTCAAAATTATTATGATAACTGAGCCACATTTAAATTAGAAGGTTTTAGCAATGATGTTGACTAGTTAGGACTGACTATTTTTTACGTAGTATTTTCTTATCATGTTTTTTAAAAGAAAAAATAAATTTAAGTTGAGCTGTATAGTTTCTTCTCAGAAAAATAACTCTGTTACCATCCGTGGACGCAATCCAGTTAACAACCAATATTATCAGTGGCAAACAAAGAAGAGTATGTTTTGGCGCAGTTCTCAACTCTTTTATTGCTTATAACCATTTCGTCCTTTAGTTGACTTTTCATGACTATAAGGCAGTTTTTTGTTGCAATAAAATCGTGAGAAATTTGCATTTATTCAAAAGTTGCAGTAAGCTTCATTTACGCACAAGTATTTTAAACAACAGTGATTTATTCAAGCGATTTATTTACGTATTAAGCTAAATATTTCCAAACTTTATCAGGAGAGAAACGGAGATTTTTTGCCAACAGTTTGCGTAGCATGCTAAAACTTAGCTCCTCAGTGCGTGAAGTTGGTTGGCAACTTAACAATTTGACATATAGTCCGGTGGCAGGGACCGACAAGCGTGCAATACCTTCCGTACAAAGTTTTTTTGCTGTTTCCATACTCCAAGGCAGTGGTTCCCAACCGGGGTGCCGCGACACCCTGGGGTGTCATTTACAGTGCCCAGGGGTGCCGCGGGCTAACACGTTTTTTTTACCATATCATTAAAAATACATTTTCAAGCTGTCATCAAACCTCAAAGCAAATTGCTATGGGTTCGGCATTATGGGTGCCGTAAATTATTA
>JGI24159J19872_10003109_pt1 | contig 20406 bp, 14 predicted proteins | sample Ectturendosymbi4_FD_19872 | JGI IMG/M metagenome (IMG submission 19872) | reverse complement strand
TCTTTGAAGATATACCACTGCTGGATTCGCACCAGGCAAAGTCCCAGGGATTCTTATGTTTGATGAGGGATTTTCGAGTGCTGCGAAGCAAAGCAGTCGTCATACTAAACGGATCGGTTTCGTTTCCAAACTGAGAGGTAAATATAATTTTGTACTGTTGAATGTGTTCATCTTGGCCAAACTTGCAACAATAATGGATAAAATTAGCAAATGTGCATGTGAAAGCGTCAGTTAAGGCACTTGTAACGTCGGTGCAAGTGCATAAGCTTGTTTGAATTTAGTATTTCTAAAAACTTCATTTTAAGAGTTATCCGACACTTACCGGCTCTCTCTTTAAATCTACAGATTTCGCGAAGCGCGTTTCGAGATGTCGTCAGGTGGTCGCTTGCTGTCAAACCACACCGGTGCGCGACGTCGCGCCGACGAAGAAGGCGCGATAACAGGCAAAAGTTGGACGGCAGCCCCGAAGTGCTGGTCGTGGTTTCTGCCTCGGAACTGCAAACGCTCGACAGGATGGAGCAGCAACGAACTGCGGAAACCCAGTTGCTGACTGGGATCGACTCGTTGCGTGCGTGTCGTGCAAAAGATGTCACAAACGATACAGCATCCACTCACAAACTGCGGAACGTTTTCGTTTTTTAGTTCAAGTTTAGTTTGCAAAATTAACTGTCTGCATTTAATTGTAAATAGTGTTTTCGCGAATTTGCTGACGTGTCTTCCTGCTTTCCAATATTTTGCTATTGTCTTTCATAAAACGTTTCTAAATATGCTGTAAAGTGCCTTGTCCACACTGTGATGTACTTGGCTTTTTTGCTGTTGACGTTGCTTCTGTGTTGGTTGTCTTTTCCTCAATCGGTTAGCTTTTGCTTGGTAAACACATAGAAGTGGGCACTTCTGTTCATACAAGCTTTTACAAATGGTTTTAACCTCAGTACGTGCGATTGGCAAAAAACAATGAATCGTCCGAATCGAACAGTGTTTATCCCAGTTTTTTTATTTCTTGCAACAAGTCTCGACTTGCCTCACATGCTTGCGGCCTCGTGTCGTAAATAAACATTGCTCCTTGCAACATCGCTGAATACTCGTAGCTCGTGCAGCAAGCAAGAGTTGTTGCGTTGCGTGACGAAGGTTTGGTGGCATAAGTGGCTGCCCAGGCAGCTACGTGTCTTACGTTAGTGGAGTTAGCTCACTAGGAAGCACCATGTCAGAAGTTATTCTGCGACAAGAAGTCCTTGTCTTGCACTTGGGATTAGTTTTGATTCTCACCAAAAGGTTGAATTTTCCGACACTTTATAATACAGCACACAGCTGTTCGAGTGAGCACCCCGAGTGAGCACCCCTGTTCGAGTGGGTACTGTACTTGGTTAAGAAAAAAGAATGCAGTGTTAGTGCGCATATATTTTTCTTTGCAAACTTAGCTGAATCAAAGTGGTTTAGAAGTTTAACGAGAAAAAACATTTGTTGGTTTAAACTTGCAGAAAATCGGTTGCACTAAAAAATACGTATAAAAACAGATACGGTTGAAACAGGGCGGTTCGCTGGGAATTTTATTTAAAACAGTTCACATTTCGCTAAGAGGCCAAATATAGATCAGATGACCGTAGCAGCGCAACGTGTTCGGGCGAATCGCTCGAGGTGGCATCGTGGTTTTCACTTGTGACAGGGCGACAGCTTTTTCGAAAGACTTGACTTAGCAAAACTTCATAGCATAACCTCAAAATCTGCAGCAAAACAGCAGAAAATAAAGATAAAAAAAGCGAAACGACGATTAAAGTCAGTGTCAAGCAACTCGACAAAACCGAGGTTCATCAGGCGTGAAATCAAGCCATTGTCACCATCCTTCAAAAATATTAAAACTGAATTTTAAGCGGCTCAAGAAAAGCCGCACGGGGTGGTTGTCGACCGTAACTCCTTCCGTCCTGTTGAAGCCGGTAATACAAGCTGCCGGCAAGCACTTGAGAGGCGACAATGGGAAGACCACATCCGTGCTGCCTTGCTTGTTTGTACTGTAGATTGGGTGGTTCGCCACCCGCCCTCACACAGTCGGCGAGGAAGGGCTCGTCAAGCCGCATATCAAAGGGCGACCTTTTCTCATTAGAGCCATCAGGCAGTGCTGTCGAAGATTGCCAACGACTGTGATTCACCGAGAAACGTTTGTTGGATGATCGTTTCAGGTGTCTCGCAGAAATACCGAACGTCCGGCGTCTGCATTTTGAAGTTCCCATGATGATGTTTATGCGTTTTCCCAGCCATGCGGATGCTGATTCACAAGTTTCCTGTCAAATAAACCCAATACCATAAAAACAATTTTTTTCAGAAGGGATTTACGGAAGTATTTCGGCAAGGCAAACTAATTATTTGACGGACGTCACGCACCCAAGCTGGGGTGGTACTCGCAAACGTGTGGACTTTCGCTGGTGAAATGCCTTCCCGGATTAATATTTCCATAAATATTTCTTAATGCGCGCAATGCTTCACAGCGGGGGCTGTTACGCGTTTCGTCGGTTTCCTGTTAGAAGAATTTTGCTGATAGATTGGACCACTGGTGTAGGAGGCGGGGATGCAACGGGTGCAACTGCACCCCCAAATCTTTTGATTTGGTGAAAATCCGGACAAAATCCATTACAATCTGGGCAAAATCTGTGGAAATTTGGACACATTTCTGTATGTGCTTTGATTTTACAAAAAATGTCACCCAAAATGAAAGTGCAGACGTTATTTTTGAGGTCATGTTTTAAGTTAGTTCTTTTCGGGCAAGTTAGGGGAGAAACAAATCTTCGCACCCCCAAAAATTTGCCTGTTCCCACACCTATGGATTCGACTGTGTCGCGTTTGTGGAGACCAGTTACTTGAACACAAATATGCGCAAGTGCAAGTCCGAATCATCGCTAAGTCGTGGAAAGCAGAGTCCAGTCGGCTGATTCCTCGAAAGCTTGCAGCAAACCTAGAGCTTTTAACTGCCGTTTTATGACGAAATATCTTGTTTGCAATGTGGCATTTTCAAATCTTTTCTAACTTATTTAAATTCAGTAAATATATCCAAGAGGTTCCACACGCTGGTTGCTGCCAAATTTTTGACAAAACCCAATTTTCTGGCTTGCTACACATTACATCAAGCAGGACCCTTAATGAACGATAAAGGTCTTCCTGGTAATTCTAAATATTTACGCGAAGAAACAATCGTTAATTAAAATTAGGGCAAGTATATCTAGCTTAATTGCATGCTTTGATTTGTTTCGAATTCAAAGTAACTATTTGCCCTAAACATTCTTCAACTGGTTTGCTTTATGCTGGGACTGATAATAGCTGCGGTTTGTTGGCAACAAATTACACTGGCAATGGAAACAAGACTATACTTTACACGACAGGCTATTCATAGCAATATAATTAGCAGTTTTCTTTGCAAAAATAGACGACTCTTTTGTGCTTTCGTGTTTCGATTGGCTCCTTTCTGGTGAAATTTTCATACACTGCCACCGGATGGTGTAAATAAAGCAAAAAGACTGTGAGTCACAGGAAGCTTGCTGTTGAATAAAGAGGCAAATTCCTCTTGCTTTCTGTAAAATTTAAATTGAAAGAATCTGATGCTAAATTTAAACTCTCTGACAGAATGTTTGCTCCGTGTGTTGGTAATGCTTGATTATTATGGGCAAAGTTTCTAGCACTTCAAACCTACGCTGCCCACAACTTTGGCTCTGATCAGCCGTGTTGATCATTTTTACTTCAAAAACAACAATTCACGTGAAAGCTTATGAACAAGCATAGAGCTTATTTACTAATGCTGCAGGTCAACAACAGCTCATGCTTGGCGGCTGATCAACCAAAAAATATCGTCCGTTTGTAGAAGCAAGATTTTCGTTCTAAAAATACCGTGCAGAAGAAACGTAAGTGCGAGTCAGTGGCGGCTGTCCAGCAAGACTTGGAAAGTCGGGCACGTTATTCGCGGCTGCAACAAAGCAAAATATACTTGATAACCGGATGGAGGCCTGTGGGCAAAACAGTTCGTTAAACCTCGAGGCGTCGGGCGGGAGTTTTCCTGACAACAAACCAACAACCTGGCGATTTGGCGACAATCTGGCGATTCGTGCACCATCACGCTGACGAAGAAGCGGGCGTCGTGCAGCAGCAGCATGCAGAGCCTACTTGCAAAATGTAGCAACCTCGATGAAGAGTTTCTGTTTACGTTACCGTGCTTCACAATCGAAATTCACATCGAAACAGCGACCGACACGCGCGAGCATGCGATGAAAACCGCTCTCGATCGGCATGCGACAATGTGTCGCGTCACTGAGGTTTGAATTGTTTTGCGGTTCGCAGATTAAGGATGAAACGAGACTTGATCACAACACTGAAGTTAAATGAAAATATGCAAGCATGCTTTGCTGTTCGCCGAAAGTGCAAAAAATTTCGTCCGTCCGGTTTTCGTTTCCAAGTTTGTTTTCGGAAAAGTGCGAGTGTTTGTTCAGTTCGTTTTTCTTCGTACAAAAAAGCTACGCAGAAAAAAGATGTTTCAGCATAAACTAAGGGTTTTTCTTGATTTGAAATTATCAGCATATGCCCTCATTTCACCACAGCATTGCGATACGGCGCTTTCTGCATAGAATTTTTCGGTTGGATCCGATTCTCATGTTATTGGTGTCCTGACGAAAACAACTAACAGTTATCCATGTACTGGTGAACATGAAAACGTTGAGTTGTTCTTCAATAAAACAGGCATGCTTAAACAAATAAGTGCTAGAACAAGGATAAACGCGAATGGCTTTGTTGACAGCTGGGAACCCAAATACTTTTACAGCTTTTGGAATAAAATCGCTATAGCTGTTTGCACACAAGAAAGTGCAGTTACGCTCGTCATTTGAAAATATTTTCAGCAACCAACTGAAATCCATTTTGCAACTTCTTTGCAGAAAGGATTGTAGTTTGGTGCTCTGCCTAATGAATCAAATATATTTTCTTTCGAACATGTTTCGTAGATCAGTATGAGCCTTTGGATTAAGCTTCATCTCTTTTAACAGTGCATAATAGAAACATTGGAATAAAACTTACAAGCAATACGTAGCACAAGCAAGTAAAGAAACTCCGATAACGCAGGAGCCATGGTGCTTTCCTGTTTTCAGACCAGCTCAAAACTCCAGAATACCCGTTGATCACATTGCAGCGGGCACAGTGCACACCTTCTCCTATTGCGGAATAAAATGCTAGGGAGCATAAGTGGAAAACGTCCATGGTTTAAGCTTTTTAGAACGGAAACGAGCCACAAAGCGGTTTATCATCCAGGAGTCAGCAAACGTTTTGGACTACTAGGCCATTTCAGATATTCAAGATGACACGCTACGACGGTAGAAATGAGTCTAAGAAATACTTGTTGACCAAGAACTTCCTGCCATAACATGATTTAAGCTTAACTAAAATTCTGAGAAGCGCTTTTCTATCTAGAGGAGCGTTGTGCGATCGTAAATGACCACGCATTTGTTGCTTGTCGATAATTGCGAGCTACAAACGTTTAGTAATGTACCTGTGTTGAAATAAAGCTTAGTCAGATTTAAAAAAGGAAGAGAATCTATGAAATGCACGACTTTCAACTAAAATAAACGTCAGAACAACATATGAAGTTCCACAGTAGATTTAGGCCGGATGCAATGACAAACAACAAGAAAGGCGTTAGGCCGGACTCGAAAGCAAGCTAGGCCGGAGGTTGCCGACCGCTAAATTTTAGACGATCAGATGAAATTGCGCTTATTGTGATGCGAGTGACTCGGGTGTGGGCTTTGTCCTGTGGATGACCCTGCCAAAACGTCGACAGATCGAGAAAGAAACAGCACCTCTGTCGCTGCCAACGTGACTCACTTCTACAACTGATGCCCGTCAAGATTTTCCAAATTGTGTTTTTCTGTACCGGTAAAATTAGCTTTGACACAAACATAACGCTGAAAGGTTATAGATGGCAATTAATATTACTCATTTAAATTGTGCCAACTACTCAAGCAGAAAAGCTGAGTTAGACATTTGAAGAAAGATAATAGTTTGTAATAAAAAAATTTCCAAACAATTACTGTAAAAAAAAGCTGAACTTTTTCTATCTTAAAAACTTGCAATATTCGTTGGTGTTTAGGTGTTGGCCTACAACCAAAGCATGGCTAGTGTGCACAAATAATCCATAGAGCTCAGCTGTGGAACAAACACCAGATAGCTCCCAAACGACGCTTAAATCTCAGTAAGCCTTCAAAGTATCTTACAAGGTGTATGAGCAAACTCTTGATCAGCTGCATAAAACCGCATGCTCATTAGAAGCTGCTTGTGAACGAGCAGATCAGGGTTCTTTTTGATGTAGCGCGTAGCATATACCCATAAAGGTCGGGTGAAAACAATCTCGCAATTCACCCAGCTTCAAAGGCCTTTGCGAGCAACGGAGCAAGCAGCGTAAGTTAGTGATTAATACACGGACGCGGTGCATTTCCCGCGAACTATGCTCCACACAGCTCTAGGACGCCGTTGCACCTATAAAAGTTCAGAGGCGGCAGTTTGTTTGATGGATCAGACAAGAAGCAATTTCGGTTTCACACAAAGACTTCGCAGGTAACTTAGCTTCCCGTAACGTTTGATTGATTCTGAAGGGCACGACCGCTTGTTGACACATGCCCGAATTTCGATGGTCTTGTACAAAGACGGATAGGTTCACGACGGCGCAGCTTAGCGCTCGTACTGCCGATTTCAGCTGTCAATTCAGGGTGGCAGCGGATGCGTGTGCGATCTAGTCGTGCGGGGTCTGGCTTCTCACGCCCGAAACTCATGTCTTTCCAGCATGATGTAAATAGCAACGTGGACCAACACTTTTAATCCTTTCACATTCCTTGTGCCGGGCTGTACGCAGTACGGCAACTTTTAGATCTGTCGGAAACGCTTCGAGCACCACGAAGTCCGGCATGATTCAGCTCAAGCTGTACCTGCTTTTTTAGATGGACGAAAAAGACCAGTTTTTTCGTTTGACGAATGGGCAGTTTCAGATAATCCCAACAAAAAATGCACTGGTTGCGCATGAAACACTGTAAAACGCATGATTTGATCAATAGAAAGCAACTGATCTGAAAGTTGTTTGATTCTAACACGGGCATAAGCAGTCTAAAGAGAATGCAGACGTTGCGGTCGCATGCCCTGATTTCTTTCTGAAATACCAACCTTTTTTCCAAAATTGTGGAGTGATGTCATAGAAAGCACGCATGTCTACCTTGGAAAAACAAAGAAGTCACGTTTATCTATGCGTATCAAGCAATTCAAAAAAGTGATTTCCCACATTGCGGAAGATTAAACATTTTTGAGATATGCTCAACAGTTCTCCCGGCCAGGACCTAACAATCTTGGTCTCGCTTTCAGTAGACGTTTAATATAACCGTGACGTGAGTTTTTTTGTGTTTAAAGGGTTTGTTATATTCTTCACATTGCTGGTCTTGACCACAGAAATCCAAAAACAATTTTGCAAGTTTAACGCAGGTAGCAAACGTTTCCAAGAAAGCTTTGCTTCGAGGTTATTCAAAGCTCAGAGTCACTGCCCCCGCGACCTTCCAGAGAAAATCCGGTGATAGTAAAGATCAGGGGTCACCAACATGGTGCCCGCGAGCACCAGGTCGTCCGCACGGACCACGTGGGTCGCCCGCGGCTTGTTCTGACAATAGCACAAACACGATCAGTGTCTTCGCATTGATGAATATCTTTAATCTTTATTAATGATAACATAATTGAAGACAAATTGAGCAAAATTTTTATTTCAGAAGTGTGTGTATTAAACTGGTAGCCCTTCGCATGAACCAGGACCAAGACGTAGCTCTCAGTTTCAAAGAGGTTGGTAACCCCTGGTAAAGATGAATGTTAATCTTTGGCCCGATGAAAAATCAACAGGTTCCTTTGTGTTTCCGCTTCCACCGGCGCAAACAGACCATAGATTCATGGTACAGGAGAATAAGTTTCATTGTTCTGGTGTTCTGCTGGGAATGAAAGTTGAGGTATCACTACCTTTTAAGAGAGACATAAATAGAGCTGAGACTGGAATATCAAAAGCAACGCAATAATTTGACAGAAATGAGCTTGTTTTTTTGTAGTATTTTGTAATCTGCTAGTTGACAAACATGCACTTCCTGTTTTTGTTGCAAAGGGAAAGTGCAGAGCTTGGTGTGAGGCGGTCACTTGCCAAACATCGTCAAGCGCCAAAACAAAAATCGTCAGAGAGTACGTGGATGACGTCTTATCCACAACAGCAAGTGCAAAGAACATGCAGCGCACGGTTCAATAAATCTTTCCCCGGTGTCGACAGACGCGTGAAATGCCCTCATGCAGAAGCCCCCACTACGTACAAGCCACGCGTGAGTGGCAACTCACAGATTGCTAGGCACAAGCCAGGTGCGCAAGCTTGCGGCGCTGCGGCAGGTTCGCAGTCGTGTGGGAAAAAGCGCGCAGACGTCTGTGTTTACGTTTGGCGACGTTTCACTTCTGGCGAGCAATTTGTTGAGTAGGTTGACTGGCATGTTTGACGGTGAGTTCTATCAGTTGGCAAAAGAAACCTTACCCATATATGGCGCTCGCTATATACAATGCCAGGCGAGGTGACTTCGCTGATTTCGGCTTCATCACTCCACAAACATCTCGGTTTCACTTCAAGGCGGCTGCTTGTTTCTGATTTCAAAGCAAGCGATTTTGGAAGTCGATTCGAACAACTTGGCACGGCTTCACAATGCTACAGCCGAGGAGTAAATTTTCCGAAACAATGCGAACCGTCCTCCCGCGTTCAGCAAAGCGTTGGGAAAGCGTATCGGCAATACTTTTCGCGCATGTGAATGAACGCGAATGCAAAGGAAGTAACGTCACGTACGACCACAAATGTGCTTTCACAACCTAAATAAACAAAGGACACTGGCACACAGACGAGTTTTCTGTCAGTGCTATGTTAACGGTGGCAGAAGCGTAGAATTTGCGGCCTGACACGAAATCGAAATTTCTCGAGGGAAGTATCAGTACGAGAAAATGAGAGCTTTGAGCCACGTGAAGGCAGAAAATCTGTTTACAATATGAAATGCTACTCGCTCGTGGTAATAACGTTCCAGCTATTCTCTATGTCTGCGGTTGCTACTTTTTTTCGCCAATGGCCTTCTTGTGTCAATCCTTCTATTTTCGGAATATTTTGGCACTCCGTGTTTTAGTCCATGTTGTAAGCATTTTCAAAGTTATCAATTTTCCAACCTCTAAAAGTTTTGGTAGATTTTCTTATCATTCCTTTGTTTATAGCTGAACATTTCCCTGAAAACCATGTAAACACGAAAGTCTTTGTTTTTGTCAAGGATCAGATTTTTGAATTCCTGGAAGGGTAAATCGTTTGATCTTCGCATTGCCATGTAATGCGACGCGGTGTTACATTAAAGTATCTGCTTTGGCAAGTACCGTTCGCCGTTTAAAGTCTCTGCTTACACTTTATCAGCCATTTAATCGATAGCCATACTTGGTGATGAACTGGCTCCTTGTCAGGCCGTTATTTTTTGTTGCCCAACTGGGAGACATGCGACCTCCCGGGAAGGCGGCAAGATGATAAGTTAAGCGTTGCCAGTCGCGGAAGCCAGGGTGGAATCTCCCCTGTCGCAAATCGGAACCCGGCGTTCTGTAAACGTTGCCTGCCGATTTTGTCGCTTGTACTCACAAAGTATTTATCGAAGGATTTTTCACTGTTTACCGACACAGCTTACGGAAACTGCGTGCTGCCTCCGCAGGAAGACAGCTGTTTATTTGACAGCGGTATCAAATGTTTCTACTGCTTTTGTGTCACGCGGAAACCGATACCTCCTGGGAGATGATAGTTTATGTAACGAGCTTAAGGAATTCTTAATGACGTCGGATCTCCCAGTTGATTTCCTGCTGTCACTTATTGATGACTTGGTATATTTTACACTGCCATTCATGGACGACATTCTTTCTCTGCAGAGAAACGCACATAATGCGCAAATACGTCGCCACGTTTTGTACACGTTCAAGGAACTCACGACGTATTCTTCGCACAAAAGATCCGACAGAGCGTCAAACCATCAGGCTATTGAGATGTTTAGCTATCACTAAATCAGAGTCTACTTAGTAGGTATTATTATGAAACCATTTGCGCAAGGTGCTTGAAGAGCAGAAGGGAATGGAAAGAAACAAAGGTGCATCAAACAAACATTTGCATTTCGCGTTTCGAAAGAGGTCAGCGCCAAGATTTTTCTAGAAGGTGAAATATTCCAACATATTTTACCGCCGGCGCTCGATGGTGGCCCATACTCGTAATCATCGATCCTGCCCCGCTGAGAAACAACAACTCCGTCTCATTTTTGCTACAAAATCTTAGAAGTGACCGGCAAGTAGTTGTAAACCATGAAGGCCATTGCTGTTTATTTTCATGCTCCAACCATTCGATTCACAAAACCTGTGCATATGTGCGTTTTTTCCTAGCTAGACAAACAGGCCGAGTTAAACAGTATGAAGCAACAAAGTTTTAAAGTTGTCCGACTGTGAATTTCAAAAAGCCGTTGGAGTCGTCCAGCCAAGCCAGCTTAGCTATACTTTTACGTCAAGTAAATTGGTCCAGTACCAAAAAAGTTTTTGTAGTTCAGGACGAAGAGTCGAAGAGCAATTCACTTGAAGCTTAAAAAACGATATCAATTTTGCCACCTCTGATTTGTAAAAGTCAACCAAATGATATTTACAAATTAGAGGTAGAAAAATTGATGCACAAATTTAAATCCAACAACCTACCAGCATCATTTGATAATGTTTTAGTTGAAATTAAAAAACTATTCACACTCATAATATGAATTACTCCAGATTACAGTATTCCCAAACAAAGACTACACATTGCACAAAAATGAATTGCTTACATGTGACTAAATATATGGGAAAAACAATCGATTCAATCATAAAAGAATTTCAATTTCATAAGTTCAAATTAAGGTACAAAAATGCCCTTCTTGTTTGAAGTAATTAGTCTACACAAAGGGGAGGAAGTCAAATCAACCAGCAAATTCTTCTAATAGGAAATCAAATAGATTCTATCTGAATATGATTTCAGGACTATAGAAGCGTAGAATTACGTGAAATCGATTTCCTACTGAAAAAACGAATGGGCTGATTGATTAGACTTCGTCGCCTTTGTGGAGACAAGTTACTTGAAAACAGATATGTGCAATTCCAAATAGTCGCAAAGTCATGAAATCAGAGCCCAATCACCTGATTCCTCGACAGCTTGCAGCAAACCTACTGTGGAGTTTTAAATGTCTTGCTATGTGAATACTAGCACATTTCTCTGCCGGAAAGCTCCACTTATTTTTTGAGCTTCAAAACCCTCCTGCTCGTTACTTTTTGTTATCTGCAGCGATTCTTGACTACCCCCATCTTTAAACACTGTCTCTATGAGGCCAGTAGCACCAGATTCACCAGCACGCATTGATGTATTAACAGGGAAAATCGATCTTACCGCTATCGCGGCATCTTCAATCCTAGTAAATTGAAGTAAAAACGGGTAGATATAGCAAATTGCTACTATTACGAAACAAAGGCGACATTTGCGTGGAAAGATATGGAATAAGATCTGAAGCAAATGCAGTGCGAAAACCAGCTAAGGTTAGAACCAGTAAAGCGTCTGTAAGCAGCCAAAACATCAGGAGCCACAAAATCAATAACAACAATAAGAAATATAACACGAAAAATGCTTAATGCGGCAAAACAGAAAAAAGATGAAACCGATACCGTTCTAAAGCAAGCACAAGCAGGCTACGATTGACAAATCAAAGGTGTTCCACGAAGTGCGGTGCGAGGACCAACGATTACAAAATTTGTCAATGGTCTCTATCCTATATGCAGTTGCCCAATGCCCGCGTAACGTGCATGCAGTCACATAAATTTCGTAATTGGCGCAAGACAGCATTTGCCGTAAAGAAATCAATTTTCTCTTTGACTGCAGTCACTTCGGGAAGGATTGTTTGCCAAAATTACTGCACAAAACGCCGTGTCGACGTGGCCCTGACTATGCTATCCTTACTTGCTGATTCAAAGACTCGTTGTGTGCCAATGTTTTTTGTGTCGTTTGTAAGAAACTGAACTACTGTGGTAGTTTTTTTTGCATGCAACCATGCCTTCGTTGTTCAAGTCTTTTTCCTTCTCTGAGAGAAGCAAACATTTGGAAATCTTGTTGGCCAAACACCTTAATTCTTTTTATTATTGCGAGAATTTGGAGGATGGAGTCTATTCCCCCAGGAGAAAGCAACGCAATCATGTCGTTTGTCTTGTTGAAGGAAACTTTGATTTTCCTGCTTTATTCCGTAATCGAGTCCGGCTTGCGAGGTAGTCTTCTGTTCTTTTATTTAGACGTTGTAATCTTGTTGCTTTTCCAAATAGAATAGATATAAAAGTTGACGGAGTGTGATGCGATGTAACTGGAATAAATCTTTGGGCTGTAGACGTGGGTTTTGCGAAATCTTTTGTAACAAAATTAAAAAACTTGTCAGCTGCAATGCAGTTGTTGTCGTCCTAAAACTCCAGAGAACCACGCTCATTCTTTGTGCAAATTTGTCCAAAAGTGAACTCCAAGTCTAACCCACGATACCCACCTTTAGGACTGTATCTACACAGCTGATCTAGTACCAGTGTTTAAGTATTCTAAGCCTGCAATCAAAATAAGGTCATCACAAAATTTCGAGAAAGTTCAGTCCCGGCCCGTAACAAAGGGGGGCGCAAGAGGGTCGACACCCCCTAGAATTTTTTTGCCTCCACCCCTAGAAAAATGTGTTGGACATAGTTCAAAACTATTGAACATAGCTTGAAAAATTTGGGCCCCTCTTAGAAAACTCTTCGCCCCACTGTCCCAAGCTGGTTACCGTCCTGGTTCAGTCTGTTCCAAAATGTCGGCTGCAGGTTGTAAGATGTAGTACATGGTAACATTAGTCAATGACACTGAATTATTGTCAACGGTAACAGCGCCTTCGTTTTGATTTTATAAATGATTTAGTTCAGCAATAACCTGTCGAACAATTATTATAACGTGAATGTTTTTTCAAAGTACTTAAATTGCTTCATTAATCAAATGCCTCTGCATGCCATGTGTAATGTGTCTTGACTTCGGCTGCTACAATATACAACGCTTGTCTTGATTTTATCCCTTTCAAAGCATTTTTTGCTTGTCTTCTGCCTGCAAATCAGATGTTCAATGTAATGTCTACCGTCCTTGCAAAATAGTTTTCGGACCTTCGCTGCATTATTGAACAATAACAGGTTTAAGCAAAGCTTCCAGATAGGTAGTGATCCGAGATGTGGGGATGTTGCCCGCGGGCTACAATAAACGCATGGGATATCAATGTGATCACGTAACAATTCCACGGGAAAACATCAGCACGTAACAATTCCTCAACAGGTAGTTTATGTGTTTTGAAAAGAGGGTGGTGTATTACAACGAAAAATTTTGCAACGACTCCAGGTACTTTACGTTTACCGTATAATTCTTCGTATACTTTTATGCCTGTGGTGTGTAAAAGCATATTCATTCACAATCTTCAGTTTGTGAAAAAATAATCTGAAATGATGCAAGCCACCATATGTGCTGCTTCAAATTGTTGCAATTCCTGGTGCTGTTGTATGCTTCCCAGTTGACCATCACAGTTTTTCGTCTTTGTCAGCGCTGAAAAATATTTTGCGCCTGTCCCGTGCAACATTGTTAATGTTGGCTGAGCTGTTTTTTTGTTATTCAGGAAATTAGTCTTGTTTCGGTAGATTTTTATGAATCCGTCTGTTAATCAAGTAGTCTCCACACATGTGGAGAGTTTGAATCCATCAGCAAATTTGTAATAGGAAATCGATTTCACGTAACAATACGCGTATTCAGTCCTACCACCTTATTCAAGTATTGGTGGATTGTATTGTTGTTTTTTATTTTTTGGTTGGATCGCATGCATACGGAAATTTATTTAATGGCAGTTGGTGACAGGCCGAAGCCTGGATGATTCCTCTTGTCTAATCACTGGGCGCAAAAATAATGCAAAATGACACGAAAAGGCAGGACACGAACAAAGAAAACAAACCAGTCACGAAGCAGCACAATGGAAATGATACACAGCTGGTATGCACTAAAACGTGGAGAGATGGGGATTAGCAAACAAAGAATGGAAAGCGACCACAATACTTCAGAAATCGAGTAAGCACTGCAAAAATACTGTGGGTTTACGGTAATTCTGGTTGGCCGAACAGAAGAATATTGATTAAAGTTTTAAAACTTTATTGGTAAGAGCGGAGAATTGTGTTGGATTATACATTTTTTTGTTGAGTAAGGTATTTTTAGCGTTTGAAGAAGTCTGTTGTGGTAGTGCAAGGAGAAGTTACACTGCAAGAGAATTATTCACTAGCGAACGTTTGGAGAGGGGAAGCTGACAGTTAATGGAATAATGCCAAGAGTAGGCTGAGATTTCTCTAAATCTGCGGCGATATAAACAAGTAAAGGGCAGGGGAAGTAAGACCAAATTAGATTTTGCAAAAGAACAAGAGCATATGGAGTTCTCTTCTATTAGATGTTGGAATGGAGCTGAGATAAGAAAGGACAGGGCATTGCAGGATGTACGTAAACACATTACTTGTATTGGTTATGGATTGGTCATAGACCTCAAGTATGAATTGGTTATACAAAGTCATGGCGCGCAAAGTATGGATTGGCTAAGTTGAAATCCATGGCACATGAGGTATGGACTGGTGATGTGACTTGCAAAAATAACTGTGATTCGAATAATCAGTATATTTTAAAAAAATTATCTTCGCTCAGTTTTGAAAATTGAAATAGCCTGCTCCATTTTTTAATAAAAACTTGAAACTTTAGTTTTGAAAATTGAAATAGCCTGCTCCATTTTTTAATAAAAACCTGAAACTTTCCACGTGGCAGTCTGCAGGAACTTCTACAGTTGTTATTTATGTTTTAGTAGAGAGTTCAGCAAAATTTTCGGCGACAGCAACAAGGTGTCTACGGCTAAAACATAACGGAACAGTAAATAGCGCTATTTTCGTGGCTTGAAGCCTTAGATTTTACATATTTTTGGCAACACCAACTTGCGCTCGATCCTTTCACTGTAAATGTTCCACAGACGCCCTCCAGCGGAATGGGAGTTAGTAAAGCGCCACCATGGAGACAGTGTGAACCCAAATCCCGCTGTTAATTTACCTAGCGGCTAATGAGGCAAATTTTGTAGCCACATTTGATAGTTTTTGTTTCAACTTCAGGTTATTGACGGTTTATTTGCGTTGCAACGATTTCAGCTTGCACCTGACATAAATATTTATGCAAACACTATCAAGTTTGCACAAACCAGTGCCTGCGGCAATAGTGTCTTTCAGCAAATGCGCTTGCAATAACGTATATAAAGCAGGGAAAACCACGTTTTCTAATATAGATTTTCGTTTGTCAAGCCATCGCTGATGATGGCCCTTTGAAAAACCAAAACTAAAAAAACAACTTGGCTACTACGTACGTACGAACCATATAATCAGTGTGGCGTTTTGTGGGGAACAACATAAATGGAAAACAAACCTCTAGTTAAAGTATCATCTCGCGAGCTGACCGTTGGGAATGCAAAAGCACGACAGCCGTAGGTATGCGTATGAAGACATCTCTACCTGCCAGGTATCTAACATGCAGATGGAGTAACGATATAAAATAGCTAGAATGTATAAATGTCGTGTTAAGGTGAATATTTCAAAAAAGAAAAACCTCAAAATTTCTAACCAGTAAAAGTGCTTGAAAACCACGCAAAAATCTTGCGATTTTCGAGGGTGAGAGTTTCGAGGGTGAGACTTTTTTCAAAACAACAGAATTTGTGAAAGCTTGCAAGCGCTATTACTCATAAGAATATTATTCACCTTAATTATTCCAACTAACGTTACTAATTTAACAAATTAAATTGCTAAATATGTGCCTTGCTATTTCTGCTTCACGCTGCGGCTATCACGCTGAAGATAGCCGGCGGTGATGCGACTGTGACGTTTAAATGTTTATGGCACAATTACGGCGAGATTGCTGTTTGATGCTGCAGAACTTGAAACGTTTATGGTGTTTAATTATGCAAAGTTACCAGAAATTCAGTACAAAAGCCTTGTCTATTCTGGTGCTCTTTACAACAACTTATTTGTGAGAATCTGGATTTTCCTTTCTACTTCATTTAAAAAGACAGGTATCGGAACCGTTTGCACTCCTCGAACAATTTGCGCGTGGCTCTGAGTATTTGTGTGCCAAGGTATGTGCGGATGTTTTCATAGAAGCAGCAAAAAGTCACTAGGTTTGTTTCTGATGAGCAGTAAGGCATGAAAGTTAAACAGTACGACTGAGTGTTTTGTCTTGTGTTTTCAGTATAGGCCTACGTTACGAGCAGGGCCGCAACCATCTGATATTTTCAGGGGAGGGTCAAAATGATTGTAAGTTGTTGTTGTACCTAACAACTAAACATGTTTTCGAAACTTTTGTGGGAGCAATTGCCCGGCTGCACCCCCGTGGTTTCGGGTCTAGTTACGAGTAGTAATTTAAAAAATGAAGATACTACAAAATCGGATTGTTTTTGTGATTTCTACGCTTTTTTAATACGAGGAGGTGCGAATGCCGCTTTATTTTTGTGAAAGGGATACCAGCTTCAAAAAAGGTTGGGGACCTATGCACCAAAGCGATAAACATAATTTGTATGTTTGTTGTCGAATTGTGCAGTTTAAAAGTTTGAAACAAGCTAACCGCAGCAGCAAACCAGCAGAAAGTTTTCAAGTGTAGTTGTGTTTGGCCTATTTTGTGTTCTAAGGACAATGCTTTTTTTAAGTGAAGTTTTCAAAATAAAAGTCTTCCGATTCCAGCTTCAAAGCGTCATAGCACGAGTTTAAAAATTCACATGATTTCCTCCGGAAAGAAATCTGCACTCTTTCAAAAATTTGTTTCAAATGCGGTTGTGTTTGGCCTGTTTTGTGGTAAAAGGACACAATGTCTTTATTCAGCAAAGTTTTCAAAATAAAAGTCTTCCGACTCCAGCTTCAAAGCGTCATAGCACGAGTTTCGAAACGCACATGATTTCCTCCGGAAAGAAATCTGCACTCTTTAAAAANTTTTTTCAAGTGCNGTTGTGTTTGGCCTGTTTTGTGTTAAAAGGACAATGCCTTTTTTTAACTAAAGTTTTCAAAATAAANGCCTTCCTACTCCAGCTTCCAAGCGTCATAGCACGAGTTTTGAAATACACATGATTTCCTCCGGAAAGAAATCTGCTCTCTTTAAATCCGTTCACGTGGTTCGTGTCCTTCGTCGACACTAAAGTTGCGCAAGCGGCGGATACGTACATCATGTGAGCTGTCGTCGTTGTATAGGAATACAGGCAGTTTCAAGGCTGTAAATAAACAAACTTAGCTGTAAAAGTGATTGTAAGATAGTTTGCTATCTCATGCATCGTTTGTGGCACATACGTCTTGTCACATCTAGGCATGTTTTGTTGGAACAGGCAGGGTTGTAAACGCTGTATATTTATTCTGTGCTAGTTATTCGCCTCATGACAGGATTAGATGCTACACAGTAGGAAGATTTTCGATCAAATAATATGATTGCACCACACCTTTAACGAGACTCACGAAGCTTCAGGTACGTTTCGTCAAATGTGCACAACTCAGCAATCGATGCTAACTTCACAAACGTGCAACTTTCAACTAACTTGTTTGACCTTGGCCGTTTTAAGCATAACCTTTTCAAGCTTTTTCAGCGAAAACAAGCAGTTAATGCTGGTGACTGAGCAAAAAACTGTTTGCGGCAATGTGCTGCACAGTTATGTAGCTTTGATCAGTATATTCGTGCGCTTTGCAGCAAAGCAACATGAGTCAGCGTATCGCAGCATGTACCGCCCAGTTGCGCCAGGTCACAACACCAGACACGCCAGTAGTCACATGCCCAGACACGCTTCTAGTCACGTGACGAAGAGATTTATTTTCGATTGTGCAACGATATGTGTTGAACCGTGCAGTCAGCACTTTGCAATTCGCCATTGCATAGTTTATCTTTCTCTGTAAGCGTTGGGCAGATCTTAATCATCGAAATATACGTTACATGTACGGGGAAATATCGTTGGTGGCGAAATTTTTTTGTCGCTAAAACGCTGACTGCACAAACAATAGCACAACGTGTTTCCGAGAGATTTGTAAAAAGTTGCAGCAAGACGTTTCCGCTGTGACCGTGAATTTAAGGATTTGGTAAACACATGTTAGAATTTAACTAACAAAATTTCACACCTTACAGATCAGACCCGTAACTAGTTTGGGACACCAGGGGGTACTAAGAGATTTCTGAGGGGGGTCATATTTTATATTGTTAGCACGATTTAGAAATACAATAGTTTTAAACTATGTCCAACACATTTTTACAGGGGGCCGAAGCCCCCAGCTCCCTCTCAGTTACGGGCCTGTTACAGATAGCGAAGTATTCAATTTTAATCAACTGAATTACTTCGCATGTACATTTTTCTTCTTTAAATTGCTTCACACCATATATTTGGTTTTCTCTGGCAATCACATCCGCTGGAGATAATCTCTGGAGTCTTGTGGTGAAGACTATTTTGAAGGAGTCTGATAAATGCCAACAGAAGTCAGCCACAAGTCAAGTATTCATTTTATAGACGTTGAGCACAACAGTTTCTTTGATGGCATCACTTCTCGAAATGACTGCTTTATCACATCACATTATGTAACATGCTGTTACAGAAGTTCTACACTCTTGAATGTCTCTCATCAACATTTACGAACTGTAGAGATAAAAGAAAAGAGCCTGAAAGTTCAAGGAAGTGATTTTTGTGTACAACGTCATTTTCCGCAAATTTGTTTTTTGTGCTCTACGTTGCGTCCAATTGCGCAAAATGATAAGATGTTGTGCTATCTCATCTGCCTGAACATGAAGTGACAATTTTTTTTGTGTGGATACTTCATGGTTTTCAACGATTGATTGTTTGTTTCTCGTTTTATTGTTAATCCTCACTTTCCAGAGCTAAACTCACGGACTGTTGTAGTAAATATCCAGGCACAGAAATTCTTCAAAACATTAGGGCATCAAACTCCTTTGCTTCTGCTCTTTTGTTCAGGAAACTCGAAGACCTGAGCGAAACTTTTCCTGTTTGGGTTTCTGTCACGCAACACTTACTTCAAATTCAAACATGCGGCCATGAAAGAACCTTTGCTCTAGGTCTAGTCTACATATGCGGACAAAAGCTGAAATGCTGCAACTAATGGCTTCAGAGATGTCATTTGTTAATTTTTGTTAGCCCGTAGACACTAGGCCCTCTGTATAATGTCTGCCTGAAAGGTGTTTTTTCGATAGATTTTGAGCTGATTTTTTAAAATCAGAAACTCGTTTAAGATTCAATGTAATGAGGTATTAGTTTGGTTGATGAAATACGTCCAACAATAAACTACAAAGCGAAGCGAAAAACTCTATTGTTGGTCGGTTCGTTGGGACAAACAGCTTCATATAACGTACAGAGAAAACTGCATTAGCAAAGTGAATAATTTTTATTATACGTTTCAGCCGAAACAGCGAGCGTTAATTCGTGCATTTTCAAAACGAGAAAAGAAACTTCGATTTTTTTCCGCATTCAGAAAAGCATGTCCACATTTTTAGAAACAAATAAAGGAAGCGACCGTGATTTCTGTCAACAAGGTCTTCAGTCAGGAATAATTTCCTAAAAGATTGCAGCCAACCGTAGCTACTAGGTTTTGTTTCTACTGGGCAAGAGTACCACGAGCTACATTTCACATAGATTGCCAACATCCCACCTATTTCTCCATCATGTCTTTTTAATGTGCTTGTGGTTGATTAGACTGCTGTTTCTTCAAGCACAGGCACTCAACAACAAGTCTGTGGTAAAGGTGTTGCAATGCTCAAACTGGATGGTCGCGAGCAGCATGCAGACTGAAGGGTGTGCGACCCGAATCTGTGCAGCCAAGTGGAACGCAGTCCATTGGTAAACAACCTCCAACAAGTAACGGCCACGTGGAATGTAACAAAATTGCCTCGCCTTTTCGCAATCGTAGACCGAAAAACACCTGGGAATGTTGTTAACGTTTGGGAACCTTTTTACGCGAACTCGTTTTGCACTGGTAAGTTTCCCAGCTGGCGAGACACTCATGCTCGTGTCCATTACCGCAGCACGTGATTGTCTCGTGACTACGAATTTGAGGCGTTTCCCAGGCGTGGCGCTTGTGGAAAATCACTTCGTTGTTCCCCGTAAGCTTACGTTCCATAGTATAGCAACGTTATTAACGCATGTCTGATTTCATATTTTGTTGTCTTTCTTGAGACTTTATCCATGAACGTCAGTATTTGCAGGTATTCAAAGTCATTTCTCTAAAGGCGTAAGGATGAAA
>JGI24159J19872_10003107_pt1 | contig 20407 bp, 11 predicted proteins | sample Ectturendosymbi4_FD_19872 | JGI IMG/M metagenome (IMG submission 19872) | reverse complement strand
TGCTAATCTGTTGAAATGCTGAAGGGGTACGTGCTAATCGGTTTAAATGCTGAAGGGGTACATGCTCATCTGCTGGAATGCTGAAGGGGTACATGCTCATCTGCTGGAATGCTGAAGGGGTACATGACAAGAGAAAGGTTGGGAACCCCTGCCCTAGTCGAAGTAAAGTCATGTGAGATAAACTTCGTTGCCATGCAGCTTCGTTTCTTGTTCGCGCGTCTCGTGTTGTTGCTGTTTCTAGGGCGCCGGAGCTGGGCGTTTAGCCTGGAGCCGGAGCGGCTCGATTAAACTTTGGAAAGAGCCGGAGCTCAGTTCAACATTTAAGAGACAGAGCAGGAGCTATGGATACTTTGAGGTAGCTCCGGCTCTGGGTCCCTTCGGAGATACTGACGGTTTTGCCAATTGACTGAAAGCTGAACTTAACTATAAGCGCGGTTTTTGCGAGTTACGACACCGGACTGCAACAATGGATTTGCGAGTCTTTGATGTTTCCTTCGTTTAATCGTTGCTATAGGGCTGTGGCACCGCAGCTGAACAGGGTGGTGTCACATGTAGAAGTAAGAGAAACGTTGTAAACTACCACAACATCTTACTTTCTAGTCAGAATCATCAAACTGGATCTGTAGTAATGTAGCGGCGATCTGAACGAGAACTAAGCTGTAGTCTGTAGGTAGACAATATCCATAGCTTTTGTGGCTGTGCAATCATGCTGATGGAAATGCACGGCACGCCATTGGAAGCTTGGATTTTTATTAGAAACCATTAGGCTTACTAGCAAAGTGTACTAGATTACTGGCTAAGGTTACTAGTAACCATTGCGTTTACTAGCATAACATGAAAGTTATAACTAATTGGTAGCGAACTAGCATTGCGTGGCATAGCAGAACATTTTCAGGACGGTGTAAAAATACGTTGTAAACAAATGTGGCCTTAAGATTTTCAGCTGTCGGAAATAAATTTTATTTTTCAGCACGGTGATCCGACACCGGGTCCGTATTATTTGCTCCCAAGCTTAGCGGGTTAAATTGTGCTTTACTTCGACATTCATCACTGCTTTTTATAAGTGCAGAAGATAAGAAATCAGTGGTTTTCAGCAATTTTAAGAAAGGCAAAGGTGAATTTCTTGCTGGAAGCCATGCTATTTCTTCGAACAAAGGGCTTTTAAACACTTGTCATTCGTGTTAATGCAAATGTGTGCACGTTAGAGAGAGAGCACACGAGGGAGGTATTCGAATATGTGTTTTGCGCTCCTTTCATGGTTTGCCCGGGCAGAGCTGTTAGCTGACATCGCCAACATTCCAACAGGCAAAGCAGGCAACGAGTGCAAAACACTTGGTCGATTGGGACTGGTCTGAGTGAAAATACTCGGACACGTTTGCCAACGTCATATCTAAAGACACCTCACCCGGCGTATTTTGACTCAACCGCTTGTAGTAGCGCAGAAAAACCAGACTATATTTACATAATTTTGCCCTTGGCAACTCGGTTTTATCACAAAAAGCTCTTTATCTTCGTGAGATCAGCATGCGGAGCGTGCGCTGCAAAATTCTGCATTGTACGCGTAGAAAATTTACCCTTTCGAAAGGTGACTGCGAGCGCTGGCGATTGTTTTCGGCGAGAACGACCTGCAGTGCAACACCTACCCCAGGCTATCGGTTCAGAGGTTGCTCTCGATATTCGCGAAAACCCGTCAATTTCTGTCGTCGACCGCTATCTGCGCTTAATTCATTCAACAAATATCTCGAGCCAGACGGGGATGGTGATGTAGGAAGGTTATACGACGCATCTGGCTTTCAGAACTATTCCTGATTCGTCCAGAAAAAAAGTGTTAAGCATCTTGTTGAGAGCATTCCCTGTGTTATTTCATGTTAGTTTTTTTTTTTTAAAGCTTATTTTTGCAATGTGCTTCCCTTACGCAGCACGCCCATGACCCCCGCCACCCCGTTTAATTCGAAAATGGCCAGCATCGATCGTGAGATGACCGCGCGGACCCCGCTGTCGCCGGGAACGCCCAAGACGCCGAAGTCCGGCTTGATGAACAAGGTGACCACGTTCTTCAACAAGAGGTTCGGGAAGAAGAAGATCAAGCGCAACAAGAGCACAGAACATATACCTGGTGGGTCGCCTCCAGACTAACCGGTGCTCCAGCGCAGTAGCATTTCGCTACAGCGAAAACTAACTGGTCGACCGTCCTTTTCATTGTTGCAGACTTGCTGAGCCGCGAGCAGAGCGTTCTTTTTTTCATTTTCCCGGCTGTAATATTTCAAAGTTAAGCAATGGCTGCGCTGCTGACATCTTACAGTTGCTATAGTTACTGGCGCGGTGAACGGGAACTTCCGGGACCGGCTTTATAACCGTTATTGTTTTATCGCGTTGTTCGCTGCATCGCATTCATCGCCCAACCGCAGCGCATTTGCATACTTCCCACCAATGCAGCATCATCAGCGGTTTGCTGCATTGCTCGCAACATTTGTTATTGCTGATCTCCGCCGTGTTTGCTTTCAGCTCCTGGCGGTTGTTTTGCTCCTAGATGCGTAGAAACTGTAATATATATATATATATATGCTTATGTATATTCCTGTTTATTTATCGCGATTGTTTTAGATTTCCAATCGCGACACTGCATGGAGACGTAAAGCAATTTTGCTTTTAGGACGTGCGTATCGTTTTGAAAGCAACCTCTTCTAACGTAAAAAAGCAGCCGACACTACTAGAACTAGGCATGGCTTTCACTGGAGGTGGCGCTGGCGCTGCCATCTCGGCTGAGTTAATTGGTTAAGAATATTGCAAAAGCATTCTAGTGTGTGATTGACTTTTCTTTACATGCAGATGAACCCACACCACCGTCTTATCCAGCTTCGAGCCATCATCTGCACAGCCATTCAACACTGACCCTGCCTACGAGCGGCAGCAGCCACAGCTTAGATGAAATTAATGGTCAGTTGTCGTGTTGTGTTTTACGCTTCTTGCCTTTTGACAACGCTGCCGCGGATGCCCCAGCTTTTTGAAATCAGGTCGCCGTGCTTTGCCGTTCGCCAGGATTTCGGCGTAATCTTGCGTTAAAAAATTCTTGCGCACTCGTTTTTTGTTTTGCCTGCAAGTCGGCGTAATCTTGCGCAACAATTTGCGCTGCGGTGATAGCGATGAGTCCGTTTCCTGTACGTCAAACCGCGGCTTTACTATGACTGCCGCTGCGGCCTGGGCTGGGGTTGATTCCGGTGCAAAACTTCCCGGCAACCTATTACCTGCGTGACGTCGCTACCGAGCATGTCAAACATGTTATCATCATATGGAATGACTCGATTCGTGATTTGTCGAAGCGTTGTGGATGTTTCCTGACGCTGTTCAGAAAATTATCCTCCTGGAAGCAAAACTCGTTCGATTATCATCCTAGTCCACACTTATTAGAGTATTAAAAATCTCTGCATAGCCACATATTCTTGTTTGGGTAAAGCTTTTAAGCTGAATCTCGGTGCTGACTAATCTCACAAACGTTTGACAGAGATGTGTTTCAAAGTGTGAGAGGATTAGTTGTGTTTCTTTTATAACGAAATGCGATGAGTTGTGCGTATCATGCTAAGTTCTTCTGCGAGGTCCAGGCAAGAGCAGAAGAAATGTGGATAGTGATGGCGATTGATTTTCAAGTTTTGTGCTGAGCGCATTTCAAAAAAATGCTCTGTTCATTTGCAGCCTGTTGTGCCAAGCCAACAGACGACAAAACGCCGGTCGATTTCAATAACTCCGGCATGATTTTCAACGATAAGCACAGTATATCCTCCCGAAACAGGCAGCATTGCAGACAGTCTTTTTTGCGCTTACATAACGAGACAATTCTGCGAAAAACACGGACGTGGCTCGTTGTCTTTTCGTTCATCAAAGGTCGATTGCCGTTGATTGCCACGCGCATTAACCACTGACCTTCACAGCCTGTCGAAAGTGACAGCAACGCCAGGACTTGGGCTGTTTCTTTGAAAATCGCCTACACTCCTGTACCGCTGCTATTGCATTGTGGCCTGTACCGCTGCTATTGCATTGTGGCATTGACGAAAACCTCTTGACATGCAGGAATATATCATAGAAACGTATCCTTGGCGTGTTGTTGCGCCGTTGTAAGCGCTTGATGCAGATAAGTTTAAACTTCTTTTTTTTGAAACAGCCTTTAGCGTCAATTTTTTAACATACGCAAAAGCGAATGGACTTAACAGTTGCTGGGTTTAAGGTTGATTCAAAAATTTATCGCGGAACACGTGGTCCGTGTTACTTCCAAGCTTTAGTGGAGACGATACACTCATTTTGATTAACTGTTGACAAAAGTCGTCATTGCCTTCGGTCCAATTTCAATGTTACCAGCTGCAATTTGTCTGCCGCACCTTTTCTGCTGTCCAGTCATATCATCATGTGCCGGGAACAGGGTTGCCAATTGAGCGGATTTTCATCCTGTCTAGCTGCAAAATAATTGGTCTCGCGGCCTAAATCCGCTAGATTCTAGCGGAAATATTGTCTAGCGGCCTATGCAGTTGGTCTTATTCAAGCGGAATGTTGCAATTTGTCTAGCTGGAAAAGTCTGTTTAGACTTGGCAACCCTGGCCGGGAACGCTTCGGAGCAGATTGCGCGCAGGTGTGAACTGATTTCTTGCAGATCGGTTCACAAACCGATCCTCTTTCCTTAAAGGGTTCTTCAACGCTGAGTGTAACCTTTAACTCTGTTTTGCTTCAGGTTTCAAAAAGGACACCAACCGAATCCCAGCCGCAAGAGCCATCTCACATTCGGGGGATTCCCGTGTGGCACCCATATCGCGCCCAACCAGTCTTGTCGACACGGAAAGCACGCTGACCACCGACTCCCTCACGACCGTGGTCAACTCCACGACGTTAGGGGAACATGAAGATGACCCGGTGCGGAGTTCAGAAGAGGAGCCTGAAGTGGACGGAGTCCACGACGGCGTAAGTGTTGCGGAAAAGCGGCTCGAGGCATCGAAGAGAGCATTTTTGACCTAATTTGAACTCGGTGGGTGCCGCGCCGCATTCTGTGCTTTGATCCAAATGGCGAAAGCTGTTTGCTGTTTACACGATCGTCCAACCTTTAGGCGGATGATCGCTAACGTCGAGAGTTGCGTAACCATTGCTGCCAGCATGGTTTATAGCGAACGGTTCAACCTTACTTGATCAAAGCCCTTCGCAGTGGGACTTTTATGGGTCGTAAGTTGCTAGCTCTAAACCGCGCGCCTCTCAGAACGAATGGATTCCGTAACGATTTCTTGCCTTGGTTGTTCGACACTGGCATGTCTATTAGTTGTTAAGTTCGGAATGAGACTTCATGAAATTAAGCCCAACGTTCCTACCACTTGGCCATTTAACCAAAAATTCTCCGCACGCAGTACCGTTGTCGGCTTTGGGAAACGAACGGAATTTTTGTCTATAGGAGAAATTTGGGAAAAAACAGTGGTTCTTAAACAGTTGCAAGGTTTTTGCGCGTTCATATCAGCAAACAATCGCCATCCAATTCCTCTGTCATGCTATCAGACGCGCTCATACGAAATCGAGCAACTGGCGGAGCAATCGCTTTCGACTGTTGTAACTTACGAGTGGAACGGACGTGAAGTGGGAGGTTTGTTTGAAAAGGCGGCGGGCTTGCGCGGTGACTGTTTAACCGTTGCTGCTGTCGCGCTGAGCCGCCGCATGAGGGTATCTGCGCGTTTCCAGCTCTGCTGCCTTCGCTCGCATTGACAGGCGCACGAAATCTTGGCCCTGCCGACGACCGCACTGATTAAATCAATAAGTTGTTCATCGGCGCCCGAAATGATAAATTATTGAAATCCAAAGAAGCGAATAGTGACGAATACCAAAGTGATACACCGGGGGGCGGCGCGCGCTTCGCTATCGCTCGCCAAGCTCGCACGCACTTGCGGTTTCTTTGTACAAGCATTGCAACCATTTTACATTCCGTGCTTTGTCGGTTGAACCCTGTGGCTTTATTTGAATCCTTGTAACGTTTTCGTCACAATGCGGCATTGTTCGCTGTCACTTGCAGTCGAAACATTTCCTGCCAACCCGCGACCAAACGTCGCATGGAATTGACAAGTCGTCACGTGCCTTGGCAGCAGACCAACAGTTGACGTTACGTTTGCTGGCCGCTTGCGCTGAGATGCGATATGCCTGAATCAGAGACTCCCCCCACCCCCCCGCTGCTCTTAAAGCTTTTTAAACTGGCCACGAACCGGTTGCATCCACTCGAAAGTAGACCCGACGTCGTTGCAACAGCATATGTTTGGCCGATGCCTATTTTAACCCAGGGTTTTGCTCGGACGTTGGCCTAGCAACGTCGATTCGCGGCCATCATCTGTTTAACGTTGATTTCAGCCTACCGCAGAGGAGTGGGACATTCCATACAGCGAACTTCAAATCGGCGAAAAGATTGGTAGCGGTCGGGTGGGTACCGTCTACCGGGGTCGGTGGCACGGGGAGGTGGCGATACGAGTCATAGAGATCAATCACAACGATGAGGAAACCCTCAAGGCATTCAAGCAGGAGGTATTTTGCCCGATATTTGTCGCTGATCCAAGCTGTGTGAAACAATTAGCTGTTTCAGCTTCTGATCAAACGCTTGTTTCAAAAAATGCAGAACGGTCGATTTCAATTTTTCGCCAGAAAGTAATTTTTTCTCAGTNAAGCTGCCGAGCAAACTGCGCGTGATGTTGTTCCGTTAAAAAGCGCGAGTCCNTCGCATCCTGTTGATGCTGNTGGNCGGAGTGGATCTTGTCTGTCCTGTCGCGCGCAGCAACTCGGTTTCGCGATAATTAAAGCCCGCGACCGCGTGTCACCTGCTGCCTCTTGCGATTATTTCCGCCGCGCGACATTCACGCGCTGACCTGTGATCGCTGCTTTGCTGCGTGGAAACAAAACGCCTTGCTGCGTCGCATCCCCTTCCGTTGTTTGCTTGTTGCCGAAATATTGCAGGTAGAGTGAACCAACTGGTCGCGCCTATTATCGGTTCTCGATTAAACTCGGTTTGAAGAGCGTCTGGAACTCTGGAAAACCACGTCGAAGCGCAGTATTGGGCGCGGCCCGTGGGTCACATACGGCCTGTTTAGCCCTTAAATGCGGGCCGATGAACTTGTCCAAATTATAACAACGAAGCCGGTTCGTTTGTATTTTAGTCCTCACTTCAGCTTACACAAAAAATCCAGCTCTTGACCCAACCCGCAGTCAAATTCTAGAATCGAATGCGATTCGCGAGTTAAAAAGTTCGCCCTTCCTGATGTGACCTACCTCAGTAAATGGTCAGAGTAACAAAGTTACAGTTGATTTCGGTGAAAGGTCACAAGAGTCAAACTGAAAGGAAAATGTTCGCGACCACAGTCCGTGTGGCACACTTGCTTTTTATCGTAATCTTGTCCTTTGCGGTCTCAACCAACGTTCCGGTCACTGCTTCTTTGTTTTCAACTGTATTTACAAAAGCGCTGACGACGTTACTTCGACTTGTCTGGGCGTGACTAGCATGTCGTGGGATCCACCCCCAAACGCTGTCCCTCCCCAAAATTGACGCTGGCATCGTTTTCCAATGTCTGTTTCCTGCTTTTCGCCAGATCATGATCTACAAGAAAACGCGCCACGATAACCTGGACCTCTTTATGGGTTCGTGCATGAACCCCCCTCGCCTCGCGATCGTCACCGGCCTTTGCAAGGGCCAGTCCCTGCACAACCACATCCAGGGCCTGAAGGAGAAGAACCAGACGATCATCACCAACCAAGCCAAGCTCATCGGCCAACACATCGCGCAGGTCGGTAGCGGGACCGCCGTGCGGTTGCGTTAGCTGTGGCGCGCCAGAGTTCGTTCGGAGGTCAACGGCCGGCTGTGGGTTGCGGAGGCGTCTGACGGCATTTCGCAGTTCACAGCCATATCGCTGCCAACGGGCTCCGTTGCTCCCGTGCGCCCTTCCGGCTTACCTCACAATGGAGCGCTTGGCGTTCTGATTTTCGGTCACGCGGTTTGAGGTTCGGGACGTGCAATGGGATGAACACAACCGCCTCATTGCTTGGCTTAGGAACGAACGTTTAAAGAGAAAAACAAAAACACTTTCTTTTTGCGGACGGCCCCGTGTGAACTCTTCCGCTGGTTGCTGGATCAGGCCAGGAAACTTTTGTTGTTGATATTGGTTCTTGTGGTAAGCCTTGTGGCAGTGCTCGCCGGATCAAAAGCCCCGTACTTCCGAAAATTTGAAGTTTTTCTTTCTGCGAAGTAAATGGCTTGCGTCATATAAATTTACAGCTGTGGTATTGCGTTCGATCACCCCCCTCCCCCCCACCGCGGAATTTCAATGTCACTTCTTTTGTTCTGCGATAGAGAACTCGCTTCGGCGTTCTGTTTCGTCCAGAAGCGATCCTTGTCCTTCACGCTTGATTTGTTTCAGGGAATGGGCTACTTGCATTCGAAGGGCATCATCCACAAGGACCTCAAGTCAAGGAACATCTTCTACGACGGCAAACATGTGGTAGTGACGGATTTCGGACTTGTCGGACTCCACGCCGTAACAGGCGAACGGTAACTACTGACCTTCTGTTACTACAAGTCGTCTTTGCGTTCTACCATCGCCGTTGCCAAATCCATTCTCGTTTTTGCTATGGTGGGACTTTCTTAAGTCGTCTTGTAGTTATTTGGAGCTTAGGCAAGTGGGTCGCTGAGCAGGCAAATATTGCTTGGCAAGAATGTCTTTAAGAACATAAACGGTCAAATGCGCGGAAAAAGCATGGAGAGATAACAACGCCAATATTTGTGTTATTTGTGAGCGCGCTGCTCTACTTCATTCTTCTGCGTTGTTGCTTTTCGCACGTTCGCCGAAGAGAAAATCATCCCGCCTGTGAAAAAAGCATTAGTTGTGGTGATGACCACCGGTTTCTAACATTATGTAGCGAGAGTTTTTCGCGTGCGCGTGTGTTGCACGTGTTTCGCGCACTCGGTATTTGCGCTTTGATTGATTAACCAACTACGACTCGACCACCTCCTGTGCGATGTCGTAAATGAGCAATGCACATGCACTGTGGAATAACCTTCCTGTCGTCAGGCTACTGTTCCTCGGGTGAGCTGGTGGGGGTGGGGGGGGTTCAAACTCACCTAAGCGCAAGCGCGAGGCTCTCCTGTGCAAACCGGTATATCGGGCTGAAAACGATTGTTAAACTCCGTTATGGTTTTTCATGGTAAAAAGCGGCAACAGTCGCATAAACCTTAACTGTCGTTTCGTGAATCGCCCCGTAAGTTCTGCGAAAAGATCCGCGCCCTGAACGCTTCTTCGAAACTGATCTTTTCACCGCCGAGCGTGAATTCCCTTCTCCGGAGACAACCAGGAAGACCACGGCCTGGCTCGTGGCAGTGTAGCGATTGTCGATTGGTGCTTTTCTTTCGCTCGGCGCTACTGTGTGACGCACCACGTCTTCTGTTTAATCTCGCAGCAGCCACCGCGGCAGTTTGAAAATACCGAACAACTGGCTCTGCCACCTCGCCCCCGAAGTGATCAGGGCCCTGAGGGTGCCGGAGCACAGCAGGGACGCTGTTATATCGACGTTGCCTTACACGGTTAAGTCGGACGTATTTGCTTTCGGGTAAGCTGTGTTTTGTTTGCCTGTTATTATTTTTGCTAAGTGTCAGACAGTACTAGTATGCATCAAGGTTCGGAACTTCGCGTTTTTGCGGCCACAATTTGGCCGTTTTCAAAAGTGGTTTGGCCGCATGTTTGTTTGGCCTTTCAGCCTTTTTTGAGTGTTTTTGAAAATTGGGCCAAATTTTGGCTTCAATGGTCATGCGGTACCACATTCCGGAATTTAAACAATTTAAATCAGAGGCTCTCAACCTTTTCCTGTTAAGTACCCCCGAGTCATAAAACAATCAATCCGAACCCCCAGGCTAGTTGGCAAAGCCGTGGATTTCACATTGTTGCATCACAACAACCCAAGATCAGGCAAAATCTACGCGGAGTTTTCAATCGGCACGCGTTTTCCTCTAGTATAGGATATTAAAAAATAGCAATGCAGGATCTTCCCGTGAACCCCTGGGGTTCGCGAACCTCAGGTCCAGAACCACTGGTCTAAATGTTTCAATTCAATGTGCACTCACACAAACACGCTTCTCTTGCTGACAGTTGAAATTAACGAGTTTAACATTCCAAACCCAGAGAATAGAAATAGTTAACGACACATAATTGGAAATAGTTGACGATACCTAATTCGTTCATAAAAAAAACAAACTAAAAGCAAGGTTTGGCCTTAAGCACGAAGTTTTGGCCGTTTATGAGAGTTCACCTGGCCATTGCACCGATGAAGTATTTACCACCTCTGGTGTGCATCCTTCTTGCGTAACTTTCTCTACACAGCCGCCAATCGTTCACAGAGCCGTCTTTATTTTTAAAGTGCAGATCGATACATTCGACACCTAGGTCGTCAGCAGCGTTTTTAGTCTCGCTCTACAGTATGTGCTGTGGACAAGCGACAGAAAAGCGAAAACTCGGTTATTCACGCGCTTTTTTGTCGGACGTTCATGTTACATTTATTTTGTTTGAAAAAAACTGTCAAGCTTGGCCCTGACGTGCTCTCTACTGGTTTTTAGAAAGAGTTAATACAACTATTCAAACGCTGGTGCAGATGTTTCCCACCCAGCCACCCAACCCACCAATCAACACTGAGTTATGCGCGTTGATATTTTGCAACGTTTACGTCATCGCAATACGTCATTTTTAGAAGTTTACCCCAACCCAAACTCAGCATTCCAGGCTCTGGTCTGTTTACCGTAAAATAAAACAAACAAATAAATAAAATGACGGTTCAGCTTTTGAACGTATGTGAAAGATCACGCCTTCATTTTAGTGTTTGGTTGTACTTGTTGTTGCAACAGTCGCTCACTGCGATTTTACTGTTTGGGGTCGGGGAGATGACTTGCTAACACTTGTACGTTATCGTTCGGTGAATGAAGCAACTTGTATTTCGATCCAAACGCCTTACGGTGAAATATTGAGCTTCAGAGCAGCCGTTTTACGTTTGGACGCCATAATGCTTCGAGAAGGAACGTGTGTAAAGAGCAAGTGTATGCATTTGTAGCGGAAGTTCCGTCGATTTACTAGATATTTCAGTGTTCATATGTTGGCTTTTGGCAGAAAAAGGCCTCGTTATTTCCATGCTTCAGAAAAAATGCTCGCAAGTGTCGTCTCGATTTAAGAACCAAAATATTCACCCTCCGAGACTTTTCCTAAAGTTGTTTGAAGACAGTCAGTCAATGCCCATCAGCAGTGTTTTGCATTTAGCAGTAGATCTAATATTTTTGGGGCACTGTGCGAAACTCTGAAAAGTTTTCAAAACGAGCCGTTGCTGCACAAACACTGCATCTCTGAAGTTATATCGTGATGTAGTTGAAAAAGAAGGCGCTTTGTTTACAAGTCTNTCCGACATTACGCTTTAAAACCTTTTTTAGTTTTGCCGTTGCACCGATTTGTTTTGCGTCAAACACGCGTGCATCTCTTGCGATCGCGCTGTTTGGTGCTGGAAAGAAAATGTCCGATAAAAGAAATAGAATAAACTACTAACGGTTGTCTCGGCCCCGGCAGGACCGTGTGGTACGAGTTGCTGTCGGGATCCCTCCCCTTCGATCGCTGCACCGCCGAGTCCATCATCTGGCAAGTGGGCAGCGGGAAGAAGCAAATCTTGAGTCAACTGCCGGGTGGAAAAGACACAAAAGTGAGTGTGCGATGCGATGTGCGCTACCGTATTTTCGGGATCATAAGGCGCGTTAAATGAAACAAAACTTACATAAGTAAAACTGTATTCAACTCTTTCACAATAATTCCCGAGTGCCGAAGTCACCACTGGGAGTTCAAGTCACACATGACTGATCCGCTAGACACGAATAGAATGAAATAAACGTGCGCGTGCTTGCGGCGTTGCAGTTATGTGCGAGCTACTCTGGGATGCTGTTCATTGCAATTGTTGGTTTGTTACGCAACACGATGGTCTGTTTACAAAAAAATCGTAACTAGAAATTAAATAAATGGCACCGTTTACCACAAACTTGGTTCCAGGTGAGAAAGTACAACGAGATTCACACGTAAGGCGCACCGCATTATAAGGCGCACTTTCGATTTTTGAGGTAACTAAAGGATTTTGAGTGCACCTTATGGTCCGAAAAATAGGTGCATGTCGCTGCCTGGTTGAAGAACCACATTTCAACAGTGGTGTTGAAAACCTTTTGTCTTGGAAGACGCCATCAAAAATTTTGTCATAAAAATATGCTGGAATGGAGTATCGCTTTCAGCTTCTGTCGTTTCAACGGACCCGGAACTCAAATTTCAGGTTCCGGCTCCAGTCATCAGAATTTTCTAGCCCCGGCTCCAACATCTGGAAGTTTTTGGCTCTGGCTCCGATTTGCTCCATTGAAAACTAAAAACCATTGTATTATTTGGGCGACTCGCCCCACAAATTTTGTCTGTGGAACAGGAACCCAAATTTCAGGCTCCGTCTCAAGCTCCACCATCTGAAAATTGTTGGCTCCTACACCGGTTCCAGCCGCCCAAAAATTGCTTGGGCTCCGGCTCCACAGCCCTGGTTGCAGCTGACATGTCCGCGCAACTTTTACGTTAGGGGCTTAGAGAGGTTAGATGGCGCCCGGGGCGAGAAGCAAGTTTGGCGTCCCCGCGTTCGAACCTGAGGTCTTTCGGAAACAAATCTAGCGACGAAGAAAGTACTTGTGACATTGTTGGGACTTTTCGGCGCTCCACGCATCAGTGATTCGACGCTCGGGGTATTGCGCCCCACCTCGCCCTCGCTCGCCCCCCCTCGCCATCCCTCGCTGCACCTCTGTTCCACATGCAGCCTTCAGTTCATAAACCTTGGACCTGTGCCGTCCGCGCGTTTCCATGCAGCGGTTGAAATTGTTCGCTCTCACGTCTTCATCTTGACGCAGGATATCCTGATGGGCTCGTGGGCCTATGACCCCTCGCAGCGGCTCGACTTCAGCGACAACGGCATCATGGGACTGTTGAAGCGTCTCCAGAACCAGATACTCAGGTCGCTGTCCTCACACCCAAGGCGTGCCGGCGCTAACAGACAAGCACACGACCGTCACTTTGACGGTACCGCTTTGAAGCACACCCAGTTCTCGACACTTAACGACCTGCCTGAGTGACCTTGATGACGTCTTGGCTTTGCACGACCTTTGACCTATGCGAGAGGCTTCCTGTGTATCGAACGTTCGCTAGTCAGTTACTGCGTGCCCGCCCGCCCCCCGCTCGCGGAACGTTGTCTCGACGTCAATAGTTTCTGATCGCTCGCGCTACAAATGCACTTCCTCGCAGTGTTTCCGATACTTTTTCAGACATAAGCTTTTTCTTACAAGCGCACCTGTTCAGCGAGGGGCTCGTGTGAAACGCGAGAGCTTTTGCGAAGGTAATTCGTCGCGACCCGGAAGACGTCCCCGCTTGCGAGCGCAGTTCCGTTTGAAAAGTGAGCCTAACTGAGTGACGTCTCGTTGTCATCGCACACCAGTCAACGTGCAACACAACGCTCCGATCCTCCCCTCCCCCTTTGCGTCGTCGCGTCGATTCGATCGCTTTCACTGGACAGGATCTCGACCGTTACTGACAGCATGTCGCCGCCGTCAGACACACGCTGCTTCGGGCGGGAAGCTTTCGGCGCGTATTCGTAATGTGTTGTTTTTCTACGCTGTCGCACGCAAATGCACTTGTGTTGCAACAACTGCGGCTCGTACGTCGGTGTGGCATCTCGCGAACCTGCTTTGTGCCAAAAGTGACACGGCGTGTACGGGATCGACTTGGGGCTGCGCTTTTGTTCACAGGAAAATAAAACCGCAACGTGACTTGTCGAAAACTCTCAGATGAAACAAAATTGCTTAGGGCCTCGTCTTTCCGATCCCTTTGTTGCACATTATTATTGCGGAAGGAATATTTAGCTTGTCGTAAATGGCGCTACAAGAAGTCACACGAAGAACTGTCGCAATTTACATGCCGTGTCACACATTGAACTGCCGTTCCTGTCAAGTGTCGCATTGCTGCATGGTCACACTTTCGTCATCGGTGCAAGCATCAACAATGGAGTGAGCATGCTGCCGGCGTCTGGCGGTTGATCTTATTGTGAAAGCGCGCCGTCTGGCTGTGTCACACTCAAGTTCGTCGCGTGACCATCAAGCCATCAGTTCGTGAGTTGCATGCTGTGTGTGTGTGCGTGTTGTAGCCTGCAAAACTGTTCAGTTTACCTGTGCTTTGATAACACTGTTTTGATTGTGCTGTAGGTCCCTGAGTGTGCTATGGACGCAGGCAGACTTTTCGGGCGGGATGTTTTCAGAAACAAAAATTTTCAGTTTTTGAAAAATATTATAAAGTCAGCGCGACATTGATTTCTCGAGCATATGTTCCTGTATTTGGACGTAGCTCAGTTAACATTCCCTTTCTCGCCAGACCTCTAGTCAGTTACCAGCACACCAGCAACATCTGGTTACTGTAGTGACGCATGTATACTTGGTGGTTGGGGTGAAGATCGGAAAACGGGACCTCCCAACACACAGTCAGGCTTGATTGGTCACTCAGTTTTGAGATGAAATCGTGGCGGAAATAATAATAACTCCCGACTTTCTGCAGTGAAAAGCAAAATGAAGGTCATTCGTTTCCTCCTGCACTAGAATTTCGCCAAAAAAAAACAAACTAAAAAACGTTTGACGTTTCCCCGATCTGCAAATTTACATAAATCATGGTACTAAGCATTTTCCCTCTTCAAGAGACGCCAGCTCGCAAGCTTTACTATTGTCCGCCAGTAAAGTTCTGTCGTTTTTTCGATTTTCTGCAATGCGGTATTTCTGTGTAAGCTTCCACAAGTTATTTTTTGTTAGCTTCAATGTAGTTGCGATGGCCATATGTTGCACTGTTATGATTTCCCGATATCGTTCATTTCCTGAAGAGTTTAAGCTTTCGAGCAGGAAATATAAACACAAGCTTTGCCTTCAAAAGAAGCAAACAGGCTTGATGTTTTGGTCGTCCACTTTAAAAATTTTTTCAGTTCGAGTTGAAAGTATTCTTTTTTAAAATCTAACGGAGCCGCGGAATCTGTTGCTAAGAGAAAAATGACGTATGTGTTTCGGATAGCTAGAAACGGCAGAAATTATTTTGAAAATGACTTATCCAAACCAAGTGTCCCTCGCCTATGAGCATTGTAACAAAAAAGTTAATGAGTAGCGGCTTTAGCGCAGCATCTGAATTCGGCATTTTTTTAACTCTTGAAACTACGTTTCAGAAAGCCACACATCGCTATGCCTGTGAGCACATCCGGGTTTTTTTGGTGGTGCAGAATTTTCGGGCAAACCGGGTTGCCAGACGAAACGGGGCCACTTGTAGCCGTATCGATCGATCGCCGGCTTGTGACATGATATGACAAGGCTGATGTGCGTTTGCATTTCTCTTCCCCTCTTTTCTCTCGCTGCGGACGCCTTACATTTGAGTTTTCTTTCGACAGAGGCAGCAGCGACCCGGCGATGAGTTGCCGCGATCCTCTCACGTCCAAACCCGGCCGACGATACCACCCATTGCTCAGCCCCACAAACTGTCCACGGACGTTCGCAGTCGGCACGTTAAAGTTTTAGCGCCTTCTTTTCTATGCTGTCGGTTCCGTTCTTGCTTCCTTACGATCGACGTCTTTTTCTATTCGATTTCGTTTCTGGTTTTTGCGCCGAGACTCGCAGTATTTACCGTTCGCTCCACGGAGCTCCGGGGCCACTTGCGCTGTTCTTCCGCCATTTTCCGTTCGGACGTTCGTAGAACCAGTGGCGTAACTAGAGGTTTGAACGAGGGGGGTAACTTAGCTGAAAGGGGCCAACTGGCCATTGTAGGCGACCAACTAGCTAACATTCAGAAAAAAATTGGGAAATGGTGGTGAATCCGGATGTTGAAGGCTGTGTTAAAACTCTAAATCACCGAAAAATGCTCTGACAAATTTTTTCAGTTTTTACATTTCAGCTTCTTCGGGCCCCTCCGCCCCCGTCAGTTACGCGTTACGCCACTGTGTAGAACGCACATTGCCATGAAAAGGGCAGTTGGGCGCTAGGCTGCTTCAGATTGCAGCGTTGGAGTGGAAGCCACCATCACGACTATATCCCTCTTTTGCCTTGAAATGCTGTTCGTGTTATCAAATTGCTTTTTTTCTCTCACCTGCGAGGTTTTATGCACAGCACCACCCCAGCTTGTCATGTGCCTGGTCGATTGTCTTTTACCCACGCTCCGCGTCTGCCAGTCGCCTGTGCGCTGGGCCTGACTTGCGAATTCTATCCCGAGGGATTCGCAGTTTCTGCGCAGTGGTGATCGTCAGTTAATTCTACCGGCGTGCCAAAACCGCATCCTGTTCAAGGTCCACTCGGAACAAGCTGCGCTGACGTGATGTTACATACGTAGATTTCGTCATTTCTGCGCAGACTGGAGACTGCTTTCGTTCAGTCGAAGAACTGATTTTTTGTTGCGAACAGAATATCTGACCAATTGCGCCTGTTGATCTCAAACACAGCTGACCTGCCCTGTTGTGATAAACCCAAGCTGGAATTCAGCTGCGGTGGATTCGAGCGCATTGATCACCTGTCGAAAAAATGGGGGACATACTGTTTGTTCCTGTGGGTGGTTGGGGAGTTGTGCGGAAATCTATTACAAGTCGCAACTTGGAACCAAACTCAAGTGGTTATCGATTTAACCTCATTGCGATGGTGGCTGACCATTGTGCAGGGCGCTCCACGCCTGAACCTGAAGTCAGTTAGCGTTTGAAAAGCGGATGCGTGTGTGTTCTTGCCCGTTGCACAGTCGGACGCCGTGTACTTTGCGATGCGTAAATCATTATTATCTGCTGCTTGATCCGAACTGCTACTTGCGTTTGTAGGGCGTGAAGTATTCATCCGCCGTGCGATGTCCTGAAGTGCACGTATCGCGAATTCGTTTGTTGCTGTTAATCAAATGGTATTAATTTTGTGTATTGAGTTTCTGGCGGTTTGCGTTCGTGGCAGAACGGTGAGTACTTCGCCTGTGGTGTCCAGATATCTATCAACGTTATTTTACAACTTTTCCAAATCAGTCAAGCGTGGTTGTGCATTCTACAGTAATAAGTCGCCACAAGCGAAACCGATTTCAGTGTGAGAGTTGGCCTGCATGCCAAGGTTATATACAACTTGGTGCTGTTTTCAACTGACTTGTGGCTTCTGTGTCGCGGGCGATACGGAACTCGTCACGTCGACTGATGACCTAAGTCTTTTTAGATGAAGACCAGGGCTTCCGGAAGGAAATTATGTGTCCGTCACAACAGGGCGCGCAGCCAGAAATTTCGGTAGGGGTTGCAAAGAACAACCAAGTCTCAGCATTGAAATATTTAATGCCCCTTGTTTTTGAAGCATCATTCATGAAACGTGCATTTGTCTGGCGTCTTTTTCCTGAACATTGTGTTCAGATTTAAACCTGCAAATGACAAGTCTGTTTTTGTTGAATTGACAAGTTTCAAAAGTTTGTTTTTAGTGAAGTTCTAAGCTTCTGCTTGGGTGAAAGCCACCATTTGCTCGTAAAACTTTCCTGCAAAATTGCTTGTGAAAATCTCGATGCTGTAAGTGCAAGACCTTCTGTATTCTTGTTCGCACAGCCAATAGTGCAGTTGAATAAGAAGTCATCGTGGCCGCCATTAGAGTGCTCTTTCTACATTTACACGCTTCTGATGTAGGCTACGCCAACACGTTCAATCTAAGCCGAGTAGCGACTTTGCTCTAAGACACCGATTCCCCAGGTAGGCCTTCTACATAATTTGTGCGCATACAAGACGTGGATCCGGTTGTCCATTCTTGAGCGACAAATTGACATATGTAGCTAACAAACGTAGACGCTAGAGTCACTCAACGCGTATGAAGAATGTTTGGATTTTACATCATTAAACAAATATTTGGTATCTTTCGTATTTGTATGTTACTAGTGAGGGTGCAACTATTAAAACACGTTTGTGAACAGGTTCACAACAGCTGCGGTTGCTTGTTCACAAATTTCGAGACTGATTAATTAATTTAGTTGCAGTTATGTACGCGTGAAAGATTGACGAGATCTGCAGCATATCAAGATCACCCGCCGAGAAAACTATTATTACTCGAAACCTTGGTTGTCTGAACGAATGTTCTGCTTAGTTTTAATAATTGTGGCGACACAGTCTGACTGCAACGCAAGGCCAACTTAAGTATTTTTTTCAGGAGACAAGGTCAAACTAATAAAAATAAAGAAACTCCAAAGGTTTAATCCAGTCGTTTCAAAAAAGGTTTAGAATAATAAAAGCCTTAACTCTCGTAAAATTTGAAACGAGGCAACAATAGGCATTTATCAGGGCGAATGCCATCGAGAGCAGGAAAGCAATAGAAATTACGCAGCACACGTGATTACATGGCGTAGGGGAAGGTGGGACTAGGGGCACAGTCATCTTTTTTGATTTATTCAAAACGTTGAACGTTAAAATTTCCACGGTGATTTAGTCTCATACCAGCCGTAGTACTAAAGTGAATTTTTCCTTGATAGGCCACCGTTGTTACAGAGCAAGTTGTGTTTTTGCTACCTAAAAGTAATTTATAAAATCGCATTTAGATTTGGGGTTTTGCCACGTTAATCAACATCTTATGTTCTAAGTTTTTGTGACGTTGTGGTCAGGCCAGTGGTACATCATTCGATAATGCCAGATATTAAATTTTTTAAAAGTTGAGTTGGTACTTCATTTTATTTTTTGGATGTGCATGGGCACATCTGACAAAAAATGGGGCACACTCGACACATTGCCACTAGGTCACTCTTTAACAAGGTGAAACTTGAGAGGTTATGTTGGAATGCAGTACAGAATAATTCTAATCTGTGAGCATTTTTAGGTTTATTATGTGCTTAGAGGCACATTACATTGGTATGGTAAGGCATGAATTTCAGCCTACTGCATTGGTTTCATTTAATGTTTAGTAATCATACAAATTTGTTTTGCCATGCAGTGATAGTGGGTAATTAGAATGTGAAAAAAGTGGAATGACAGTCAGCAAGTGCCTGTTTTGCATGGGATATCACGTGAACATTATGATGCATGAGGCACACTCGACAGAAAAAGTACTCTTTTCAAATTGATGTAAAATTTTTTCTGAAAGGCGTTGTTTTCATGTTTTGGCATGATATTGTGTATAGAGAGTTGCTTTATGTGTGACAAATTTTGAGCTTAATGCAAAAAAGTGTCGACTGTACCCCACCTTCCCCTACTGATAACAGTGATAATAACAGGCGGAAAAGGCAGGGAATATAACGGTGATCAGGGTGTTTAGTGCAATAACAATGTAAGAGCGATAAAAATTTTTCTTTCAACTGAACTGAAAAACGAAGTGAAAGTATACAGTCCCGTATTCAGTCAATTTCACCAAACGCTGCTTTGAATATTGTACTTGTGGAAAATATCTGAAGGTTTTTTGTTAACAACGTTGAGTATTGTGTTGATGGGAAACGATTCGGTAAACCGTCGCTTTCTAAAATCAGACGCAAAAATTCGAGTTTGCATACAGTTCGTTTGGTGTCCGAACTCCAATGCGTGTTTGCAAGCGCACTTTTGTCAGGATGTTTGTATAGCTGTTGTGTTCTTTGAGTTTGGTAAAGGATCTTTTTGTTTCTCCAAAGTACTTTTGCTTGCGGGTCTACACACACGGTACGCCGTATACCGAGCCCTGGCGATCAAAAGGGTGGATAAGATCATTCCCATTTCGTAGCATGTTACTAATCGTTCTCATGGGTTTGAAAAACAATTAAATTTTTGTTGACCTTTAAGCAAAAAGCATCATTGGCGTTTATCAGATAAGCCACGATAGTACGGTAGCACCACTGAAGATTGGCTTTCTATCTATTTCTTAGTGTTGGTCAAACTTTGTAGTACAGGCAGTCAACGTGGGCGGATAACCATCGTCTACATAGCGTTTCTAAATTGTTTTACGTGGTTGGTGGAATTCTGTCACCGCATTATTGTTACTTTTACTAGATGTACTACACGCAGGGGCGTAACGACGTGGGGGCAATGGGGGGGACAATTTCCCAGGCGCCGGATCATTATGGAGGCGCCAAATGTCTGCCGGGGGCGACGAAAAATCCCAACAATTTCACAAGTACTTTCTTCAGTACAGTACATTTGCTTCCGAAAGACCTTAGGTTCGAACACACGGGAGCCAAACTTGCTTCTTCCCCCGGGCGCATATTTACAAAATGTAACCTTATTCGCTGAATAAGAGGTTTTCAGCCAATCACAGTGCGGGATAACGTTCCAGATCATTGATGAAGCCTGTCCAGCCACGCCCACCTAGCAACGAGTTACTTGTGTGAAGCAGCAGCGGCCATTTGAGAAGGGCTTTCAC
>JGI24159J19872_10003105_pt1 | contig 20412 bp, 17 predicted proteins | sample Ectturendosymbi4_FD_19872 | JGI IMG/M metagenome (IMG submission 19872) | reverse complement strand
GGGGGGGGGGGGTCGTCCCTTTTCACCACAATTTTGTACAATTCGGAAAACAACATCCGCGATTTAAGGCCATTCTGTGGTCCATTGTTTTGTCACAGCAGTGTTGTGAATTATACTCATCTCTTCTACAGTAGAGAGACTTGACCGCCAAATATTATTAAAAAAACATGGTTTTGGGTAAAGCCTGCAGCATTCAAGAACGAACCATTGATGTCTGTCAAATGGCATGCGAAGGATGGTGCGACACGGACCGAGGCTTTGTTTGCGTTGCTCTGTCCGACACACGCGTGAAACAAGCAGCAGGCTTGAATCGAAAGCTTCAAATTTCCCCATCGTTTGAGCTTTGCGGTTGAGTGCGCACGACCATCTCGTCTGCGCATGAAACAAGGCAGCGCAAAATCTTGTGTCGATGTGCATTTTTTCGGATAGCTACCTCGCGATGGTGCACTTTTATGAGCTGGGAATGGTATCACAGCAGTAAACACCGCTTCTCAAACGACGTCGAGTAGAATTTTGTTGGGAAAATTCGATGTTTAGGCCCAGTCTCAAAATAGCGTTATGTGAACCTCCGTTTGGTTTTACGGTACCCGTTTACGACCGGATTTTATTTTAGTCTGAGAGACTGGGCTGCTTGCACCGTGAGGAAAAAAGCTGATTGTTGGACAATGAAAAATTCAANTGCCATGCAAAAAAAGTCAGCTTGTAACGTAGTGATGCCTATGTCATAGTATGGCGTCACGGGTTTCATTTTTTTAGTTCTTCCTGTACGGCTCCCCTACTCTCGTGCGACTAGTACTGGCCCAGACAAATTTGCCGATAAATGTTTAGTTGTGTATTTTTAATTGATTTTTACACATGCTTTCTTTTCCATTTTAAAATCCAATGTGTAGAAATCACCGGAGTATTTCGTAATTGCGTCGCAAAAACCAATCACTGAAATCATTTTGGACGTTTTCTGAAACAACTTTTCTTGTTGTCAGAATAAATAAATTTGCTCCACGATCATTCAATGACTTCTTGCAAGCGATTAAAACGAATGCTTTTCAAAGTCGCTTATCGTTTTTTAATTATGTTGGTTTGTCGTTTCAAATTCAAATACGACATTCCAAGTGTTGCTCCAATTTCATTATTCATCTTAGTTTTATCTAAGCTCTGTATTTTAACTTGCGCCAAGTTGCGATACTGTACCCACGGCGAGCTTTCATGAGAGCCTCTGACATGTTGCCAGAGGTTCCTGGTTCTGCTCCACTCTCGTGTTTTCTTGCCTCGAGGTTGTTGTTGGTTGCATTGTTCATTTTGTAATGCGTCATCTCACCAATTCCTCACAGGATCAAACAAACACCTCAGCGCTGTGACCTGCCTTCAGTTTCGCGGCAACTTCATCATCACCAGCTCCGACGACGGTACAGTGAAGTTGTGGGATGTCGAAACCGGAAAAGTATGTCGATTGCTTCGTTGTTGAAAACACACCAGTCGCAATTGGTGGTACCGATTACAGTTACTGGTTGCTACACTCGTTTTTTTTAATCCCGGCTCTTTGACGTTTGCTCAAGGTTTTATGCTTCTTTCATTCACCATGTCTTGAGCTATGTAAGCCCAGGTAATGTCCCTCTAAAATCTGTATCTTTCTTCTTCATGTTAAAGTTTCTTCAAGTGTTGGTCCTAGAGACCTCATCACTTTTGTTTTCATCATCTCACTATAGGTAGTTCTGGTGGCCGTCTCTGTCACAAATAGACACAGGCAACTTTATCTGCCGCACAAATAAGTTCATGTAAAACACAACGCAAGACCACCCTGGTAACATGCGTGAAAGTGCTGCTGTTGGATAAGCACATGACTGTATTAAGATGAGGGAAAATTTATCGTTGGTTTCAGATTGAAAGCTATCGTGACTCCAGTTTCCTCGAACATCAAATGATATTTACTCGACATAATATATCACATGTATATGGTTTAACTAAATCTGACCGTACCTAAACGCAACATTCGACATAACCCACTAATTTAACTACTTTCGCTACAACATGAAGACCTACAAAACACATGCTGCATTACTCACAAAGCCAATACCAGAAACACACCAGTAACAACCCACAGATCTTGAACTTGATGAGACTGTGAACGTATTACAACATAGCAATGCAACGAAGGTTGCACGAAGGCAACGAAGGTACAGTCGAGAAAGTGAACAAAAGGCGGAATGTACGAAACGTCACAATGCTGAAGAGGCGCAGAGCCGGAACCAAGATGAGACCTAATTTCGTTACGTTCATAACGCAGTAAAAATGTATGATTATTTGACGTGAAGCGATGTATTCCCACAAATTTGCGTTCTTTCAGGTCTTGTCTCCTCCCGGTAATTTTCCTCAGGCGACGTGCTCCTGGACACTGGGCATATTTAGTGACCAGCATCGGTTTTGTACAAAAGCATAAATTTAGCGCTTGTTCGTTTTGTTCTTCATCGTCGTGAAAATGGGTTGTGGTTCGGTGCCGGGCCTGGGCCGCGCAGTTCCGACAGCGCAATTTTCCGAAGAAAATAAAAACGAAACTGTTCAGGGATGGTTTTAAGTTGTGCAACGACTTCACATCATTATTTGAGTACTTGTTCCCCAGTATTGACAGCTAATAATTTTTTTTGATTATTGCCCTTTTTTGTATCCAACCCGATTGCTCTTAGCGCCAAGCGATGAAAACTAAATGCTGTCTAATTTCATGTCACACGGGAACATATCTCAGAGAACCACACATTATTGGCAATAGCGTTTTGGGAATGAAGTGCCGAGTCACTGCAGTATTATTTTGGATCTGTGTCTCATATCATCTTTGCCAGTGGACTCACTAATTGGTTCGATTTTCAATTTCAAAATGACAAGGGCAATTCGAGAAAGAGGCAGATAATATAGATATGGAGCTACGGCTCCTCGTGGATGATCCACTCAAGTCGCCAGTATCTTCTGATATTAGCCGCATTCAATCACAGTTCGACACCTTTAATCGGTTTTCTTTGTAAAACGGTTCCTTACACATTAGTCACACCCCCTGCATTAACATATTTTTGCAACTTTAATATGATTTCAAATTATCCCCTCTTTGGCAGCTGCAGAAATTAAGAGCTATTTCTTTCTTGTGTTGGTCTTACCAAGTAGTGACCTCATCGATTCGCAATTATTGCGCTAGAAGCAAATTATTCCGTACGCTTCGTCAACGAGATCCACCCTTCGGTATTACGGCATAACGCTTGACTGGGTCAATCCAATATGGAATATTGTTGGTTTTAGGCCATAAATTGGGTCAAGGGTTCCAAAGATGCTGATTTTCGCCCAGTTTAAAGTAAATTGCCTCATAAACTTTTATCTCAGACCCTGATGACGTTGTCCAAAAATCCCGTGACCTCCCTGTCGTGATGTCACCTCCCAAAAACCCGGATTTCTTAAATCTCTTTCGAGAGTTCGAAGAGCTCTATCGGCCGGCAAGCAGGGACAGAGTCAAAGCCACTAGTGGCTTTGCAATCCTTAAAGTGAACACTAAGTACAAGCGGATGACAACAAGCGAACAAACCACAACGAACTGTGCAATCTGTATGTTGGGTGATTTTGTGGAAGGTTTCTGTTTTTCAGCGCACCACTACATCCTTGCCTAGCAGCGTTATTCGGTGAATTGCGCTACGGGTTAAACAGAAGTTAAGTGAAAACGGTGGTGCAGTTGCTGCCAAAAGTTCTTGCCATTGATCGCTCTAAAATTGTCAGCCTTAACCATCTTAACCCTGTCTCATCACGTAAATGCTGCAAAAACGCATGCTCAAGCGATTCATCATCACGAAAAACGACGAAGATAAAAGCGTCGTCGACCAGACCAGTGATAAAACGATTCATTGCACCACCTAGGAATTCGATTTCTGTGGCCGCACCCTTTGAAATTTACGTCATGTGTTTGCATAATCAAAGTACAAGATTCCCAAAATTATTCAAATTGTGGTGATTTCGCATCTCACCGCTCTTTCCAAGGGTAAGAGTCTTCCCTACCGAGAGCGCTGGATTAAACAATTTTCGTGCGAAGTGGCGCATCCCAACCGTAACTGTTCATTTTGCAGGTTATTCGAGATCTGGTCACACTTGACTCGAGAGGATCAGGCGGCGTGGTTTGGAGGATCCGTGCATCGCAAACAAAGCTTGTCTGTGCGTTCGGAAGTCGCAACGGAACCGAGGAAACCAAGCTCATGGTCCTCGACTTCGATCCCGATTCCAAATGAAAGCCGGTTCGAATCCCGGCTCTGGTGCTACACTTTTTTGCAGTGTTGCTTGTCCTGGGGTGACATCATAACGGTGTTGGATGAGGCGCAATAAGCAGTTTTGCCGTCACGAGGTAGAAAATCACGGCACGTGGCAATTTGAGGGGTGTCAGTTTGCTTTAAGGCTCGAAGACGAACTGTTCGCAATCGCAACACCACATTGCTCTATTTCTTCGTTTNCGTTGATTGTTTCTTGTCAGCATTGTTCAAGTCCTCTGGTTTTAGGTAAATTGTTATATTTGTGCTGTGGTCCTGTCACCGTAGTATCTCTTCTTCAGCAATGACAAAATAAGCGCTTGCGCCTGTGTGCGGAGAGAGTGAAGAACGTGCTGCTGCTGGCATGCTGTGCATGGAGCTTAAGCGCCGTGTTGCATGCGTTGATGAAATTTACGCGATCGGTTCATGTATATGTGATGATGGTTGGCGGTCGGTACCTTTCTTCGTTTGGTTCGTTTAGTGACTTAAACGCTCTACAACCATTCGCTTAGACGTAAGCTTTCGCTATGAATGAATGGCTCAGTTCTCTCACAGTTGGAATTGGAATTTTCGGTTCGAGAGTCACGTTATCGCTGCTTTTTTGTAAACCCGACGTCGCACTTTCGGCGAATCGTTCTTACTCGCTCAAGAAATATTTGACTTCTTGACTTGCAGTTGCTCCTCCAATACTTGTGAACTACTTCGTGTGCGTTCTTATACCTCCAAGTTTATTTCACTGCGCGAGTTGTGAAAGAAGGGTTGAAGTCCATCGGCGCGTCACATTTTCATACTTCTGAATGACATTGCCCTGTGCAATAAATATCAAAACCAGCCATCCGCTCGGTGGTATCACACTGTATTGTTATTTCAATGATATGCCGTCAAGGTCAGATCTGAACGTACCTGCAACGTCGACTGTACAGCGCGATAAACGAGGCTTGGGATTTAAAATGTGCGCCGTGAGAAGCCATGACTGTTGCTCAGCTATTGATGTTTGTGCCTGAATGACGACTACGTACCATGGAGAATGGCATTGCGGTTGCGTTTTATAACCACACCCCGCGGGTAATTCCACACAGGTGTAATAAATGAGCGCTGATTGCGGACTTCATTGTTTGGCATTATTGCTTCGTACCACACGGCACTGAATGAAAACGAAATGCATAAGAGTGTTATAATCAGATTATAAAAAAAATTTGCTTTATTTGCCACTCATCGCTGCTGAAGGAGAAGAATGCAAAGTGCCGCAAGGCGGGGTTTGTGGGTCACGAGGCAGATAAGCAAGCGAGCGGCTGGAGCAGCGAAGGCCACAGTTGGTGCTGAAGCAACGATAAAACAAGGCACGAAGCTGAACCTTGGTTCGGCGGATTGCAACGTTTGCGACGGTAATATCGAACGAAAGTTACGTGGGTGGGTACCTCCATCGTCAACACCATCCAAGCAAAGCGGGTAAAAGAACAATCTAAAAACGTGTTACTATTAAAAGTTCAAACCATCTGTAGACTCTTCAAAACATATACAACAATACCACACGGTAGTCTGAGTGACCCCAGAAGACCAGTGCAAAAGGTCATCGATAATTTTTAGGGAGACCTATTACAGAACGGTGTTGAGAAACCAGGTGTGCAAAGGTTTGCGAGAACAGCGTTTGGTGGTCCGTGCTCATAAAGACTGCCATGGAGGCACCTTTGAAAGCTGGCAGTTGTAATGTAGTTTTCAGGAACTGGTGTGCAACGCGTGACCGGTCGCAGCAAATTTACGCAGCGTTATAATTCGGCGCATTGCAGAATTATTATTATTGTCAATTCCAGTCAGGAACGCTTAAATCTGTGATAAGTGTATGGATTTTGTCCGAATTTTCCGGACTCCGGGAAAAAAAGACAAGGCTCAGTCGGCGTGGGTCACCGCGTGCTCCTGCGCCACCGCTGCCAGTTCTTTGAGGAACTCTGCGAGCACGATGCTCGCGTAAACCGCATTTTTTGTCCGCAGCTCTCTCAGCTTCCGCTCGTCGCGCTGCCGTATCGTCTGCTTGACGTAAAACTGCGACGCTGACTCGCCGTCCGCGTCTTGCGCATCAGCAGCGTCTTCTTTTTCGCTGCTCTTGGACGTCGTCCTGCGGCGCTGAAAAACCAACACGCTTATCTTCACAGGTGTTCGGTCAAACATACGATTGCTTGCCCTTTGCAGAAAAGTTTTTAATCAAACCCATGCGGCAGATCTCACGGGCTTATCTCCAGGGGGGTGCTATACTGGAAAGATTATTCACAAAATCACACACAACTGGAAGAGCTGGCCCAGGTTCAACGACCTGCCTCAAGCACTTTGATCACGGGCCCTGATCATGACAATCAACGCTAATCACGGGATGTTGTCACAAAAGTCGCTACTGCGAGTGAGGCGGGCCAGAATTACCTTAAGCACAACGGAAAAGCAGGGCTAAGCCATGTTTGTGGTTGAGTTGAGACTAGCTTAGGGTCGAATGCGCATAGAATTAAGACCAGCTTAGGGTCGAATGCACCAATGCCGCTCAGCTGAGCACCAGTTCAGATCAAATTGCAGTTCACTTGATCGGACCACAACTGATCCGATCACTGTTCGCATGCACCAAATATTTTCCTTCATCCAACCCGAGCAGCGAAAATTTTTGCTGAGCAATGGTCAACATTTTTGGATGATCTCTGGGTGAAAATTCAGCTGTCCACAGTGTTTGGAGTGTCAGATTTTGCATTATCATTGTCGCCAATGCTGAAATTAGTCTTGAGACACATTCTACTACTAGTTTAGACTGAAGAAAAAGTTGGCACTGCGCATAGAGCGGTCATGCGCTTCAATGAAGAGCATTTCTACTCGGATATTAGGCCTAGATCAGACTGATCAGTATAAGTTGTTTGTGAATGCGATACTGAGAAGTGGTTACGAGATTATGGGACGATTCAAAGAAAATTTCAATGGTGGATCATGCATAACAAACATGTTTATTGCTCATCAAACACGAAGCTGTACAGGAGTTTACAAGGATTTTTGCACCAGAAATCAGACCTGGGCACAACCCATATATATGTATGGCTGCTTTCTTTCCAAAATGGTTCACCTGGGGAAGCTATACGTGGTGGTGGTGCACAACTAAGAAATTAACAATAAAAAAAGAAACACCCTTTTGTCATTAGGTAGAAGTTGTAACTATAAACTAGTCTCAGGATGCACACACACATTATCCTACCTTAAATAGTGCTGTCTTTTCAAACCTGATTATCACTGTTTTTCAACAGACATTAGACAGCAGTACTCAAACAAAAATGACTGCAAATTGTAAACCTTAAGTCAACTTTGTAGCATCTGAAAAATAACTGTTCCTTACTATATTTGAGAAATTTAGGTCAGTGATTTGAATACAAAAAAACGGATGCTCTATCAGTATGTGGTGAGCAAAAAGCTGGAAGGATTCAACTGAAGTTTTTAATTCCCATCTGCTCATGTCCGTCGAAGTGATGATCAGTTAAAGTCAGTGTAGAAAACTATGTAGGCCAGAACCAAAAATCAATGTGCTATCATTTAAATTTATCAAAAATACTAGGAAGTTCTTTTCAGATGCTACAAAGTTGGTTTAACGTTTACAATTTGCAGTCATTTTTGTGTGAATACTGCTGTCCAATGTCTGTTGAAAAACAGTGATAATCAGGTTTGAAAAGAGAGCACTATTTAAGGCAGGATAATGGCTTTACCTTAGTTGGACGAGACATGTTGGGAAGACTGTTTTTACAATATTTCATGCACAAACTCTACTTGTATGCTATGAAAAAGAAAAATTAACTGTTTTATTCAAATTTTTGTGAGTTCTGTTATTCTTGGGACACACTACACAATGGAGGAAGTAATCGCTGCTTGTAAAATTGTTTAGTCGCACAACGATTTGTTGCTGCAGTACTTGTGCTGTGACAAATTTACACGCGTGCGAATGCGAGTGCCGTCTGTCACTGCAGTCATAAACTACACTGCGCATTTCCTTACCTCAAGCAGAGTCTCGAGCTTAGGAAGGAGAGTTCTTTTTTTCTTGTCCTTTTGCTTGCGGCGCATAAACATGTCGCCGATAGTGCGCGTTTTAACTGAGGAACGAACACAGCTGTCAGTCACAACACCGCTACTCAACAAAAACAACATCGACCGCTGCTGACCTTTCGGCACGGGCATTGGCTGGTCTTGTATGTTGCTTCGCGTGCGCGCATCGCCCGACAGGGGTATCATGCCCCGAGCAAGCAGGTATTTCTGGGCCCGGCGCACCAGGACGCCGAAGTCGCCGATTTGCGCCGCGTAGGCGTCGATTTTGCTGCGGGCGCTGTTCAGAACCTGCACTCGAACAACAAAAAAGTTTGGCGTCAACAACAAGCACACCGCGACATGGTCGTGACTGGCTCAGAACTCTCGCCAGAAAGTCTTCAATAGGAGGGAGGGCTTTATGTTTGTGCAGGAGGGCTGGGCATTCTAAAACTTGACAAACTCAGCTGATTTATTGTGTTTCATACTTCAATTTGGGGGGCTATGTCCACCAAAGCACCCCGTGGCGATGTGACTGGACTGGCTACGTGTGAAACATCAAAGCTTATGGTCGCCGTGTGTCTTGTTCAGATGGATCATTAATCTACAACGCCTGCCCAAATAAAAAAAAAACAAGGTAGTAATCACACAATATGCCATATCTACTTTGACCTGAAAAAATCGGATGCTTCTCTAAACAGACACTAAAATGTGCATCTGCTCAATGCATCATTACAACTGTTACGGAGTTTCTCAGACCCGAATGTAGCCACTTACGTATTTTTTATCCTTATCAACTCACCCGGTGCTACACTCTGCTGCCGGTTATTGTAAAGTCACATCTCTTGTGACGAATCGAAGCGTCAATAGATGCGAGAAACTTCGCCACACACTGCGCGACGTTCGCTTTGTGCGCAAAGCAGCAGGAAGTAAGAGGCATTTAGGAAGCGCACGGTGCAAATTATTTCAAGGACAATGCCATTGCTTCGTTTCCGGATTATTATCAACGCGTCATAGAAATACCGTTCGTGGAAATTACTGGCATTGTTTGACTGGTGGACTCTTTTTAACCGATGCGGCCGAGAACGCTTGCCCGAAGTGCACGAGTGACTCATTGACCGTGGATCGCCCTTCATCTTTATTTAAGCACACTTGAACACTGAGCTATGGCAGCACCGAGTGATTGTTTAAATCAGAGTCGTTCCTTGAAAACGTAACTGGGGCAACAAGCAGTGAAAAGCGAGGAATATTGCGGTGGGAATTATGTAGAGGCAACGCGAGCAAGCTGTGCCATGGAACAGAGGGGTGTGTGGAGCGAGGTCGCCATGCTGTGAGAAGATGATCGCTTCATGATTTTGGAAAACGATTCAATAAAACAACTTACCGTGCACAGTAATCTCTATACCCGTAATTTAAGGATGGGTACCCAACAAAGCTTTACGGCGGGAAAGTAACTTGTAAAATCTTGAGGAGAACATAATGAAGTATTTTCGGTTTAAAATCCACTCAGCAATCCAGTTCTCGATTCATTTCGATGGTAAGTTGAAGCAAGCGATTGATCAGGTGCGCAAAGGAAGCAGACCAGCTGCGTGAAAACAGTCACACCGCAAAACGAACGCATCGTTTTCCAGCACGAATACCTGGTAAAGCGAGCGCACTGACGGGTGGAAAACCATCTGTGTGTTGAGCAGAAATGAACGGAGCAAGGGCTGCGGGTAGCAGGCTAGTCTTGTCACGATGCCAGTCAGGAGCAGATTCTCGTAAAGCGAGTTGTTGATCATTTGGTCGAGTTTGGCGAAGAGCGTGCTCATCAGCGGACCTGCGGGAGTACGGCAGTTAACGCTGGTAAGCGACAAGCACGGCACACTCGTAGGTCGTAAAACGTCAGAAGGCCCGATGTGCCGTCAATGCAAACTGAGCCTGGCAATACCAGCGCGGGGCAAACAAGAGTTTGCGCGCGGCTAGGGGCAAATTTTTTTTTCACTTTCAGCTGCTGTTTTTAGTTGTGAAACAGTGCTTCGGCCAAAACATTTGATTTTTCAATACGATACTCTTCAGGCTCAGATTCTCAATGACAACAAATCCAATATCTCCCAATGCCGGAAAACCATCGCTCACGTAAAATAGGGTCAGGTTGAGTGACGCTAGCAAGAAAACGCAATGTCCGTTCGTGTAAATGAAAAAGGCGCATGCGCAGATGTCACGCTCCAATGAGCAGTCTCGCCAACCTGTGTAAGGCGTTCCTTGCAATTTGAGGGGAGCGGAAGGAACAACGGACACCTCGGTGGGAGTGTAGTCGTCGCAGGGCTCGTAGAAGGACGACGAGGCGATGGAGGCGGTGTCATCGAATTCGTCGTCCGTATCGTACGAGTAACTGGTCGGGAAGAAACGCGCGTCGAAAGTTAATTATCTCGAATCTTATGGAACTGTTTTAAACGACGCTCGTTAGCATTTTTATGATTTGCCCAACCTTAAGCACAATCTCAACGTTTGTCTGAGTACTGTTTATGCACAAGACCACCATGCTGTGATCAAAAAATCATGTTACGTAGGGCAAGAAATCCCAAGTTGTCAAGCAGTTGCTAACGCATCGTGAGTTATCCCAACCTTAATTGAACTTTTAAGACAACAAACAACAGCGCTAATCCAACTTTCAAGACGTGGTTAACTTTCGTTTGCCTGTCATTAGAATCAGCCTGAAGTGGTGAGCAAACAAACGTACGAATAGTGTAAAGTCATCCGCCGAAGTGCATTCTACTATTGACGTGCTGCTAAACGACATAAACGTATTTTTTAAGTCAGATGTTTCGGCAAACAAGCAATACAGCTCCACAGAGTTGACCAACACAAACCAGAAGAGACATATTCGCACACTGCGTCCGTGCAATGTCCGGCTAAACTAGAGAGGTTAGTTGCGATGCTCGTCAACTTTGGTCAATAAGGACTACTGCAGAAACGAAAAACACTGTTTGCAGATGATAAATCGGTGGCCAGCACAAAGCCACAACGCAACTACGTTTTACGAGCAGTACAGAAAAATCCTGTTTGTTGCAAGAGAGAGAAAGAGAGCAAAAACGGTGACTCCGATTCACACNAGAAAGGCACGTGAACCATCGATTTATCTTGAAAAGTTCGTTAAGTGCAAACCGAACCCGTTCCTACTTGGTGTTGCTTAAAAATTGGCGTAGGCGACATCGACCAATCCACTCCGGCCACCTTAGCACCTGCCAGCGCAACCGGTCAAATAAAAACAACACATGAGAGCATCAGCACCTGTAGCGCTGCGAACGATCTAAATCGAAGTCGCTTTCGTCGTGTGCGCTGCTGTCCTGGCCAGCAGTGGTTGCCTTTTTCACTGGGTCGTCGGTCATGTCGTCTGTGTTCACCGACACTTGACTCATGGTGTCCTCGTTCTGCTGACTGCTGTTGTCACCGTCCTGCCGTAAAGTAAGGCACTCGCTCGACACCGCAGAGGCTTTGCGCGGAGTCGGGCAGCATCAGAACTATCCGCGACTCCGACTCGACTTGGAAGACGAAACACTGATTTGCGTTGACGGGAGACCGGGGTTCGATTCCCCGACGACGGTAGCCACCTCCTCTGGCTTGGCCGCGACGCTGCCTCAACTTTGAAAAGCGTACTTTTGCCACTTTCGTGGCGAATCGGCTTTTTCAAAGTTTAGGCAGCGTCGCGACCATGCCGGCGGAGGAAAGCGGCGTTGTCGTTTTCGCACAGACCGAATATTGCACTCACAAGGGATGTGGCAAAAACGAAAATAATTATCTGTTTCAGCGAAAACGCGAGCACACACCCGAAATACTGTACAGAGATCGTCTACACCGCGACCGGTTGATGCGACGCTATGTCAAAACGTTTATAATATGTTCGAAACGTCTGCAGAACAGTCTGGCCGGCGCAGTGACGATCAGTGACTTGCGCAAAACAGGGTTGCATTGAATGTAAAAGCAGGTCGAGGGTCATTCATGTCAGGCTGTTCGCATTACATCGCTAACACGCGCGTGCCATCACGTGCGGTGTTTTAAATATTTCATGGCCCGTCGAAGCAAACGAATGCTCCCCGGGCACGAAGAAGCGAAGCGACGGTGACACGCACACGTCAGCGAATCGCCCCACCTCTTTCGCTTCTTTCGCACTTCCGTCCGGGCCGTTGTTGTGTCCGTCGCCTTCCGAGGACAGTTCGATGCCGGATTCTATGTCTTCGTCTCCAGGAGCGCCGAATGTCGTCTGGAAAATACACGCCGCGAGACTGTAAGCAACGCAACCGCGTTGGAAACAAGTGGACGACACGGCTGGGAACGCGTTAGGTTCTTCAGAGCACACAGCAAGAGGTTGCTTGAATCGAGATAATTAAACATGGCCCTCGAAACATCAACAGCGAACAGTTTCGAACGAATACAACACGCTGATCTTCAACGCAGTCGCTTGTTACTGCTTCAGGGCAGTGGATGAAGAACTGGAACACAACAACGATCTCAGACGCGCGCAGGGAAATACAACGAACGGGTGGACAAAACTCCAGATTTATCAAAATAGCCAGACCACTACGAGTTTCAGATTTAATTTGTGGCACTTCACGCACTGCATGGTTTCAATCCTCGAAGCAAGTTCTCGACTATGCGCCGTTCGGCTAAAAATTTTAGTTAAAGAACAAATTTTTTCTCCTGCTTTGCCGCATACATCCGGTACGAGATGATCGTCGATCTGCTTCTGTTTGACCAAACCAAGCTAACCACGAATCCTTTTGTACGTGTAGTAAATACCTGAGTTAGCACAACTTTACTTACTTATATGTCCTCTCAGCACCTATGATTCAGTTTTATCTAATTTTCTTTTGTTTTTTCTCTTGTTTTACTTTTAATGAAAATACTTTTATGTATGTTCTGCCTGATAATAATGCTTTATTTCGCTTCGTGCGTCGGTATGAGTGCGCTTGCAAGCTGTTGCTAAGGTACTAGCTAATAACACTTTCGGGCTTCGGCCTGCCTCCATTATCCATTGAAAGAAATAATACATGTAAACTACATGTGCAACCAAATTTTAGGATTCCGTTCACAGCGCGCAGTTATCGCACTCATTATCTCTCATGCCACCTGCCAGGCAAATGGCAAACGTCGCCGCCATATGCGTTTTCATTGCGCAACAATGACATTTCATCTGTCCAAACACGCTTGCACTGAGATTACACGACGTCGCGGTTGCTCGAGATGGTGGAGCGGGTGCTTCGCGCGAGCGAATGATAATAACCGATGGCATGAATCGTCTCACCGAGCGTTCGGCTTTCGGATTTTCTACTTTATCTCTGGTCGACTTGGGAACGATCTCCATCAGGCTGCGGAAGAAGTCGTCGACGGACGACGACTGGTCAGTGTACGATGAAAGCGGCATGCTTGTTTCTGCACGAAATGGCACACCGTTGGCATGATGTCATGTGGCAACCACATCAAACTTGAAAGCAGTAAATCCAGCCAAGACCACATCTCACAATCTTTATGTTGCAGTTTCTCACTTGGAAAAGATGCGGCAGTGGTTTTCATTAATTCAAACGCCGTAGCCGTTCAACTGCGGAAGTATTCAGTTAAGCGGCAAACAACGAACATTCGCTTCGTACTTGTCGCGGATTTTGCCCAAAAATAGGATGTACCTTCAAACGTTTATTATTTCCAACAACATAAACTACTATGTGGTAGACGAGTAGCAATTAGTGGCTCACTTNAACGTTTTTCAACGACATGAACCCGAACTTTTAAAATCTACATATCAACAGTTTGAAGCAACTCGGGAGCGCCCAGCACCGCAATTTCTTTTGTGCAAAATGCCCGGAGTTTGACCTTTTTTTGATAAAAATTATGGCCAAAGCAAAGAGATGTCAGAGACATATCGTAAACGTTTAGATAAGCACTGGTACCGCCATCAGTACAAGTAAACATAAACCTGTAGTGTGCCTTTATGTAACTTCACTCCATACGTGAAATAAGCAAGGAATCCATCGCAAATTTTTAATAGGAAATCGATTTTCCTACGAAACGGTGCAAACCACAAGATCTGTTTTCCCTCTTATGCCTATGCGTACTTTTCCTTAAACGAGTAGCAAAATGCGCAGTGCTCTACAGAACTTAGAACGCCAGTAAGGAAACAAAAACTATACCACACGTTACAGGCTGTGACGTGTTATTCCCGTGACTTTATGGTTGGCTGAACACAGTGGAAAATCGCGCTCGCTGTGCGTCAAACTAACACTGGTATTTAAAAACTACGGTGGTCCGTTTGCGCCGTGTAAAAATTTTTTACACTTCAAAAATACCACTGCAAACAACTTTTTTCACAAAAAGTTTTGTGGCACAAACGGGCCGCTATATAAAACCGTAGGTTTGCTGTGGCAATTCTCTCAACAGAAAATTGTGACAATGGCTCAATTTTAAAATATCAGATATCGTGATTTTCTAGTGTGCTGCGGCTGGTTATACACGTAAGCATTGCAGTTTGATAGAGGAAACACTCCACTACCTCGCTACAACATTGAGAAAAATTCGTTTGCGGAAACGTTTCACATTTTTGGAAAAAAACTTATGCGCAAAGCAAAATCTCATGTGCAAGTTCGTTCATTGCTTTTCGTGCAAAATAAACAATATCGAAAGTTCCGAATAATCAGGATACAGGCCAAGCCGCTAAACACAAACGTTCCGCACGAACCCCGATCGAAGAGTTTCATCGCACGATACCTGAAGGTGCCTGCTGGTGCTGCGGCAAGGAGCTGGAATCGTCGTTGGTGTCAGCGGCAAGAACGTCACTGCTCTGAACTGCATTCGATTTGTGTCCAGTCCGCGACGGCAAAGCTTGGTTTTCAGGGCAAGTTTCAGAAGGTGGCGCCACAGACATTTTATCCTGACCAGCCGATCCACCAGGTAGTTGCAGCGAAGCGGAAGCCGATCTCTCCGTCGATGTTTGCAGTTCAGCTGATTTAACATCGCCCCCCACCGAAGGCGTTTCTGCTTTCGAACCGAAATTCGCTGCGGCGGACGATACGGGGGCGTCGCCGTTCAGCGCCCGCGCGGTGAGATTGAGCGTCTGGAACGTCGCCGACAAAGCTTTCATTGCGAAGTTGGAAGCGTCGTCGGGCGGTTGATCGCACGGAGGCGTTTCCGGATGCTGCGTCTTTCCCAACGTGGTGGGGATGGGGGCATGCCGCGTTTCCTGGCCAACGGTTGCAACTGGAAACAGGGAGCATTAGGATGGATCTGTACATCCCTATGAAGTACTGGGAGTCTGCGCTCTGTCGCAGCTGGCATATATTTTCGGCCGGAAACTTAATCTCAACAGAAATGTTTCAAAAACGTTGAATCGCTGTTTTTAATTAAAAGAACTTGTTTCAAGTCATCGATCATGTAATTAAGGTGGGGTATACGAAAACATTGAGCTGAAGAGAAGGCTCAAAACAACGTTTCAACAAATAAATCCGTAGCAACCATACAACAGTGCCAAGGTGTAACAGCTTCTTGCGGCCAAAGCGATGGTGTAATCGCTGACCAGATAAAATAACGTCGTGTCATCCCGCATCAGCATAGTGCTTAAAAGCGTCTGCTCACTAGTTTCGCTTTCACGTTTAAAATCCTTTCGGCACCGAAAGTGAAAATCGGGGGTGTTTTCTGGTATCGCAAACCATCACCAACTTTACCCGACACAGCTTTTTCCATCTTGCTGTAGCTAGCACGGATTTTTGCAAAAAAATGGCGGCCAAGTAAAGTCGAAGACACAGAAAAAGCAAGAACGGCTTCCGTGGGATTACAGCGCCTATTTCAATAGAAGCGCCTGCCGGAAATGGGGATAAGAATTCAGAACGTGCGGTTGCGACGCAATCGACATCGGCGACGGTTCAGCGAAACGACGCGACCAGCGATCGATCGGATAACCAGGTCACGCCTTTATGTCATGGTAACGCAAAGCGTTCCAAGCAAACGCAAAGCGTTCCAAGAGAACATTTTGCCATTTTACTGAAATGAAATTAAGCTGTTGTCACGTGGCGCTGCGAGTCGCAGCCACGCAAATAAAACACCAGTGCCGGCAGCAGCGACAGAATGGGTATCATATCAGGTAAATAGCGCGGATTTTTTTGGGGAGTGAAAGTGATCCACCGATATTTAGGACTTTTTTGACCAATGCATAGGAATTCCAAAGCTGTTTTTTTTCGCTGAGACATTTTCAGACATTTATTTGTCTCACAGTTGTATCAAAACTCGCCATAACAGTGTTCATTAGCCAATATTTTCAGGCATTCTGACCGAAATAACTTATTGTTGTGAATAGTACACAATGCTAAAAGTCTCATCGCACGCAACCGATGACCACAACTATGACAGCCAAGTTCTTTTTAGTTCAGCAAGTGGCATTAACGGCGTGGACTTCGTCTCAAAAACCAACGAGTTGTTTTGTGATCCAATATGATACATACTGTAATCAATACCGTACAAACATTACATTTGCCGCATTATTTCGAATTAGCAACTCGTTTGCGAACACTCATAGACACACTTCAGCCAACCTACAGCAGGCCGCACAGCACGCTAAGTGTTTTCAACCTTGCAGTTATTTCTATGTGAGCTTCCCACTGGTAGGTAGTTGTTTTACGACATGCCAAATAGCAGGTGAGGCGCGAAACCTGCCGACCGAATTGCAAATGAAAGAAAAGTAAAGCGTAGCCCGCCAATTACCTTTCGGTGCAGACAAAACGCCTTCGACATCGGCTGAGGGGCTGTTACCGTCATAGGGCGCGGACCAGCCTCGGCAAGCTTCTCTGCGAATAGAAAAAGGAGTTTAAACAACAGCACTTGCTGGCCGTTCATCCGGCAATGCTAAAGCTATCACGGACTCTTTTCTACGGGAACCTCAACAAGTAATAAATGCGTGCGAATTTATTTTAAGGCCTCGGAAAAACCGAGTCAAAAATAGAACTACTGTAGGTTGCAAAGTTTCCGCATTCACGTTGGAAAATATTGTTTGACTAATTGCAAAGTGAAAGTGATATTGCAAAGTTTTGCCGTTTGCGGGCATTGAATATGAAGTCAATTTTCCACATGTACTCCACGCACAAACGACTATTAAACATTTGAAAACGCGTAACGAGCTTACCACCAACTATTAAATCACCACCTGTGTCTGTACCACTTGGACTTGACCTTCAGCGATTGGCAACAATTAATAGTCCGTCGCGACGAAAACAAATCTTTACGGCATTTGCAGCTGAAGCTCATCTGGGAGACTTCGATAACTTAATTTCTACTCTGACAGTATTAACAAGGTCCCTATCCCTGAGCGCACAGTGACGTAACAAACAGGCTGCGGCGTAGCGACCCGCGTGACGTCATACCTGCATTGGTCGATGTTGAACCTAGCGTCCTCGAGGTAGTCCATGTAACTCGTGTTCAATTCGAGCTGCGACTTGAGGTCGGGCCCGAACTCGGCCATCGTGCTCGGGCTGGTGATGGTTCGGACGCGCGAAGGGCCAATGTCCTCCGGTGCGTCCCCGCCGGCAGCTGCACAGAGAGAACGACGCGACGTGAACGCATGGGCGGATAACTTCGGAGTTACTTCACAAGCAATGGGACGACATACCTACAGTATTTCGTCAAGTTGTAATAGAGACTTGATCACAAGTCACCTGATCTACGTGCGTTCCGACTGAGGTTAAGCGTGCACAACACAGGGCGAATTGACAATGAACGAACCTCAGTGGGCAGATCGGAAAAAAATTAAGTGCAAAAGCTCTTCGATACGACCCGAACCTTATGAACATTCTTCAGGGCTGGATCGCACAAGTTGCGAATCGTCGTCTTTCGACGCATGCCACACCTTGTTTGCGCAACAATGATGTTTGTGGGCAAATTGAGCAGTCAGTCAATCGAAAACAAACGACATACAACGGTGCAGTAAACAGCATGCAGTCAAAACTTCATGGAACAAAAGCAAGCCATCCGTTGGATAACACGCATCGATGGTTGCTCAAACAACTAAAAAAATTACAACAAACGAAAGATAACGCCAGGATTTTCAAAAATTAAACCTGAGTGCATATTGATTGTAACCGACAAATCTTCATTAACAGTGTAATCGGAAAAAGCCTCATTGGCGTCGATCGCAGGCAAGGCAGACATTTGTTGCAATGACGACTCATGCTGCTTCAATGGTGGTTGAAGCGAATGTACGGCAATGTCGTTACCAGGCGACTGGGGAAGAGAAATCGTCTTCTCCGGCAACGGTATGTTCTCTTCCGTGGCATCGGTCTGAAAATGATTCTACGTTATGTCTTGACGTGTTGCAACAAAAAACGGTTCGTACTATTGCAGCCTGCACAGAATATAGAAACATGACGCACAGCTACTGTGAGAAGTATCACGCAGCGTTGACCTGATGAATTTCGAATTAAAGCGATCTGTCTCAGTGGCTCCCAGCGTGGGGTGTATGCCTCATAGGAGGGAATTTGATTTTTAAGGGGTAATTGTGGTCGACTGACGATGTCTGTGTAATAATTTTCGAATTTATTTTTGGGGGATTTTTCTTCAGCTTGGTATACATATGTAGTTTTAATGTATGTTTAGCTTTAGAAGTTATTTTGAGTGGGTGTAAAAAGTTCTTTATTGTGTAGTTTAGGCCTGCACAACTCGGAAAGCTCGAAAGGCCAAATCAATCAACATAAAGTTGCAGCGGGCCGCAAAAGTCTATTTCATTTTAATGTAGAAGTTTCGTTATAGTTAGGAAGAAAATTCTGGAACGACACTAATTATCCGAAGTCGGGCTTTTGCAATATTTTCTGCAATTGAGAAAACTCTCGCGGGCACTGTTCCCTCTACGGTACGCAATTGAGCTGTACCACTAGACCATTTGCGCAGTGATATCTCATTCTCGCGCATTTCCAACATTCCAAGTTTAATATTGTATATATGCCACATAGCCGTTTAAACGCTTGGAACCCTTCACTGGTTGCCGTGTGTCTGCATAGTTGCGCGATTGCACGCTCACTTAAAAACAAACTATTTGCTCAGCGTAATATTTTATTAGGGGAGAATAGCTCGGAGGCTTTATGTTGTGCAGACCTGATGTAGTTATTACACAATAATCACCGCGCAATCGCTCTTCACGCACACTCATGAAGATGAAGAAGAAGTAGTTTCTGATTTAACACAGCTTTACTTTCCAACATGGGTGATGTAGCAGTTAGTGCTAGTGGATGTGATGTTTCAGCGTAGTACCAAGAATAACTCTCGGAAATACACAAAATGATGAGTCAGTTAAAGCTTCATTCAACACAAAGGAGCGATGGCATCGCTTGGTGATGAGACAGAAACTAAAGACCCAAATTCAACCAGCTTTGTAAAACAGCTGTTGTTACCGTTCATATCTTCATATGCAGCCGAGTGTGGCTTGTAGTGCTGTAAATTATTTACTACTCAAAAAAAAGAACACGACTGGATATCACTAATTCGTGATCATAATTACAAAGGTTTAACTTTATTCTACTACCTTGAGGTGAAAACAAACGGTATTTTGCATTTGATAGGTACCTTTACTTTTTCTATCTCTTCTTATTTAAAGTCACCTGTGAATACTTTTATCATCATATTTATCATTATTAAAATTGTAATACGACTTAATGTTTTGTTATTCTTTTTACCATTTTTTAGTATTTTCTTTCTCGAAACTTCAACTTTCTTTTGTTTATTTCATTCTTCTTTTTCATGGTCTATAACAGGGGTTCCCAACCTGGGGTACATGTACCCCCAGGGGCCCTTTAGCCTATCCGAAGGGGTACATTTAAGGCCAGCAGAAGATGAGAAAAATGTATTCACATATTATCTATTTCCAAATATTTATACATATACCACTAAGTATTATTGCCAAAAATCATTACAAGCTTATAGTTAAATAATGTCTATGAATGAACATCATAATATATTTTGACATAGGAAATTTTGGGGGTACATTTTCATCTGTCAACATGCTGAAGGGGTACATGCTTATTTGCTGAAATGCTGAAGGGGTACATGCTCACCTCTCGAAATGCTGAAGGGGTACATGGTCAGAGAAAGGTTGGGAACCCCTGGTCTA